>ERZ839767.1643-NODE-1643-length-32938-cov-8.822340_pt1 | contig 32938 bp, 24 predicted proteins | sample MGYA00519879_ERZ839767 | MGnify/ENA primary metagenome ERZ839767 (study PRJEB31850, sample SAMEA3708852) | human gut metagenome | biome: human gut; feature: human-associated habitat; material: faeces | place: China | collected 2014 ... | reverse complement strand
AAGGGTATATGGAGTGGGGAGTAGTGCGTTTTCTTATTACATTTGTCATAACCTACCTCCTGATGGCTTTGATGATTCTCATTGGTATTTGGTTTCCTGCCCGTCAGGTAATCCGCATACAGCCTGCCGAAGCACTGCGCGAAGAATAAAAAACTTGGGCTATCTATTTGTTTTCAATAGATTTAACGTATCTTTGTCGGCATAATATTGAAAACACCGCAGGTTTTAATTATATGAATCGACGCTATTATTGTATGTTTATAGTTCTGTTTTTTGCTGTTCTTACGCAGGCGGCGGCAGCGGAACGTACATTCAATATCCTTTTTATACAGTCTTACACCTCGCAGACTCCTTGGCACAGTGACCTTAATCAGGGCTTGGCTAAAGGGTTTAAAGAGAGTGGTTTGAAGGTGAACATAACAACGGAATATCTTGATGCGGATTTTTGGGCATTCAATTCCGAGAAGGTAATCATGCGTCGTTTTTGTCAGCGTGCCCGCGACAGGCAGACAGATTTGATTGTAACTGCGAGTGATGAAGCTTTTTATACTCTTTTTGCGTGTGGAGATTCGTTGCCTTTGCAGATTCCGGTGGTGTTTTTCGGTATTAAGTATCCTGATACGAAGTTGATTACTGCTCATCCCAATGTTTGCGGATTCACAGCCAATCCGGATTTCGACGTCATATTACGTCAGGCACAAAAGATATTTCCCCGCCGGAAAGAAGTGGTTTGTGTGATAGATAACAGCTTTTTAAGTAACAAAGGGCTTGAAGATTTTGAAGAAGAGTGGAAAATCTTTCAGAAAGATAACCCGGATTATAGAATGAAAATCTATAATACCCAAAATCATACGACTAGTCATATCATTGCGGCAATTTGTTACCCTCGTAACAGCTACGAACGTTTAGTTGTTGCTCCTAAATGGTCGCCTTTCCTTTCATTTGTAGGTAAAAACTCAAAAGCTCCCGTATTTTCAACTCAAAATGTAGGATTGACTAACGGTGTGTTTAGCGCTTATGATGCCGACAGCTATACTTCTGCATCATTGGCTGCTCAAAGGGCTGCTTCGGTCTTAAAAGGTACCTCTCCCCGGGATATAGGAGTGACGGAAATTACACAGGGATTCATCTTTGACTACAAGCAATTGGATTTTTTCCATATCGATCCTGATAAAGTATCCTCTAGCGGAACCATTGTCAATGAACCATATTGGGAGAAATATAAATACCTTTTTATACTTCTCTATCCGTCTATCCTCGCATTGTTGATAGCCTCTATCGTGTGGCTGATGCGCGCCAACCGGCGTGAATCCAAACGACGGATTCAGGCACAGACCCGTCTGCTGGTACAGAATAAACTGGTGGAACAGCGTAATGAGTTTGATAATGTATTTCATTCCATCCGTGATGGTGTGATAACGTATGATACCGATTTACACATTCATTTCACAAACCGTTCCTTATTACAAATGCTTCATTTGCCGTATGAGGCAGGTGGGCGTTTTTATGAAGGAATGATGGCTGGCAGTATCTTCAAGATCTATTATAACGGTCAGGACATTCTTCATAAAATGCTGAAGCAGGTAGCTTCAAAAGGAGAAAGTGTGAAGATACCGCAGGGAGCTTTCATGAAAGAAGTGCATAGTGATAAGTACTTCCCGGTGTCGGGGGAAATAGTTCCGATCCGTTCAAAGGACGCGATTACCGGTATGGCACTTTCTGCGCGGAATATTTCGGATGAAGAAATGCAGAAACGTTTCTTTGATATGGCGGTAGACGAAAGCTCCATATATCCGTGGCAGTTTGATATGGAAACGAACTGTTTCATTTTTCCGCAAGGTTTCTTGAAACGTCTCGGATACGATGAATCGGTTACTACCATCCCCCGTGATGAAATGGATCGCACTATCCATCCTGACGATTTGAAAGAAATAAGACCGTTGTTTGACAGAGCATTGACCGGGGAAGATTCCAATACCCGTCTGAACTTCCGTCAGCGGAATGTCAACGGAGAGTATGAATGGTGGGAATATCGTTCTTCCGTAATCACGGGATTGACACAAGATTCATTGTACAATATATTAGGTGTTTGTCAGAGTATCCAGCGATATAAGACTGCCGAGCAGGAGATGAGAGAGGCCCGTGATAAAGCCCTCCAGGCTGACAAACTGAAATCGGCGTTCCTTGCCAACATGAGTCACGAGATTCGGACTCCGCTGAATGCGATTGTAGGTTTCTCCGATTTGCTAAGCGATACGAGTGGTTTTACAAGCGAAGAGATTGCCCAGTTTATCGGAACCATTAATAAGAATTGTGGCCTGTTGCTGGCTTTGATTAATGATATTCTTGATTTGTCACGTATCGAATCGGGAACCATGGAATTTATGTTCGCCGAGCATAACCTGCCGCTGTTATTAAAGACCGTCCATGATTCTCAACGCTTGAATATGCCACCGGGAGTAGAACTGGTGTTGCGTATGCCCGAAAGTGATAAGAAATATCTTACGACAGATAATGTACGCTTGCAGCAAGTCGTGAATAATCTGATAAATAACGCTGCTAAATTTACGAGCAGCGGTTTCATTACTTTCGGCTATGAAGACGATGAGGTTCCCGGCTATACCCGCATCTTTGTGGAGGATACCGGAGTCGGTATTTCTGAAGAAGGTTCCGTCATATATTCGAACGATTCTATAAAGTCGATAATTTCACCCAAGGAGCAGGTTTGGGATTAAGTATTTGTCAGACCATCATCGAACGTCTGAATGGTACCATCTCCGTCACCTCCGAAGTAGGTAAAGGCACTCGTTTCACTGTGCGCCTTCCTAACTACTGCGAATAATCGAACGTTCACTTTTGGGCATAGTGTCCGAAAATGGACACTTTTCTTATTTTCTAATCTGTTGATAATAAAAACTTTACTTTTTTGGCACATCGTTTGATTCTCTCATAGTGGAAAATACTGTGTATAATGAAAAAGAAAAGTATATTGTTTGCTCTTGCTGCCGTTTGCCTGCCGTTGGCATTGTCGGCACAGAAGGAAAGGGAAATAACCTTGAATGAAGCTATTGCTATGGCGCGTATTCAATCTGTTGACGCTGCTGTTGCCTTGAATGAATTGAAAACGGCCTATTGGGAGTTTCGTACTTTTCGTGCTGATCTTCTGCCGGAAGTCAACCTGACCGGAACCCTGCCCAATTATAACAAATCGTATAGTTCCTATCAAAATTCGGACGGTTCTTACGGTTTCGTCCGTAATAACACATTGGGGCTTACCGGTGATCTTTCTATCGATCAAAACATCTGGCTTACCGGTGGTAAACTCTCGCTGACTTCCTCTCTCGACTATATCAAACAATTGGGAGCCGGAGGAGACCGGCATTTTATGTCGGTTCCTGTCACATTACAACTTACACAACCCATCTTTGGAGTCAATAATATAAAGTGGAACAGACGCATCGAACCGGTTCGTTATGCCGAAGCGAAAGCAGCTTTTATCACTGCTACCGAAGAAGTGACGATGCGTGCCATCACTTATTACTTTAATCTTTTGTTGGCAAAAGAAAATCTTGGCACGGCGAAACAGAACCAGACAAACGCCGACCACCTTTATGAAGTAGCCCTTGCCAAACGCAAAATGGGGCAAATTTCCGAGAATGAACTCTTGCAGTTGAAGCTTTCCGCTTTGAATGCGAAGGCTGCATTGACGGAAGCAGAGAGTGATCTCAATGCCAAGATGTTCCAGCTCCGTGCCTTTTTGGGAGTAGGAGAGGATGAAGTACTAAACCCGGTTCTTCCCGAAGCTGTGGATGGCCCGAGGATGGAGTACAATCAGGTGTTAAATAAAGCATTGGAACGTAATTCTTTTGCACAGAATATCCGTCGCCGCCAGTTGGAAGCCGATTATGAGGTAGCTACCGCACGCGGAAATTTGCGTAGTGTCGATTTGTTTGCAAGCGTAGGATATACGGGTGAGAACCGGAATTTTCCGGCCGTTTACAGGAACCTGCAGGATAATCAGATTGTTCAGGTAGGCGTTAAGATTCCGATTCTCGATTGGGGAAAACGCCGTGGGAAAGTCCGGGTAGCCAAGAGTAACAGGGATGTGGTGCTTTCAAAGATCCGCCAGGAACAGATCAACTTCAACCAGAATATCTTTTTGTTGGTGGAGCATTTCAATAATCAGGCGCAGCAGTTGGACATAGCGAAGGAAGCCGATGCAATTGCACAGCAACGTTATAAGACCAGTATTGAAACTTTCCTGATAGGCAAAATTAATACCTTAGACCTGAATGATGCGCAGAACTCTAAAGATGAGGCAAGACAGAAACATATTTCCGAACTCTATTATTATTGGTATTACTATTATCAGATTCGCAGTCTGACGCTATGGGATTTTCGTACCAATACCGAACTTGAAGCTGATTTTGATGAAATCATCCGGCAATAAAAAGGCTAGGAAAAAGCTTTTGAATCTTATGGAGGAACTTGCAGTAAATAGTATTATTTTCTCTTCCGTTCTTGCTTTTTACGAATTAATTTCGTATCTTAAGAGTTTTAATCCTTTCGGAGACAGGTGGTCATCTTATAGAGTGACAATAGTCATCTTATAAGATGATATTTATCACTCTATAAGGTGACTTTTGTCCCATTATAACTGGATAATTACTCGACTGCATAAACAATTATAAATTACTGTACTGAAAATCTTTATTTAGTGCAGTGGAAAATCTTAAATACAATAATAAGAAAACAGCTTTATTACGTAACTTGTATTATTGAAGCGTGCATTCCGTGATTTATATATCAATCATTTGGTAGCAAACTATTTATTAGTACCTTTGGAGTGTGAGAAAAAGTTGTTAATTGACTGGGTAAAATTCAAATATAACTATGATTCTGATAATTGATGACGACAGCGCAGTGCGTTCTTCGCTTAGCTTCATGTTGAAGCGGGCAGGATATGAAGCACAGACCGTTCCCGGTCCGCGGGAAGCTATGGAAGTAGTACGTTCCATAGCTCCGGATTTAATCCTGATGGATATGAACTTCACTCTTTCTACAACGGGTGAGGAGGGTTTGACCCTACTCAAACAAGTAAAAATATTCCGTCCCGAAACACCGGTGATATTGATGACCGCTTGGGGAAGTATCCAACTTGCCGTACAAGGAATGCAGGCGGGAGCTTTTGATTTCATAACGAAGCCCTGGAATAATGCCGCCTTGTTGCAACGCATCGAAACGGCACTCCAACTTTCGGGCACTCCACAGGAACCAACGCAGGAACAGAGCGATTCTTTCGATCGCAGCCACATCATCGGACGTAGCCAGGGATTGATGGATGTGTTGAACACGATTGCCCGCATAGCAAAGACCAATGCCTCTGTCCTCATTACAGGGGAAAGCGGAACAGGTAAGGAATTGATAGCCGAGGCCATTCATATCAACAGTCAGCGAGCCAAACACCCCTTTGTGAAAGTGAATCTTGGAGGTATCTCTCAAAGCCTGTTCGAAAGTGAAATGTTCGGGCACAAGAAAGGAGCTTTTACCGATGCTTCTGCAGACCGTATCGGACGTTTCGAAATGGCAAACAAAGGGACGATTTTCCTGGATGAAATAGGTGATCTCGACCCTTCGTGCCAGGTGAAGTTACTGCGTGTATTGCAGGATCAGACATTTGAAGTGCTCGGCGACAGCCGTCCTCGAAAAACGGATATCCGGGTAGTATCAGCCACCAATGCCGATTTGCGCAAAATGGTAGGCGAACGTACTTTTCGTGAAGACCTCTTCTATCGTATCAATCTGATAACAGTGAAACTGCCGGCCTTGCGCGAACGTCGTGAAGATATTCCCTTGCTGGCACGTCATTTTGCCGACCGTCAGGCGGTAACCAACGGATTGCCCCGTACGGAGTTCTCTGCCGATGCCCTGCAATTCTTGAGCCGTTTGCCCTATCCGGGGAATATTCGTGAATTGAAGAACTTGGTGGAACGTACCATTCTGGTAAGTGGTAAACCGCTGCTTGATGCTTCCGATTTTGATGCGCAGTATATTCGCCACGATGACGCAAGAGTGACCGAAGGCGCAGCTCTGGCTGGTATGACTTTGGATGAAATAGAACGCCAGACCATTCTCCAGGCGTTGGACCGTTACAAAGGAAATTTGAGTCAGGTAGCTACGGCATTGGGTATCAGCCGTGCAGCACTCTATCGCCGTCTCGAAAAATATAATATAACAATGTGATAAATTTAGGCACGTGCCTAATAATATTAAGATTAACCGTTAACCACAGATAACGTGCGTATAAAAGGATTCTTTTACATACTAGTCTTTCTGCTGCTGGCATTAGGTAGTGTATTGCTGTTCCTTTCCAGTCAACTGAATACAATCTTTTTCTACATAGGGGAGGGGCTGATACTTTTCATCCTCATTTATCTGACCTTTTTCTATCGTAAGATCGTGAAGCCGTTGAATACAATCGGAAGCGGTATGGAACTGTTGCGTGAGCAGGATTTCAGTAGCCGTCTTAGCCCTGTAGGCCAATATGAGGCCGATCGTGTGGTGAATATCTTCAACCGCATGATGGAACAGCTCAAGAATGAACGTCTCCGTCTGCGTGAACAGAATAATTTTCTTGATTTGCTGATTAAAGCTTCTCCGATGGGAGTGATTATAACTTCCCTTGATGAAGACCTTTCGGAATTGAATCCGATGGCTTTGAAAATGCTGGGTGTTCGTTTGGAAGACGTACAAGGCAAGAAGATGAAAGAGATTGATTCTCCGTTAGCGGTGGAATTGGCTAACCTCCCGAAAGGAGAGAAGGTAACCGTCCGTTTGAACGACTCGAATATCTACCGGTGTACTCATTCTTCTTTCATTGATCGTGGATTTCAGCATCCCTTCTACTTGGTAGAAACCCTCACCGACGAAGTGATGAAAGCGGAAAAGAAAGCATACGAGAAAGTGATTCGCATGATTGCCCACGAAGTGAACAACACGACTGCCGGCATTACTTCCACACTGGATACGGTAGAACAAGCCCTTTCCAGCGAAGAAGGAATGGAAGACATCTGCGACGTGATGCGTGTATGTACCGACCGTTGTTTCTCAATGAGTCGTTTCATCACCCGTTTTGCCGATGTGGTGAAAATCCCCGAACCGACACTTTCTTCTGTTAATCTGAATGATTTGGTTTTCACCTGCAAGCGGTTTATGGAAGGAATGTGTAATGACCGTCGCATCACACTCCGCATGGAAATAGACGAAAGTCTGAAAGATGTGATGCTGGATGCCGCTTTGTTTGAGCAAGTACTCGTAAATATCATCAAAAATGCAGCGGAAAGCATTGAAGCCGATGGGGAAATAATAGTCCGCACCCTCGCTCCGGCCACTGTTGAAGTGATAGATAACGGTCAGGGAATCAACAAAGAAACAGAAGCTAAACTGTTCAGTCCTTTCTTCTCTACCAAACCGAACGGTCAGGGAATCGGACTCATCTTTATTCGCGAAGTACTGATGCGTCATGGGTGCACATTCTCTTTGCGAACCTATGCCGACGGACTGACCCGATTCCGTATTACTTTCCCCTAATTGTGTCAAATAAGAACATTTCTTCCGTCAAATAGACCTTTTTTTGTCTTGAAATCACTCCTACCTTTGCCCCGCTCAATTCAATAGGATTTAAGGTATGAGATTAATGAAAAAAGGCACATTGACGCTCTTTCTTTTATTGGCTATCAGTATTCCGCTCAGTGCGCAGTATGTGGTACAAGGGGTGGTGACTGATTCTCTGACCAAAGAACCTTTGCCTTATGCATCTGTACGCTTAAAAGACACGACCGAAGGAACTACTACCGGAAGCGACGGACGCTTTTACTTCAAAACCCACCGTTCCGAAGCAGTGCTTGTAATCTCTGTAATCGGATATAATGACTATGTCCGCACCATTCGCCCTGCCCGTAATGCATCCTATAAAGTAGCACTTGCGCCTACCGAATACGCGCTTGGTGAAGTGGTAGTCAAACCCAAACGTGAGCACTACCGGAAGAAAGATAATCCCGCCGTAGAATTTGTCCGCCGTATGATTGAAAGCCGTGACAACTACTCTCCCTACGAGAAAGACTTCTGGCAACGCGAACGTTATGAAAAGACCACCTTTGCGTTGAATAACTTCGATGAAGAGAAACAGAAAAAATGGCTATATCGTAAATTTGATTTCCTGACAGAATATGTAGATACTTCTGCCGTTACCGGTAAACCGATTCTGACGGTATCAGCCCGTGAACTGCTTGCCACAGACTATTACCGGAAATCTCCCCGTTCCGAGAAGCAATGGGTGAAAGGGCGCAAACAGGCCGGTGTCGATGAGTTTCTTTCTAAACAAGGGATGCAGGCAGCCATCAATGAAGTCTTTAAAGACGTCGATATCTACGAAAACAACATTTCCCTGTTTACGAATAAGTTTGTCAGTCCCTTGTCCCGTATCGGTACAGGCTTTTATAAATATTACCTGATGGACACGTTGCAGATTGCCGGAGAGCCTTGTGCAGACCTTGCTTTCACGCCTTTTAATTCCGAGTCTTTCGGTTTCAACGGACACCTGTATGTGACGCTCGACTCTACCTACTTTGTTAAACGTGCCGTATTCAACTTTCCCAAAAAGATAAACCTGAACTTTGTAGACTACATGTTGCTCGAACAGGAATTTAAGCGCGCTGAAGACGGCACACGCCTGCTCGATCATGAAAGTATCACTGTTGAGTTTAAACTGACCGAAGGACAGGACGGTATTTTTGCCCGCCGGGTAGCGGATTACAGCAACTACACCTTTACGCCGACTGCCGAAGCCGACAAAGCCTTCACCAAACCCGAACGTATTATTGAAGAGACGGAAGCCCTGTCGCGTCCCGAAACATTCTGGGCGGAGAATCGTCCGCAAGCCGCCATCTCCCAGCAGGAAAACTCGGTAGACCGCCTGATGACACAATTACGCAGTTATCCGGTGTATTACTGGACGGAGAAAGTGCTTTCCATTCTCTTTACGGGATATATTCCCACCTCCAAAGAAGCGCCACTTTTCTATATCGGCCCGATGAATGCCACTATCAGCGGTAACACATTGGAAGGTCCCCGTATCCGTGCCGGAGGTATGACTACCGCCTGGCTCAATCCGCACCTGTTTGGCAAAGGATATGTGGCTTACGGGTTTAAAGATGAAAGAGTGAAAGGATTGGCGGAACTGGAATATTCTTTCAAGAAGAAGAAAGAATACGCCAATGAATTTCCCATCCATTCATTGAAATTGCGTTACGAATCAGATGTGAACCAGTATGGACAAAATTACCTGTATACAAGCAAAGACAATGTGTTCTTGGCCTTGAAACGTGAGAAGGACGACCGTATCGGCTATTTCCGGCAGGCGGAGATGACCTATACCAATGAGTTTTATTCCGGCTTTTCTTTCCAGTTGACAGCGCGTACACGGAAAGATGAGTCCTCCTACCTGATTCCTTTTTTAAAGAAAGAAGGAGATACCTACACCCCGGTAAAAGATTTCTCTATCAGTGCCGCAGAGTTGAAGTTGCGTTATGCTCCGAATGAGAAATTCTTCCAGACTCAATGGAACCGTTTTCCTGTATCGTTGGATGCACCGGTGTTTACCTTGTCTCATACCATTGCCGGAAAAGGAGTGTTGGGCAGCGATTACACTTACAATCATACCGAAGCCGGTATTCAGAAACGCTTCTGGTTTTCCGCGTTCGGCTATACGGACGTTATACTAAAAGCAGGTAAAGTGTGGGATAAAGTACCTTTCCCGTTGCTTATCATGCCTAATGCCAACCTTTCTTATACCATCCAACCGGAATCTTACTCGTTGATGAATGCGATGGAGTTTATGAACGATGAATATTTCTCGTGGGATGTTACTTATTTCCTCAACGGATGGCTGTTCAACCGGATACCGTTGTTGAAAAAACTTAAATGGAGGGAAATAGTTTCCTGTCGTGGATTATATGGACATTTGAGCGATAAAAACAACCCGGCTTTGAGCGACGGTTTGTTCGCTTTTCCGATAGAGAACACACAAACAATGGGAAAAACACCTTATGTGGAGGCGGGTGTAGGTATCGAAAACATTTTCAAGGTGTTACGTTTGGACTATATCTGGAGGCTCACTTATCGTGATTCGCCCGGGATTGACAGATCAGGCTTGAGAATAAGTCTCCACATGACCTTTTAAAAGTTAAATCCTGCTAATTGCAATGTTTATATGACAAATAAAGACTGTATTAGTAATTAATTAATCTTATTTTTGCATCAATTTTAGTTTAATTTTAATAGAATAGAAATGAAACAAGAAATTAAACCCGCTACCGGGCGTCTTGGCGTATTGGTAGTTGGAGTGGGTGGTGCGGTAGCTACCACGATGATTGTAGGTACACTAGCCTCTCGCAAGGGACTGGCAAAACCGATAGGATCTATTACACAGTTAGCCACAATGCGCATGGAGAACAACGAAGAAAAACTCATCAAGGACGTTGTGCCCTTGACGAATTTGGAAGACATTGTTTTCGGAGGATGGGATATTTTCCCGGACAACGCATACGAAGCTGCTATGTACGCCGAGGTTTTGAAAGAAAAAGACCTGAATGGAGTAAAAGAAGAGTTGGAAGCTATCAAACCGATGCCGGCTGCTTTCGATCACAACTGGGCAAAACGTCTGAACGGTACACACGTGAAGAAGGCTGCTACCCGTTGGGAAATGGTAGAACAACTTCGTCAGGATATCCGCGACTTCAAAGCTGCTAACAACTGCGAACGCGTAGTGGTGCTTTGGGCTGCAAGTACTGAAATTTACATTCCGCTGTCTGACGAACACATGTCACTCGCTGCTTTAGAGAAAGCAATGAAGGAAAACAACACTGAAGTGATTTCTCCGAGTATGTGTTATGCGTATGCTGCGATTGCAGAAGACGCTCCGTTCGTAATGGGTGCTCCTAACTTGTGTGTGGATACTCCTGCTATGTGGGAATTCTCTAAACAAAAGAATGTACCTATCTCCGGTAAAGACTTCAAGAGTGGTCAGACATTGATGAAAACCGTATTGGCTCCGATGTTCAAAACCCGTATGCTGGGTGTGAACGGTTGGTTCTCTACCAATATCCTCGGTAACCGCGACGGTGAAGTGCTCGATGATCCGGACAACTTCAAGACAAAAGAAGTCAGCAAGCTGTCTGTAATCGACACTATCTTCGAACCAGAAAAATATCCGGATCTCTACGGAGACGTTTATCATAAAGTACGTATCAACTACTATCCTCCCCGCAAAGACAACAAAGAAGCATGGGACAACATCGACATCTTCGGATGGATGGGCTACCCGATGGAAATCAAGGTAAACTTCCTTTGCCGTGACTCTATCCTCGCTGCTCCTATCGCGCTCGACCTGGTATTGTTCAGTGACTTGGCTATGCGTGCAGGTATGTGCGGCATCCAGACTTGGTTGTCATTCTTCTGCAAGAGCCCGATGCACGACTTCGAACACCAACCCGAACATGACTTGTTTACTCAATGGAGAATGGTAAAACAGACATTGCGTAACATGATTGGCGAAAAAGAACCCGATTACTTAGCTTAATCAGGAACCAATAATAATAAAGTTGAGATTGAGGTTTGCCTTACTGAAAAGACGGGTGGATGCTCAACCTCAACTTTTTAATTAGTAACTTGTAATTTAATGAAGAAAGCTCCTTTTCTACCTGTATTGATAGGCACGGGCTTTGGCTCCGGTTTTTCTCCTTTTGCTCCCGGTACCGCCGGGGCGTTGCTGGCTTCTATCATCTGGATTGCACTTTATCTTCTGCTCCCTTTTTCTGTTGTCTTATGGATTACTGCCGCGTTGGTGATTGTGTTTACTTTCGCCGGGATCTGGGCTGCCGATAAGCTGGAGGCTTGTTGGGGGGAAGATCCTTCGCGTGTAGTGGTGGATGAAATGGTCGGAGTGTGGATACCATTGCTTGCCGTTCCCGACAATGACAAATGGATATGGTATGTAGTGGCGGCTTTCGTCCTGTTCCGTGCATTCGACATTGCCAAGCCATTGGGCATCCGCAAAATGGAGAGTCTCAGAGGTGGGGTAGGTGTGATGATGGATGATATACTGGCAGGGGTATATAGTTTTATCTTGTTAGCAGGAGTAAGATGTGTGATTGGCTGAGAAAAGTTGCACGGATGATTTCCCAGAAGGGTGGCTTCTTCATGTTTTTGAGGGCGCAGCTTTCGGCTCAAATGGCAACTATTGCAGACTTTCTGGTTACAATTCTTCTGGTGAGGCTGTTTGAAGTCTACTATGTATATGCTACCCTCGCAGGGGCTGTATACGGAGGAATTGTCAATTGCGTAATTAATTATAAATGGACCTTTAAATCGACAGGAAAGAAAACGAACGTTGCTGTAAAGTTTATCCTTGTGTGGGTATGCAGCATCTGGCTGAACACGTGGGGAACGTATGCGCTGACGGAATCATTGGCAAAGATTCCTTGGGTACGCGATACGCTCAGTCAGTATTTCGGCGACTTTTTCATTATCCCCAAAATGGCGGTAGCGGTTATCGTCGCATTATTCTGGAATTATAATATGCACCGCTTTTTTGTATACCGGAATATAAACATAGGAAGTTTGTTCAGAAAAAGAGATTGAAATAAAAACAGAAGATTTAGATAAAAACAGATTTAGACACAATATGAATTACAGAGATTATTTGCAACAGTTGATTTATAAGATTATCAATCCTTTGATACACGGAATGATTAAAATCGGAATCACTCCCAATTTTATCACTACAACCGGATTTATCCTGAACGTGGTGGCAGCAGGAATGTTTGTCTATGCCGGTATCTGTGGCGGCCGGAACGACCTTGCTATCGTCGGTTGGGCGGGAGGTGTTATTCTGTTTGCCGGATTGTTCGATATGATGGACGGTCGTGTGGCGCGGTTGGGAAACATGAGTTCCAAATTCGGTGCACTCTATGATTCGGTGCTCGACCGTTACAGCGAACTAATGACATTTTTCGGTATCTGCTACTACCTGTCGATGAAAGATTATTTCTTTTATGCCCTGATTGCGTTTGTAGCATTGATCGGTTCGTTAATGGTGAGCTATGTTCGTGCACGTGCCGAAGGATTAGGTATCGAGTGTAAAGTAGGATTCATGCAGCGTCCGGAACGTGTGGTACTCACCAGTCTGGGAGCGTTGTTCTGCGGTGTATTCAAAGATATCACGGCTTTCGACCCGATGTTGATACTGATTGTACCTTTGGCTTTCGTTGCCGTATTTGCCAATATCACAGCTTTCGCGCGTGTGAGACATTGCTATAAGGTAATGATGAAATAATTGTCCGAAAAGCTAAATAGTATTGGTATATTAACACCTTATTAGAATGAAAATAGTTATTGAACTGCCGTCAAAGAATGAAGCCCTGATTACTGTAATCACTATGGCTCTTTTTCTTTTGCTGACAGGTGTCTTCATCGGACTTCGTTCCGAACATTTCTTAATGGTGGCACTCTATCTGGTCTTATTCTTTGCCGGGCTACCCACCCGTAAACTTGCATTAGCCCTGTTGCCTTTTGCCATTTTCGGAATCTCCTACGACTGGATGCGTATCTGTCCCAATTACGAAGTGAACCCGATTGATGTAGCCGGATTATACAATCTGGAGAAATCTCTTTTCGGGGTCATGGACAACGGTATCCTGATTACCCCGTGCGAATATTTCGCTGCCCATAACTGGCCGGTTGCAGATGTCTTTGCCGGCATCTTTTATCTGTGTTGGGTCCCCGTGCCTATCCTGTTCGGTCTTTGCCTGTACTTCAAGAAGCAGAGAAAAACATATCTCCGCTTTGCGCTGGTATTTCTGCTGGTCAACTTAATCGGCTTTGCCGGTTATTACATTCATCCTGCTGCTCCCCCCTGGTATGCCATTAATTACGGTTTCGAACCGATACTGAACACTCCGGGCAACGTAGCCGGTCTGGGACGTTTCGACGCTTTCTTCGGTGTGACGATTTTCGACTCTATCTACGGGCGCAATGCCAATGTTTTTGCCGCAGTGCCTTCGCTTCATGCCGCCTATATGGTGGTGGCTCTGGTATATGCTATCATCGGCAAATGCAGGTGGTATGTGATTACTCTCTTTGCCGTTATCATGCTGGGCATTTGGGGAACGGCTGTTTATTCCTGTCACCACTACATCATTGATGTGTTGCTCGGTATATCCTGCGCATTACTCGGTTGGCTGGTGTTTGAATACGGGCTGATGAAAATTCCGGCATTTAATAGATTCTTTGACAGGTATTATAAGTATATAAAGTAAAATATACAGGTATATAAGAAGCAGTGAAGAACAAGTACCGCAATATATTCCTCGCTTTTGGCATCATTGCCGTCCTGATAATGATATTCACATTCGATATGGATTATCGGGAACTTTGGGTGAATCTGAAGCGTGCAGGAATATATTTGCCCTTGGTCTTGTTGCTTTGGCTGTTTGTCTACCTTATTAATACGCTGTCATGGTATATCATCATCCGTAGCGGAGGCAAACCGGGCTTTTCCTTTTCCCGGCTTTATAAATTTACCGTAACAGGCTTTGCGCTCAATTATGTGACACCCGTCGGGCTCATGGGAGGCGAGCCTTATCGGATTATGGAGCTGAAACCCTTTATCGGAATCGAAAGGGCTACCTCTTCGGTGATTCTCTACGTGATGATGCACATCTTCTCCCACTTTTGTTTCTGGCTGACTTCCGTCCTGTTGTATGTCTGTCTCTATCCCGTAGGGTGGGTCATGAGCGTTATTCTGGGAGCTATCACTTTATTCTGCCTGCTGGTTACCGTCCTTTTTATAAAAGGCTACCGGCACGGTATGGCAGTTGCCTTTATCCGCATGGGTAGTCGTCTCCCTTTTCTAAAGAAGAAAGTACTTCATTTTGCCGAAACCCATAAAGAGAAACTGGAAAACATAGATAAGCAAATCGCCCTCCTTCACCGGCAGAAGAAACGTACTTTTTATTCGGCCCTCTTTCTAGAATACACGGCTCGTGTTGTCAGTTGCCTTGAGATCTGGCTGATACTTAATGTGCTGACAACAAACGTCAGCTTTGCCGACTGCTGCCTGATTGCCGCCTTTTCCTCCTTGTTGGCCAATCTTTTGTTCTTCTTGCCGATGCAGCTCGGTGGACGTGAAGGAGGCTTTGCACTTGCCGTAGGTGGTCTCTCCCTTTCCGGAGCCTACGGGGTTTATGCTGCACTGATTACCCGTGTCCGCGAAATGGTCTGGATCGTGATCGGGCTTGCTCTGATGAAGGTTGGAAACAGGAAAGGAAATTAGCCGGCATGGCATACTGCGTCAATTTTAAGCCGGAAAAGAAAATTCTCGTTTGGCTTTGAAAAATGATGCTTCTTCAAATTTGGTGGTAATTTAACTGGTCGGTGGTATCTCCATTCCCCTCCTTCGGGGAAGGAGGGGTGGCTGAAAGCCGGGGTGGTAGGTGGATACACAATGCTGATAATAACCGACTTACGCATTCACCTACCACCTCCCCCTACGGGGACTCCTCCTTCCTGAAGGAGGAGAATGTTGAATACTATCGATTATCAAATTATTATTTTCTTAATTAATTTTACCACCAAATTTGAAGAAGAATCAGTTTTTTGTTTTCATTTCTCATATTCTCATAACCTAGTGGCTAAATGTAAGATTATTAGTAAGATACCGCTATGAGAAATGTTTTTTGAATTGGTATTTCTCATGCATTTCTCATAGTTTTCTCTTCAAGTTCCTTCATTTCTCATACTATTTTCTCTTATTTCTCATAGGGTAATAAATCCTTTCGGTAGTATTTAACCAAGCTTATTCTATCTGGAGGATACCTATTGTTTTCATATAAAACATTAAGTAATAACTAATTATTCACTAACTAATGTTATGTCTTTTAAGTGATATCTTATTCGTTCTACTTTAGTGAACAGGCTTGTTTACTGGAGTGGCAGGATTTATCTACTGGAGTGCATAGATCTGTCTACTTGAGTGGAACGATAGAAGATGAGATAAGAACATAAATGGATGAAGACGAGATATGATAAGGATGTAGGTAACGTAATATATAAATATCTATTGCTTTACGCGATGTATGTGTAGTCGCTGTCTTTACTATAAATATGTTTTTCTTTTACTTGGATTTTAATACTTTTATATAGAATGTGGAGCTATATTAATGTTATCTTAAAGATACGTATTTTATGTAGCGAATTTATTCGTCCTACCGGATATATTGAACCTTGTTTTTCTTATATTTGCAGCACATGATTTCTAAACAATAATTAAATTATTCATTCTTATGAAAAAGATTCTGGTATTATTCGTTTTAACAGCGATAGCTATGGTGAGTGTAAATGCGCAGGACAACTTGAAATGGGGTGTTATGGCAGGTATGAATGTGAGTAAATATACTTTTACCGGTTTTGACAACAGGGTAGGTTTTCATGCAGGTGTCAAAGCTGAGCTGGGGTTATCGCAGGAAGCAAGTGGGGCATACATGGATTTTGCTGCGTTACTGACGTTGAAAGGTGCTAAAATTGATGGAGGATCAATTGCAACCGTTAAATTTAATCCGTATTATTTGGAGATACCGGTGCATGTTGGTTATAAATATGCTGTAAATGAAAACTTTGCGCTGTTTGGTAGCGTAGGTCCTTATTTGGCTGTCGGTCTGTTTGGAAAAGCAAAATTGAGCATAGGCAATGCGATTGGTGATTGGGCTGATATAGAAGGTATGGAAAGTGTAGGAGGCCTGGAAGGTAAATCTGTGTCTGAAGATATATTTGGCGATGACGGGTTCAAACGATTCGACTTCGGCCTCAGATTGAAAGCCGGTGTTGAGTTCAACAAAAAATATCAGGTTGCTTTGAGTTATGATTTCGGGTTGATTGACGTGCAGAAAGATTTGGGTATGAAAAACAGGAACCTGATGATATCATTGGGTTATATGTTCTAAAACGGACTTTGCAACTTTGTTGCACGAATCATTCGTTACCTTTGCAACAGATAAAAAACGAATGAATATGGGACATTGTTGTTGCGGTGCACATTCATGCACGACAGAAAATAAAAAGAATGCCAGTACTTCGATAGTTCACGAATACTGGAAAGTAGGGCTTTCATTTATACTTCTGATAGGAGGTATTATAATGAATGCCCTGAATTTTGCCTTTTTCCTTGGAGAGTATGTTGCTTTAATATGGTATATCCTGGCTTATCTTCCGGTAGGAATACCAGTGATGAAAGAGGCTTGGGAGGGTATCAGGGAAAAAGACTACTTCAGCGAGTTTACACTGATGATTGTTGCTACGCTGGGAGCCTTTTATATTGGTGAGTATCCGGAAGGAGTCGCTGTAATGCTGTTTTATACGATAGGAGAGTTGTTTCAGAATAAAGCGGTAGACAGGGCGAAACGTAATATCGGTGCTTTGCTGGATGTGAGACCTGAGAAAGCCTTGGTGCTTAGGGAGGATAATCTTGTGGTAGAAAGTCTTCGAAATGTAAAAGTAGGAGAGGTCATTGAAATAAAGGCGGGTGGGAGAGTTCCTTTGGACGGAGTGATGTTGAATGAAATCGCTGCTTTTAATACAGCCGCGTTGACGGGAGAAAGTGTTCCCCGTGACATCAGAAAAGGAGAGGAAGTCCTTGCGGGGATGATTGTGACGGATAAAGTAATCAGGATTAAAGTAGAAAGACCTTTCGATAAAAGTGCGCTTGCACGGATATTGGAACTCGTTCAGAATGCTTCGGAACGGAAAGCACCGGCAGAATTGTTTATCCGTAAGTTTGCCCGTATCTATACTCCTATTGTCATAGCACTGGCGGTATTGATTGTGCTGCTCCCGTTTGGCTATTCATTGATAGACCCTCAATTCGTGTTTACATTTAATGATTGGTTATACAGAGCTTTGGTTTTTCTGGTAATTTCGTGTCCATGTGCGCTGGTAGTAAGTATTCCATTAGGTTATTTCGGTGGTATCGGAGCAGCTTCCCGATTGGGGATTCTGTTTAAAGGCGGCAATTATCTGGACGCAGTCACTAAAATCAATACAGTCGTATTCGATAAAACGGGAACGCTGACCAAAGGAACATTTGAGGTGCAGGATTGTAAGTGTGTATCCGGGATTTCGGAGAAGGAACTGGTGAGGATGATTGCTTCAGTAGAAAGTGACAGTACACATCCGATCGCTAAAGCGATTGTGAACTATGCAAAACTGCAGGATATAGGGCTTGCGGTTGTCACCAATACTAAAGAATTTGCAGGTCTCGGTTTGGAGGCAATAATAGACGGGACTTCGGTGCTCGTTGGAAATAGTCGGTTACTGTCTAAGTTTAGCATAAAATATCCGGCAGAATTGCAGAGTGTTACCGATACGATTGTAGTTTGTGCTATTGGAGGCAGTTATGCGGGTTATCTCTTGTTGGCGGACGCATTGAAGGATGACGCGAAGACGGCGATTGATAACTTAAAAGCATTAAACATTGAAAACATTCAGATATTATCCGGTGATAAACAGAGTATTGTTACTAACTTTGCAGAGAAGCTCGGTATATCAAAGGCTTATGGCGATCTGCTTCCTGACGGTAAAGTGAAACATCTGGAGGAATTGCGGAAGAATGAAGCAAATCAGATTGCCTTTGTCGGTGACGGGATGAACGACGCTCCTGTGCTTGCGTTGAGCCATGTCGGTATTGCTATGGGTGGATTGGGCAGTGATGCGGCGATTGAAACAGCTGATGTCGTGATACAAACAGATCAACCGTCGAAAGTGGCCGAAGCCATTAAAGTAGGAAAGCTGACTCGCCGGATTATCTGGCAGAACGTGTCGCTGGCATTTGGAGTGAAACTGCTGGTACTTATCTTGGGAGCCGGCGGACTGGCTACACTTTGGGAAGCTGTCTTTGCGGATGTCGGCGTTGCATTGCTTGCCATTATGAATGCAGTAAGAATACAGAAGATGATAAAATAAAAAGAATATGGAAGAGAATGTTTATTTGGATAAGCTGGAAAGACGGGATATCAAACCGACAGCAATAAGGCTTCTCATATTGAAAAATATGTTGGAAGTTGGACGGGCCGTATCGTTACTGGATCTGGAAACTCTCCTGGATACGGTAGACAAATCGACTATATCCCGGACAATAGCTCTCTTTCTGTCTCATCACCTGATACATAGCATAGATGATGGAAGCGGTTCGTTGAAGTATGCCGTTTGCGACAACTCCTGTAACTGCGTGGTGCAGGATTTACACTCGCATTTCTATTGTGAGAAATGTCATCGGACTTTTTGTCTGGAAGGTACACATATTCCGGTTATTGATTTGCCTAAAGGATTCACGTTACATAGCATTAATTATGTTCTCAAGGGGATTTGTCCGGAATGTACTTCTCATTCAAAGAATGAATAAATAGAAAAAGCCGGAACTCAGACCAATAGAAATATCGGTAGAGTTCCGGCTTTTTATCAATATGCTTGTTTAATCGATGTTTGGATTCAATGAATGCCAGTCTTTGATGGCAGGTATGATTCCCATTTCAATAACTTCATCACGGAGCTTGCACAAGTGTTCGTAGCTCTTTTCCAGTTCAGCCTGTTCGGCAGGAGTTCCGGCTACTTCCTTATAAGTGACACCGTTTTTGGTGATTGAAGTTTCCATTGCCATCATGATATGATCGAATTTTCCATTGGAGACATACGTTCCGGCAGGCCAGCGGAAAGGTTGTCCGCCCATAGCGGCAGCGATCATCTCGATAGAAAGATAGGCGGGGCTTTGGAAAGAAGAACGGCCGCGCAGATCGATGATGTGCTTTCCACCTTGGATAACACGTACTTTCAGTTCTTCCCATTCGGTTAATGGGAGACGGGTCGTACCAATGAAATCAGTCAACGGTTCTCCTTTCACTTTAGTGGTAGAAGCAAATACGGCCATTTGTTCGCCATGACCGCCGTATGTGCGGCAGTTCTGAATTTCAGAAGCCGGGATATGGAAGTATTTCACCAGTTCGTTTTGCAGACGGGTGCTGTCCAATGCTGCCAGCGTAGAAACCTGAGACGGTTTCAGTCCGGAATACAGTAAGGTAATCAAACCGGTAATGTCGGCCGGATTGAAAATGACAACAATATGTTTTACGTTCGGGCAATATTGGCGGACGTCTTTACCGAATTGAGCGGCGATTTCTGCATTTCCTTTCAGCAAGTCCTCACGGGTCATACCTGCTTTGCGGGCTGCACCACCGGAAGAAACGATGTAAGATGCTCCGGTCAACGCTTCTTTGATATCAGAAGTATAAGTAAGGTTGACACCTTCGAAGCCGCAGTGGTACAATTCTTCTGCCACCCCTTCCAAAGCGGGAGCAAACGGATCATACAGACAAATATTCGGAGTGAGTTTCATCATCATGGCAGTTTGAGCCATATTGGAGCCAATCATTCCGGCTGCTCCTACAATTGTAAGTTTCTCGTTGGTTAAAAATTCCATAAAGCTATCTATTTAAAGGTGAATAATCTGTTATTTCTTTTTGTCGCTACAAAGTTAACACTTTATTGACCTGATTGTTCATTGAAAATAGTTTTATCAGATAACGAAAAGTTATAGCTGGCTGATTGAAGGATCTGTCTAAAATAGATTATCTTTGTATCCTATATTATATAAATGGATAAATATGAGCATCGAATTAGGAAAATTCAATCAGCTTGAAGTTGTAAAGGAAGTCGATTTCGGGGTGTATCTCGACGGAGGAGAGGAGGGGGAGATTTTGTTGCCCACCCGTTATGTGCCCGAAGACTGTAAAATAGGAGACTTTTTGAATGTCTTTCTTTATCTGGATATGGATGAGAGATTGATTGCCACTACGCTGACTCCGTTGGTGCAGGTAGGGCAGTTTGCCTGTCTGGAAGTGGCATGGGTGAATCAGTTTGGAGCTTTCTTGAACTGGGGGTTGATGAAGGACCTTTTTGTGCCGTTCAGTGAGCAGAAGATGAAGATGCAGGTTGGACGGAAGTACGTGATTCATGCACATTTGGATGATGAAAGTTATCGCATTGTGGCTTCGGCAAAGGTGGAACGCTATCTGTCGAAAGACAGGCCGGAGTATGCTTCGGGGGATGAAGTGAATATTCTCATTTGGCAGAAAACGGATTTGGGCTTCAAGGCAATCATAGACAATAAGTATAGCGGTTTGCTTTACGAAAACGAGATATTTTCTACATTGCAGACAGGTATGGAGATGAAGGCTTTTGTGAAACAGGTGCGCGAAGACGGCAAGGTGGATTTGATCCTTCAGAAACCAGGCTTTGAGAAGATAGATGATTTCTCGAAAACCTTGCTGAATTATATCAGGGAGAATGACGGAAGGATCAGACTGAATGATAAAAGTCCTGCGGAAGATATTTATGCTACATTTGGTGTCAGCAAGAAAACCTTTAAGAAAGGAGTGGGTGACTTATATAAGAAACACCTGATAACCTTGCACGAAGATGGCATCACTTTGGCAGACTCCTAATCAGAATAGGGAAATCCCTATGTATGAATAGAGAGAATCACTGGGGTGGGGAGTTTCCTCGCCCTATTTTTGTAGTATCAGATTAAATAAAGAAGTAATAATAAAAACTAGATAAGTTATGCGTAAGATAATAATAAGTTTCTGCATCCTGTTATCCGCTCTCTCTTTACAAGCGCAGTCCGTCAGCGGAATCCGTATTGACGGTGGTAATACCCCTATTCTTGTTTACTTTGGTGGAAACCAGATGTGCTTGCCGACTACCACTTGCTTTGTAGCTAACCTGGATCGGGGATATTACACGGTTGAGGTTTATGCTACCCGTTTCACCCGTCCGGGAGAGCGTGTTTGGAAAGGGGAGAGGTTGTACAACGAACGTATTTACTTCGACGGAAGAGGTGTGAAAGATATTTTTGTAGATGACCGTCATGCCAATGTCCGTCCGGGCAGACCGGGACAAGGAGAACACCGTCCGAATTATGACCGTCACGACAGGGTGATGAACGATCAGCTTTTTAAAACGTTCTATAATAATCTGAAAAAAGAACCGTTTGAGGATGATCGCATGGCATTGCTTAATACTGCATTGGCAAATTCAGATTTTACGTCTGCCCAATGTCTCCAAGTGACAAAGCTCTATACTTTTGATGATGACCGAATGGCAATCATGAAAAAGATGTATCCCCGGATTGTTGACAAGGAGGCTTTCTTTACGGTGATTGCTACACTGACGTTTTCTTCCAATAAGGATGAAATGAATAAGTTTGTGCAGAACTATGGCAGACGCTGATACTAACTATTAAAACTATATGGCTATGAAAAAGATACATATCATCCTACTGTTGGCATTGGGACTGGGAGTCAGCAGCTGTTTTACCAGCTATATTTCTAACAAGCAGGTTATGGGTGTACAGCAAGGGATGACTCAAAGAGATGTTGAAAGTATTTTGGGAAAACCAGATTACCGACGTTTCGACGGTGATATGGAAGAATGGGAATTTCATCGTGATAACGGGACGCCTGTTTTGACTTCGGAGCCCATGACAATCATTGTTCAGTTTGCCAATAAAAAGGTGATCAGTATGGATACATTCAAAGGCTATGGCAGACCTTCGCCGCATCCGGTCGTAGTACCTCCTCCTACTGTCACTACTGTTGAAGTTGTTCCCGGTCACCAGCCGGAAGAAATTCGTCTGATGACGGATACTGAGTTTAATAACTTCATCGAAAAGTTGAAATTCACAATTATGAGTGATGACCAGAAGAGGTTGATCGGACAGATGTTGGACAAGCATGATGTCACTTCAAGCCAATGTGTGAGAATTGTAAAAGAGATTTCTTATACGCCCGATCAGGTTGAGATGATGAAGAAACTTTATCCTTATGTAAGGGATAAGCAGAATTTTAATAAGGTGATTGATAGCTTGTTTTCCACTGTGTATAAAGATGAAATGTACAAGTTTATCAAAGAATATCATCAAACAAATAAATGATAGGAGATTAAATTATGAAGCGAATATTATTTTTACTCTTTGCTATCGGGCTGACTGTCGGTACGACAGCGATGGCTGGAATGAGCACTAGCAAAGTGCGTAAGGAAACACGCTTTCTTACTGATAAAATGGCATACGAATTGAGTTTGAGCACTCAGCAATATAATGATGCGTATGAGATTAATTACGACTTTATTTATTCTGTTCGTAATATCATGGATTATGTGGCCCGTGGCTATGAATGGGCATTAGATGATTATTATGAAGCTTTGGATATTCGTAATGATGACCTCCGGTGGGTATTGAGTGACGCACAGTATCGTCGGTTTCTGGGAGCTGATTATTTCTACCGCCCGATTTATATTACCGGCGGAAGATGGAGTTTCCGGGTTTATGTGAATTATCCGAATCGTAGTTTGTTCTACTTCGGTCTGCCTTATCATTATCGGACTTACTGTGGAGCACATTATCGCCCGCACCTTCATCACGTAAGTTTCTATCGGGACAGATATAATTTCAGACATTATCCTACTCCGTATCGGGTAAGAGAGCAGAGATCTTTCCATTCTTATCGTCGTTCGGATTTTGGTTCGGTTCATTTCCGCCCGAATTCTTCCGTCCGTCCGCACAATGCACCGACTCGTCCGGGGGTAACGGGACGTCCAAGTCCATCACAGCGTCCGAGTCATAATTCACGACCGGGAACATCAACTCGTCCCGGAACGACAACGCGGCCTGGCAGTTCTTCACGGCCCTCAACATCAGTTCGTCCTGAATCAGATCGTAGACCGACGGGAGGTAGCAGTACGACAGCAAGCCGTCCTAATCGTGAGAGTAGTAGCTCGAGTACAAGTAGAAGAAATGATAGTCGTCCGTCCAGTAGCGGCAGTAGTTCTTCGTCCGGTAGAAATAATCGTTCCGATAGAAGTAACACTTCCACTAGCCGGGGCAGCAGTTCCGGTCGCAGTAGCAGTACTTCCGGTCCGAGCCGTAGCAGTAGTTCTAACCGGAGCAATGTTTCCGGTGGAAAAACGGAAAGACGTTCCTCTTCCGAAAGTACGAGAAGCAGCAGTCGAAGTTCTTCTTCCCGTTCTTCAGAGCGAGACACCAATTCAAGAAGATAACCTATTCCTTTAATTATTTATATCATTGCTCCTCAGCGGTAGGAGAGCTAGACTCCGGTGTTTTGCCGGCTAGACTATTCAGGGCATCGCCCGTAACTTGGATTTCGGGGCGGATAGTATCCGCCTCGATTTCACTTATCAAACCTTTTTGGGCAAGACATCCGGCAATGAGTTTATAATATCCTTCCATGCTCTCTTTCAGTTTTCCGTTTTCTGCGAAAGAACTGCGGAAATGTTTGGGCTTCGGGATGATAGAAGCCAGGAAGATACTTTCTTCCGTAGTCAGTTGGGAAGGACGTTTGTTGAAGTAGCAGGCGGAAGCCTCCTGGATGCCGTAGATTAGCGGGCCCCATTCCGCAATATTCAGATATACCTCATACATCCGTTCTTTCGAAGTCAGTCTCTTTGTTTCTATGATCCATACAATCAATGCTTCTTCCAGTTTGCGGGCAAAGTTTTTATTTTTGTTCAGAAATACATTCTTCACTAATTGCATTGTGATAGTGCTTCCGCCACGTGCAAAACGTTTGACTTGCAAATCGTAAATCAACGCTTCGCGGAGTGCATCGGGCAGGAAACCATGATGATAATAAAACGCCCCGTCTTCACTTTGCATCACAGACATTTGCAGGATCGGTGAAATGCTGTCAAGTGGGGTGAAATGTTCCCAGGAAGGGCCGACGGGGAAAGTGCGTACTGGCATTCCATTTTCATATGCTGTGTAGACAAACTCGCCTGACATCTTGGACAGTTGGGTATCGCCATATTCTACAATTTCGAAATTCCTCTCTTTCAACTCTGATTCTAATTTGAGACTATCCAATTGTGCAAAATCAATATCCAACAGGAAATGATAAGCTAACTCACCACTTGTTTTGATACCTTCCAGGTTGTTGAACAGGCCTTTGGGCAGAGAACTGAACAGCTCGTCTGCCGGAAACCATGATTTGTCAACGGCTGCAGTGAAATGCCATAAATCTTTTTTCTTTTCGGCTCGTAGATAAGGATGAACCTGAATTTTATTGAATATAACCGTAGTGGTGCTATCCAATTCAAAAGAATGGTCGCTAATGTTCATTTGATATCCTAAATGTCCGCGGTCGAGATGAATCACTTCGGGAGACAGTACTTTGTGGAATATATCAAGTCCGTTTACTTTCGCTTTTCCGTTGAGATATAGCTGGTTTTTTCCATTACTTTCTTTGGTCATGCTATAAGATAAGGTGTCAAAAGTGACTTTCGCACCAAAACGGCGGGTAATATAAGGTATAGAAACTTTTGTGGAATCGGCAGAGTATAGCTTTGCCATTAATGTATTGGCAGATTGTTTCAGTTCGCCATCAGCTATCCAATGCCGGGTTAGTGTATCTTCGTGTATCTCAATGGTTGACCGGAACTTGTTCTCTTTGATGATAAAAGAAGGGAATACCATAGAAACGAAGTTGCTGTCTTTTCGTTCAGTGATATAAATCTGTTTTAATTGTCCGTTTTCAGGTAGAAAACCGTAGCATAAATTGAGTAGTTTGTTTATTCTTTCCGCATAATTGATTTCCGTTACGGTTTGACCGGATGTTTGTGATGGAACTTTCCGGTCTTTTTTAAAGAGAAAATCATAATTGGCGATGGAGTCTTGCTTTGTAAATGTGAGTCTGATATCTTCTGCTGCTATGTAGCTTACTTCTATTTTCTTGGTGAGTAATTTCCAAAAATTCAGCTTGATGCGGGTTGATGCTAATGTGAATAGTGTATCCCGTTGTTCGGGGATAACCGAAAGGCCTTGGAGATATATTTCATTTAAACCATTCATCTCCAGTTTGTCGTAATGAATGCATAACCCGTGTGTCTGCTCGATACGGGATGTGTGTCGGTTGACTATGCTCCGTAGAAGAACGCTGCGACCTGAGTAGATACAAATGAGGCAGATGAGTATTCCTCCACTGAGAGCTAGCGGAAGAATACGCTTTTGGCTATTTGTTTTCATCATTTACCTTTTAATTATCGGATGCAAAGGTAGGTAAAAAAATGCATTAAACGCGATGGACAGCCTTTGAAGGACAGTCCGCCGTTCTTTTTTTATTTGATAAGCGGTAAGTATTCTCCGTAGCCTTCCTCTTTCATTTTTTCTTTCGGAATAAAACGAAGAGAAGCACTATTGATACAGTAACGTAATCCTCCTTTTTCTTTCGGACCATCCGTAAATACATGTCCTAGGTGGGCGTCTCCGGTTTTACTGCGTACTTCGGTACGTGTCATTCCATAAGAAGTATCTTTCTTCTCTGTAATCAAGTCCTTTTGAATCGGTTGGGAGAAACTAGGCCAGCCACAACCGGAATCGAACTTGTCGGTCGAAACAAATAGGGGTTCTCCGGTGGTGATATCTGCGTAGATACCGGGACGGTACTCGTCCCAGTATTCATTCCGGAAAGCAGGTTCCGTAGCATTTTTCTGGGTGACGGCATATTGCTCTGCCGATAATTGTTGGCGAAGGACTGTGTCATCCGGTTTTTGATAAACTTTGGACTTGGGAGCATTGGCTTTGCGTGCCATTTCAAATAAAGCCGGGTTGATATGGCAATAGCCGTTCGGATTTTTATCCAGATAATCCTGATGATAGTTTTCTGCCGGATAGAAATTTGTCAATGGTTTTACTTCTATGGCAATGGGATTTTTATATTGATCCGCTAATGCCCGGACAGCCTGATTAATAACAGCGATATCCGCTTTATTAGTATAATAAATCCCCGTTCTATATTGCGTACCGCGATCATTTCCTTGCCGGTTGAGGCTGGTAGGATCAATCGTTTTAAAATACAGATCAAGAAGCAGACTTAAATTAACTGTTTCGGGGTCATAGACTACTTTCACCGTTTCAGCTGCATTGGTTTCTCCCGAACATACCTGTTGATAGGTCGGCTGGTTGATAATACTGTTGGCATAGCCTACCTCGGTACTTTCTACTCCTCTGATTTGTTTTAGGAAATGTTCTGTTCCCCAGAAACATCCTCCTGCAAGATAAATTTCTGCTGCGATGATAAAGTGTTTCATATCCGTTGGTTCTTTCTATAGTAACGAATGAACCGGCGGATATGTTTGAAGTATTTCTTGTAAAAAACTCAATGGCGTTTTCTATTCTATGATTTCTCCTTTATAGAAATCCAGAATTTTAGTACGGAACAGATAATCATATTTAGCCTGTAACTTGTCAGAGAGTGCTTTAGTCAGATTCAACTTTGACTCATTATATTCCACGAAAGTTGCTTTACCGTTATTGAATTTCTCGCTCATTAACCGGAAAGATTCTTCATTGGCTTTCACTGCCACTTCACTGGAGTTATATTTACTTTCTGCTGCCAGAGCATTGTACCAGGCTTGTTGGATTTCTTTGTAAAGAATCTTTTTGGTATTATCTAGTTGTAAACTGAGATTTGCTTGTTGTAACCGGGCGGTTCGTACACGGTTTCGTGTAGCGAAACGGTTAAAGATAGGGACACTAAGATTAAATCCGATATATTTGTTGAGGTTATTTTTCATCTGGCTGCTGAAACTTCCCTCTGATTTACCACTCACTGTATAATAGTTGCTTCCGAGTCCGGCACTGAAAGATAATTGCGGATAAAAATTACTTTGAGCGATACGGATGTTCTTCTGACTACCTTGCAAGCGATATTCCGCTGCTTTAATGCTAGGTTTGTAGGCAAGCGCTTGTGTATATATATCATCCGGCGGAGTTAGCGCTTCGAATTCCAGTTCTTCTTTCGGATTTTCGAGAATGAAACCTTCGGGAGTCGGTAACTCAAGCAGTTGGCTGAGGTCTAGCAATGATAATTTATATGTATTGTCCGCTTGTACGGAAGTCATTTCATCTTGTGCCACACGTGCTTGTGCTTCAGCCACTTCCGATGGTGAGGCTTTACCTACTTCGAAGAGTCCTTTGATGCGTTTCAACTGATCTTTGCTCAAGTTCGTCTGATTAAAGGCGACTTTGCTTAACTCCAGGTTAAATAGAACTTGCAGATAAGCAGAGGTAACGTTGATGGCTATATCTTCTTTAGCTTTGTTCAGGTCCTCGATAGCGGCCCTAAGATTCAACTTGGCTAATGAATATTGATTTGATAACTGTAAACCTGTAAAAATCGGTACATTGGTCCCTAAGCTGAGGCTCGTATTCGCGCTATTGATATCACTGTAGGAGTTATCTACCGGCGAGGCACTACGTCCCCAACTCCAATTCTGACTCGCACTTCCGCTTAGATTCGGGAGGCGTGCCCATTTGGCTGTATTTACGTCCACTTTATTTTGTTCTGCTTCATTAGCTGTCTGGCGAATATTGATGTTATGCTCGATAGCATAATCAATACATTGCCGCAACGTCCAGGTTTGCGAAGAACCGTTCTGTGCCTGTGCGGAATCTACTCCTGTTCCGGCGAGTAGAAAGATAGCTATGGTTTTATAGATTGTTTTCATAGAAAATGAATTATTTGTCTTTTTTCTCGGCGCCGCGAATTTTGTCATTGGCAGTCACCCCTTTCTTAATCTCAATTTTGATACCATCACTCATTCCTGTGGTCACTTGTGTACGTTGGAATTTCTGTTCGGGTACGGAATCAGTCATGATATATACAAATGTAGAATCACCTTTAAATTCAACGGTGCTTTCGGGTACTGCCAGTACCTTATTGGCACGCTGCAATACAATTTCCGCATTCGCCGAATAACCGGAACGAACCTGTACGGAGTCCGGAACTGAAATAGCAGCTTTAATTTCAAACTGGTTAGCTCCGTTAGTCTCTACTCCTTTAGGAGATATATATTCCAATATCGCGTTGAATGTCAGATTTTGTAAAGCTCCGATAGTCAACTTAAGCGGCATACCTTCATGGATGCGGCCTACTTCTGTTTCATCAATATTACCACGGAAAATCAAATCATTCATGTTGGCTACCGTAGCAATAGTTGTTCCGTCATTGAAGGTGTTACTCATGATCACCGAGTTTCCGGCTTTTACCGGTACGTCCAGAATCAGTCCGTCGATAGTAGAACGAATCATGGTACTGCTGAATGAAGCACTGTTTTTGGTAATACCTTCTTTTACGATTTCCAGGTTATCTTTGGCAGTCTGCTTTTCTTCGCGTGCCTGTTTGACGGCTACTTCACTTTTCTCATATTCTTCCCGGCTGATTAGTTGGTCCTCATACAGTTTCTTCACGCGGGAAAAATCCGTTTCCGCCTGTGTTGCATTAATCTCCGCCAGACGGACACGGCTTTCTGCCGAGTTTAACTGTCCGAGTTCGGGGATAACCTTTACCTTGGCTATCACCTCACCTTTCCTCACTGCTTGTCCTGCCTCCTTGTATACTTCGTCAATAATACCCGAGATCTGGGGCTTGATTAGAATTTCATCTCTTGGTTCTACTTTTCCGGTAGCTACGGTGGTCTTTTGCAGATCAGTCACTTCCGGCTTGAGGGTTTCGTAGACAACAACCTTCGGGCGCGACTTCTGATAAAGGAATACGAACGTTCCGACGAGGATTATGGCAACAATTACCAATAATACGATTTTCAGATACTTTTTCATCTTGATTATATATGTTTAATTTTTAATTCTTTATTCAACTTTCAACTCTTCCTTCTCAATACTCAACTTCTACTCATCTCTGATTGCTTCAATCGGCTTGATAGCCATTGCCCGATAAGCAGGTGCCAGGCCGGCTAACATCCCCAATGCAGCCAGAAGTGCGCAAGTGCCGACCGCTAATCCGAAGCTGACTTGAAAATGGCTGTCTCCTCCGTTTGAACTGGCTAGCATATCTGCTACTTGCAATATCATTACGGCAAAAGAAATCCCGAACATTCCGGCAATCGTGGTGAGCACCATACTTTCCGATAGAATCTGTTGCAGGATATCTTTCGGACGTGCTCCGATAGCCCGGCGGATACCAATTTCGGTCGTGCGTTCCTTTACGGTCACCATCATGATATTGGATACACCGATAGCACCTGCCAGTAACGTTCCTAATCCTACCATCCAGACCAATATATTAATGCCGTTGAATAAGTTGTCTACCATAGAAAACATCGCTTCGGCATTCAGATACATAACTGCTTGTTTGTCGTTAGGGGCGATATAATGGGCAGCTTTGATAATCTGTTCCATTTTCGGTTGCAGTTCAGACACCTTGACACCTTGTTTGGCTGTGAAGCATACTACATCAATCTGCCCTCCCAGATTATAAGCCTGTTGCATGGTGGTGAAAGGTAGAGTGACGGCTTCCGAAGCTCTTCCTTGTATATTCATATCTCCTTCGGAAGAAGACATCCCGATCACCTGATAATAAATCCCGTCTACTCTCACGTATTTGCCGCACGGGTTCTCTCCCGGTTTGAAAAGGCTTTCATAAATTCGTTTGCCGATCACACAAACTTTTCGCGCTTCGCGTATATCAACTTCATTGATAAACCGTCCATACGCCATTTCCTGTGATTCGATGTGGAGATAATCGGGGTATAGTCCTTTTACACTGCAATCATATTTCTTATCTTCGTATACAGCTTTAGATCCCCAACGTGCAACGGAGGGGGTAATGACTTCCACTTCTTTGACCTGCGAACGAAGGCGTTCGATATCTGTAGATTCCAGATTCCACCACCTTCCTTTGCGAAAACCTTTATACGCTTCTCCTGTCCTTTGTGAAGCTAGGAAACCGGAGTTAGTCGCAAATCCTTCAAAGTTCTTTTTTAGCATATATTCCAGTCCCTGTCCGCCGCCAATAAGGGCTACAAGCATAAAAATTCCCCAGAACACACCGAATGCAGTCAGCAGACTTCTTGTCTTATTTCTTGTGATAGTGATGAGGATTTCCTCACAAGTATCTATGTCTATTCTCATAATCTTAATCTGCTCTAAGTGCTTCGATCGGCCGGATACTGACTGCTTTCCGGGCAGGGAACAATCCGGCTAATGTTCCAGCTATTATTAGTGTGAGTGTAGCTTGTATGGCGATTCTGATGTCGACAGTAGGATTCAGAAAAACCGTTTCTGTCCACATTCCGGTATCCATTGTCTGATTGCCGAAAGCGTTGTTCATCCATTCGGTTGCTCCGATACCGGCCACCATGCCTATATATCCGAATATTGTGGTAATAGTGACACTCTCAACGATAATCAGCCAAAGAATAGAAAGCGGTTTGGCGCCGAGTGCTTTGCGGATACCAAATTCACGGGTACGTTCTTTTACCGTAATCAGCATGATATTGGAAACTCCGACAATTCCGCTTAGTAATGTAAAAATACCGATAACCCAAATCGCTATACGGAGCATGGCCGACCCCTGCTGTTGTTGTAGATAATTGGTAAATCGGTTCCATATCCAAATTGCACTATGGTCGGTCGGGTCAAAACGATGATTGGCTCCCAAAACTTTGCGGTAGTAGGTTTCAAACTTCTCATTGGCTTCTATTGTTTCCAAATTTTTGGTAGTCATGATGAGGTTATTCAGTTTGTCACCCTTATTATAAATGGTTTGCAGAGTACTGAAAGGAATGTAGGCGTCGCTGTCTCCGCTGTCTCCCTTGTCGTTATAAAGTCCAACCACTTGATAAACCACATTGCCGGCATTGACAAACTGTCCGATAGGATCGGTATGGGTCTTGTCGAATAAGATTTCAGCAGTCTTCTTATGGAGCACGATCACTTTGCGTCGTTCCCTGATATCAATCTCGTTGATGAAACGTCCTTTGAAGAGTTTTACAACTTCTACTTCCGTATGATTGGGATATACACCGGAAAGACTCAGGCTTACATACTCTTGCCCGAAACTAAGATTTACGCCTCCTTGCCATACCGTTCCGCCGGTATTGATGACATGATCCGGGAAGTACCGGTTGGTAGCGTCTACGTCTTTATTGTCCAGTTGCACCCGTCTTCCTTCTTTCAATCCATCGTAGGATTTACTTGTCCAACCCGGGAAAATCTTGATAGAGTTCATCGCCCGTTCCGAAGCCGATTGCTCGAATGCATGAATCAGTCCGTTGCCTGCACCTAATAGGACGATAAGCATGAATATTCCCCATGCTACGGCAAATCCCGTAAGGAAGGTCCTCAGCTTATTGCGTTTGATAGTACTATAAATTTCTTGCCAGATGTCAATCATGATATCGTTTGTATAGTAGTATATTTTGATTTATTTCATGATACCGTTTTTGCCGAAAGGAGAAGCGTCGTGATCGATGTTGTCTTCAATTCGTTCAATGATACCGTCTTTGATGTGGATGATTTTATCGGTCTGGTTGGCCACTCCGCTTTCATGGGTGACCACTACAATCGTCATTCCCATTTTATGCAGGTCTTTCAGGATTTGCATCACTTCTACTGAAGTTTTGCTGTCCAATGCTCCCGTCGGTTCGTCGGCCAGGATAATTTGCGGTTGGGTGATGAGTGCGCGGGCGATAGCTACACGTTGTTTCTGACCGCCGCTCATTTCGTTGGGCATATGGTGCGCCCAGTCTTTCAGTCCCAACCGGTCGAGATATTCCAGTGCAAGTGCATTTCGTTTTTTTCGGCTGATCCCTTGATAGAATAAAGGAAGTGCAACGTTTTCTACGGCGTCTTTGAAGGAAATTAAGTTGAATGACTGGAAAATAAAGCCGATCATACGGTTCCGGTATTCGGCGGCTTTGGTTTCGCTCAAGTCTTTGATAAGTACGTTGTTCAGATAATAAT
>ERZ839767.1639-NODE-1639-length-32980-cov-5.450509_pt1 | contig 32980 bp, 28 predicted proteins | sample MGYA00519879_ERZ839767 | MGnify/ENA primary metagenome ERZ839767 (study PRJEB31850, sample SAMEA3708852) | human gut metagenome | biome: human gut; feature: human-associated habitat; material: faeces | place: China | collected 2014 ... | reverse complement strand
CCATAACCATTCTAACTTATCATTTTTACTTATATCCAGTTCTGTAAGCTGATTTCTATAACACAACAACTCTGTTAAATTTGTATTATTACTCACATCCAGTTCTTTAATATCCTGACCATAACACCCTAGTGTCTGAAGCAAGGTGTTTTTACTTACATCAATATCTTTCAGTGCATTATAACCACAAAATAAATATATTAAACTAGTATTATTTGTTACATCTAATTCATTAATTTTAAGATTTTCACACCATAACTGTTTTAGTTTTATATTTTTGGAGATGTCTAATTTTTTTAAATTATTAGATGTACAATACAATGATGTCAATTCTGTATTTTTTGTTATATTAAGTTCTATCAAATGATTTAGACCACAATAAATGCTCACTAATTTTTCTAACCCTACAAACGAAATATCTCCCTGAAGATTTTTATTATCCCAAAAAATCTCAGTCAGTCTCTTTTCTCCGTCAATTTCTTTCCAGACATATTCATCACTATCCAAATCTTCACTTACATCTGCACCTCTCTCTTTCTGCTCCGCAATTATCTTCTTTAAAACAGCTACATCCGAGGCATTTTTTTCGACAGTAGATGTTTCTGATGCTATTTTTACCACTGCAGAGTCTGCCTGCACACTATCTGCTTTGGCATATCCATAATTCATTGGTATTGATGTAACCACCATAGCTGCTGAAGCCAGAATTGCAAAAAACTTACCTGCTTTTTTTCTAAAACCTGTTTTTCTAATCATAGTCGTTCCTCACTTTCTATAGTATTTTTAAGTCATCAGTATCTTTGTCTCTCACATTGTATAAATCCTCCTTTCACAAATTATTTAGACATTTGCGAAACTATGATTATCCTTGATTAAATTGCATCAAATATAGCAAATAGTATTAGCAGTGCACTTCTGTCACCGTCAGCACTTAGTCAGCGTTTTTTGCTGACTTAGTACTGTTACGAGTGACAGGTAGCGAAAGCGTGCCTGCGTTAATATTTGTTATATTTATGCAATTAACTCAACATAAAACCAGTTTCGCAAGCACCTAAATCACATGAAAATCATTGCTGATTTTCCTGTATTTACTACCATAACACACCCATGTCAAAAAACGGTTTCCGTTTTTTTTACAAAAAAATGGACTATCTTGGTGTTAGATAGTCCATCTTTTCTTCATTTTTTAATTGATGTTTTCTATTTTGTATGTGTATTTTCTATATTTTCAGATATGTTTCCGCATTGTTACAGACAAGCTGCAGATATTTTCTTTATAATCTCTTTTACATACTCTTCAGATTTTGATACTTTTTTTGCTATATCCGGCACTGACATATTGCAATCGTTGTATAAAGTCTCTATTCGCCCCTCTTCTCGACCTTTTTCCCAGCCCCTGTTCATTGCCTGTTCTTCATTTGCCTTTATCTCATCCTTAAAAAATTCTCTTAATACCTCATTCATAATTCCTGTCCCTCCATTCTTTATACTGTCAAACAATTCCTTGTTTGACGATACCATTATTCCCAGTAATGAATTTATGCAGTCTTTTTCAAAAGGCTCATGCAGTTCAAATGCTTCATCTAAAAAATTATCTACTATACTTCTTTTTAATCGCCTTTTCAATGTCTTTAAAAATATATGTTCTTTTTCTCCTACTTCTGCCGTGGCTACAACCTGAGTTTTTATAAAGCCGTCTTTTTCTACATAATATATTCCACTTGTTTTTTCATATACTTTATAATTATTATCTGAAAACCATCTTAAAAGTTTTTCCGGCTTTCTTTCCCTCACAAATGTAATAGTCACACTGTTTATGTCTATGTCACCTATGTGTTTTTCACTGCTCTTATACAGATACGCATATGCCATTACCTTGAAATAGGTATCTTCATTTAGTGTGTCATTTTCAGACTTATACTCCATAATGTTATGCTTCTGAAAAATACTACCTATATCGTTTGATATTTCAAAATCTTCTACTTTTTCCACTACAAGCAGATCTATAAGCAATGGCTTTCGACTGAGTGGATATTCTCTGTGAAATTCCAGCTTGTCTGCATACTCCCTAAGCTCCAGTTCCATTGCGGCACAAAATCCCAAATGCCACTGTATGTCATTTTCTTTCCCCATAAATGTCTCCTTTCTTACATTATACATACTGTATAATAAAAATGCAATAATTTCTCCCAGTTTTACAAACATTTGTTCGTCTTTTGTATTTCTATATTATCACATGAATATATGTTCGTCAAGACATTTCATTCATGAAAGGATATTCGTGCTACGTACAATCATGTATTGACCCATCACACAAAAGCAATGATTGACTCTTTAATTTTATAATTTGATAATGTTTTTTTCTTATACATCACCTCTCAGTTTTTTACCATACAATAGTAAACATAATAAAAAAGACGGACTACCTGCATTGCAAACAGTCCATCTTTCCATTCCATTTTATCTCATCAGATATAATACATTTCATCCGCATCTCTGTCTGTGTTTGAATACTCATCAGCCAGTTTTCTGAGTGTCACATTTTTAATGACTTTTCCTGTCTCCTCATTTATACGGTCTATAACAAGTCTCTGGAGTGCTTTTGATATACCTTTTACCATACAGTTTTCGGATATTTCCTCGTTCTCTATCTTGTAATCACCCTCCACTGCATTTAATACATCCTCAACACTTATGTCTGTGGATGGTCTTGCAAGAAGATAACCTCCGTTTATACCAGCCACACTTTTTACAATACCGGAGCGTTTTAGATTTGAAAAAATCTGCTCAAGGTATTTGGTAGATATATCATTTTCTTTTGCTATCTTGCTCAATGTCATTTTCTCTTTATCACTGTTAAGTGAAAGATAAACCAATGCTCTTAACGCATATCTGCCTCTCTTGGATAATTTCATATCTACAACCCCTCCATATTTTATTATGTACTCTCGTAATCTTTTGAACGAAGAATTCCGAGAGTACATTATTTCTTAACATTACCGTTCATACAAAAGCCGGGCAATGCCTATTCTGCTCTTCAAATAAATTCACCGTTTCCTGCCACTCTCACATCATAGGCAGAAAGTTCATCAATATATTTAACGATTTCATCTGTCTCGACCTTGATATCCTCAGGAAGTACATGATAATACTCTTCACTTGCAATTCTTACTGTTGATGCATATTTCTCCTCTACAAGAAGTAATGTTATAACTCCTGCATGATGAAGATGCTTGATAACATCTGAAATATTTTCTTCTGACCCCGGAGCATAAAGGTATGTATGCTTGCCCTGGATTGAAAGTTCTTTTTCTACTTTTTCAAGCAGACTTCTTGACACGCCCTGTCTCTCAACCGAGAATGCTATTGCTACTGCTTTCTGACCGTTTAATGCTGCTCGTACATTTCTGTCAACTCTTCCTGCAAAAAGTCCTTCACCGCCCTCATTTACTTTTTCAACAACACCACAAGCTGATGTCATGTTTGTTACACGGTCGATAAGGATAAGTTCTCCAAGTGTCTTGTGGTTTTTAAATTCATCTACTACAATCTTATCTGCAAGCGATATTGTGCAAAGTGCGATTTCATTCTTTGACAGTTTGTCAGCTTTCTTTTCCTCACCTGTGTTTACATCTACAGTGTGAACGATTTCCGTTACGATACCAGGAATCATTTTTGTTCCGAGTTTTACAAAGTAGTTTTTGCCGTTTTCGAGAATATCATCATCCATCCAGAGAAGTGTTGCCGTGATTGATGATGATACTTTTATATCTGTATCTTTTTCAAGTACACATCCTCTTGATACATCAACCTCTCTGTCAAGCTGGATTGTAACCGGCTGTCCTTTTTCGATAGTCTCAGCCTTTTTGTCTCCTACAAGTAGGCTCTTTACATGAGCTTTCTCATTGCTTGGAAGTGTTGTTATCTCATCACCTACGCTTATTGTTCCTGCTTCAACCTGTCCCTGGAAACCTCTGAATGTGTGGTTTGGACGGCTTACTCTCTGAACAGGCATATAGAAACCTTTTTCTGTTGTCTTTTCTTCAATATCAACATTTTCGAGATACTCAAGAAGCGGAACACCTGTGTACCACGGTGTATTTTCTGATTTTGTCGTGATGTTATCACCCTCTGTTGCTGATACAGGCACGATGACATAATTTGCAAGTTCAAGCTCTTTTGCAAGTTCAGCAATCTGAGCTTCTATCTCCTTAAATCTGTCCTCACTGTAATCTACAAGATCCATCTTGTTTACGGCAAATACAAAGTATTTAATTCCCATAAGCTCACAGATGCGTGCGTGTCTTCTTGTTTGAACTAAAACACCCTGCTTTGCATCTATAAGTATAACCGATAAGTCTGCAAATGATGCACCTACTGCCATGTTTCTTGTGTATTCTTCATGCCCCGGTGTATCGGCAACGATAAAACTGCGATTGTCTGTTGTAAAGTAACGGTATGCAACATCTATCGTGATACCCTGCTCTCTCTCTGCCATAAGTCCGTCAAGAAGAAGTGAGTAGTCAATCTTTCCCTCTCTGCTTCCAACCTTTGAATCAAGTTCAAGTGATTTCTCCTGGTCGGCATAAAGTAATTTTGAATCATATAATATATGTCCTATAAGTGTAGATTTTCCATCATCCACACTTCCACATGTAATAAATTTTAATAATCCTTTCATCCTAGAAATAACCCTCCTTCTTTCTTCTTTCCATGCTGCCTGCTGCCTCATGGTCAATAACACGACTCGTTCTCTCTGACTCTACCGCACTAAGTGTCTCCTCAATAATCTCGTCAAGTGTCTCTGCATCTGACTCAACACCACCCGTAAGAGGATAGCATCCGAGTGTACGGAAACGAACTTTTTTGTACTCAATCTTCTCACCCGGTCTGAGTTTAAGTCTGTCATCATCTACCATAATGATGTTTCCGTCTCTCTCAATGACAGGACGCTCTTTTGCAAAATAAAGTGAAGGGATTTCAATGTTTTCTCTCTTTATATACTGCCAGATGTCTTTCTCTGTCCAGTTTGAAAGTGGGAATGCTCTTACTTCCTCTCCCTTGAATATCTTACTGTTGAAAAGTTTCCACATCTCAGGACGCTGGTTTTTAGGATCCCATGCATGAGCTTCATTTCTGAATGAGAAAATTCTCTCTTTCGCACGTGACTTTTCCTCGTCTCGTCTGCCGCCGCCAAATGCTGCAGTAAACTGATATTTATCAAGTGCCTGCTTAAGTGCCTGTGTTTTCATAATGTCAGTATAAGCTGAACCGTGGTCAAAAGGATTGATTCCTTTCTTAACACCATCTTCGTTTGTATATACTATAAGGTCGATTCCAAGTTTCTTTGCCATTCTGTCACGAAACTCTATCATTTCCTTAAACTTCCATGTTGTATCTACATGAAGGAATGGAAATGGTGGTTTCTCCGGATAAAATGCTTTCATTGCAAGATGAAGCATTACCGAGCTGTCTTTACCGATTGAGTAAAGCATTACCGGCTTTTCAAACTCTGCCGCCACTTCTCTTATTATGTAGATTGCCTCTGCCTCTAATTCATCAAGATGAGATAAATTTCCCATAACGAACCTCCTGTTCCTTTTATCAATATTTATTAGCGTCTTTTTTGTTTATAACTATCTCCTCTACACTTCCGTCAGCCTTTGTGATCGTCCATGTATTTATATCTCCCTTAGAGGATACTGATAAAACGCTGCCTGCGCCTCCAACATCAGCTCCCAGGAAAAAGTCGATTGCATTTATTTTACACTCTTTTATACATGATGTGCAACCCCAGCAATCTCTTTCATGCTTTATAAAAGCTTTTCCTTTTTCATTTTTTTTAATCAGATTTCCCGGACAGGCTTCAATACAAAGTCCGCATCCGACACACTTTTCATCATTTATCCGAATGCTCATAAACCTTGCCTCCCGTCACCAAATCTCTGTAAATAATTTTTATCCTGCCATCCTCATATCTTGAGTTTACATATTTGAGATAATCGTCGCTCTTATTAGGATAATCCAAATTTTCGGCAAAACTGTGCCATCTTGTCTCTTTTCTTGCTTTTAAATGCTCAATTAAGACTTTACATACGACTAATCTCTCTTTTAATTCATAAATTCTCAGCAAATCATCCATATCATCCGCATGAAGATTTACAGAAAGTTTTTCAATATCGTCAATCTTTCTCTTTGCAATCTCAAGTCTGCTCTCATTATACTCGTAATTTGTACTTATACCGCCTGCATACTGATCCATTATCTTCTGCATTGTCTCCTCAAGCTGCTCTGTATCTATAAATCCTTTTGGATTTGCAAAATAGCTTTCATACTCGGCTTTCCTCTCATCTGTCGAAGCATCATTGCCATCGATAACTTTTACTGATAAATCGTTTGCTGCCTTACTATCTGTATCCGAGCCTGCAAATTCTTTTACATACTCTGCTGCCGACTGTGCCGCTATCTCACCCTCCACCAATGCTCCCGTGACATATTTCTGAGGACATCCTCCTGCAACATCACCTGCCGCATAAAGACCGGTGATAGTTGTCTTTCTGTCATTGTCTATCCAATAGCCGCTCGCCGTGTGACCGCCTACTATATATGGCTCTGTTCCCTCTATCTCAACATTTTCATTTTTAGGACCTCTTCCCAACTCTATCCATTTGAGCGTCTGACTCGGTGCCATGTTGAGATATGCCTTGTAAAGATCGCTCTGCTGTTCATCTGATATTTCGTCTGTCTTTAAGTAACAAGGACCCCTGCCTTCTTTGTTCTCTGTTACTGTACCGTAAAGACGCTGTGATGTTGTAAGACCATATTTATCTTCATATATCTCACCGGCAGAATTTAACTGCTTTGCGTGAACTCCCTGCGCAATAGTTCCCGTAGGTGCTATCGTGTCTTTACATCTGAGTGCGATAAAACGCATCTCAAATGTTGTCATCTCGGCTCCCGCCTTTATACCCATAGCGTATCCTGCTCCGGTGTTGAACGGCGGATACCACATCTTATGTCTTGAAAATCCCGGATTGTTCGGTCTGTAAAGACCTGCCGCACCGCCTGTCGCACAGATGACTGCCTTTGCATTTATCTTATAAACCGTCCTGTCATTTACATCAAACCCGTAAGCACCTTTGATAACACCGTCTTCAACTATATAATCAGTGATGTTTACATGATTTATAACTGTTGTGTTATCAAGTTTTTTTACTGCCTCTGCAAGTATAGGCTTGATATTTTCACCATTTATTTTTATATTTCGGTTGCCTCTTGCAACATATTTGCCATCTTTATCTTTTAAAATGACAAGACCGAGATGTTCCATATGTGCCGTAACTTCATTTAGCCTCTCTGACATTGAAAGAAGTAGATCCTCTCTCACTATACCGTCAGCGTCTTTTTTTGCATAATCCACATAATCCTGTGGAACATGACCTTCTGTGATGTAAGCATTTATGGCATTTACACCTGCTGCAAGACAGCCGCTTCGCTTAATATTGGCTTTTTCAACGATAAGGACATTTACATTCTTCTCCTGACCGAGCGTGATAGCTGCATAACAGCCTGCCGTGCCGCCGCCAATGACCAGCACATCGGTTGTCAGTTCTCTAAAATCCATTGGGCAACCCCCTTTATTTATCGTATTTCCTACTTTTTCTATATGTTTTAGTAACTCATAGCTATAACTATACCCTACTTTTCCTATCATGTCAATAGGAATTATGCAAAAATATTAAAAATAAGGTAACAGTTCAGCCAATTATCTCATCAAAAAAGAACTGCCATCCAAATATGCATCCGAAACAGCAGTTCTTTAATTATCCCATATTAAAAATGTTCTTTTCTTAATACATTCTAATGTACTATATCAATGACATTTCGCCAAATAACTTGCATAAATTTCCATCTGCTGTGTTGTTGTCAATCGCCGTAGCCCGCTACGGCTCATTCCTCCGCCTTGCAGAATGAAAATTTACCCTGCGTTATTTAGCTGAAAATCAATGATACACTACACTAGTAAATATAAAATTCGTATGTGTTTATAAGGTCGCTCTTATAAGTTTTCTTACCTGACTTTGTGCTTGCAAGTATTCTTATGTAATATGTCTTATGCTTTTTAATCTTGCTCTTGCCGCATTTTTTAATAGTAATGGCTGTTGTCTTTGCTTTAGTTGATTTAACAGTCTTAAAACCAGACTCCTTACTTGTAGAAATCATCACCTTATAACCTGAAGCATTTTTTACTTTTGACCAGCTTAATTTCACACTTTTTTTATTTGCCTTTGCAGATATTTTTGAAGAAAGTCCTGCATATCTGTAACTGCTCCATGCACTGTATGCCTTTTTATTGTTGCCGCATGACACATATGTACGAATTCTGTAACGATAAAATGTACCATTGAAATTTCTTATCTCAACTGTGTTTCCATCATTTGAACAGGTTCTTTTATTTTTTCCTGCCGGTGTCTGAAGCTGAACCTGAACACCGTCATATGCTCCTACTGCTGAATCAGCATAGATACCTATCTTATAATCATTCAGATTATACCAGATGTTTGTAAATCCAAAGTTAGAAGAAGCTACTTTGTTGGTAAGCGTTTTTACTCCCCATTTGCTTCCATAACCGGATTTTGCTATAAATCCTGTTGTCTCTGCTTTACGGCAGGGATAACATTTCACATCGTAGCTTGTTCCAGTATTAAGTGCCACTGAAGACTTTATTGTACTTGTTGTGCTTTCACCTATCTGAAAATCACCTGTATATAACTGATACAGATTAGCTCCGACAACATCTGAACTTTTCATCGTAATACTGTTTGTCGCAGCGCCCGTCTGAATAAGTGTCATACCATCTGCATTTGGAGCTGTAACTACTTCGACAGGCTCTGACCATCCTGAAGCTGGTGTCGGTGTATTAGTCTTATCAATTTTCCATGAATATGTAGAAAAACTTCCAACTCTCGCATAATATGTACTTCCTGCCGTGAGAGAATAGACCGTATCACTTGCAGATGATGTAGTCTCTACAGTAACCCATGTACTTCCGTCCTGGCTAAACTGAATCGCATAACTTTTAGCTCCAAGATCCGCATTCCACTGAAGACCTATACTGCTATTATCTCCTTCTGTCTGTGTAACTCCTGTTACTGCTGCCTTACTGTCTGCCTTAGAAAAGACAAGCATACCCGCTGTAAGTGCAACTGTAGCAACTAAAAATTTAACTGATTTTTTCACTTCATATCCTCCTTTTTCTTTTAATGTACTCTCGGTATCTTCTCAAAACAAGTCATTTCGGCTGCATTCCCGATATACTGTTTCCATTTTCTCGTCGTACACACTACAAAAATGTCATTGTATATCAAAAATCCATCTCGAAATTCTTCGTTCAGAAGATTCCGAGAGTACATTTTAATAAACATCAGTTTCGCATATTTATATGACAAAAACAAGTCACATATTCATGCATAAAATATGACATTATAATAATGATTTTAGAATGTCATACATTATAACAGTACACAATATTTTGTTTAATGTCAATCACATATTTTTGCAATGCTTATTTACAAAATACTCTGTGGTATAAATTTTATCTTCTATATTTAATGCAATATTATAACTCCCGTTTTTTATCCTGTCTAACGGCACATTTACATAGTATTTCTGCTTTATAAATATCTGACTTTTCTGCTCCGTATCTGAGAAATCCTGCTCATATGTTCCATTTTCATTGTAGAGATACACCTTTTTTACCAAGTGATCCCTGCCGTATATCTGCAATAGGTCTCCGACTATACGAACAATGACAGGAAGTCCGTTTTCAAAACACTCCACATCATCACTTTCTTCATACTCATTTATGGCAATGGCATTGCTGAGATTTTCAAAATTTCCCTCTTTATATGTTGGAGCTTTAAGTTCCCCTACAATTATATCTCCGTCACCGCAAACAGATTTCGATAATTCTTTTGCATCAAATTTCATCTCGCTTCCACTAAAGAAATCCTTTTTACAGGATATTTCTTTTACACATTTACCTGTCTGATAGTCATATTTATATATTTTTGCCCTGCAGCCGTCAATCTCCTCTTTCAGATTTCCACACATCGCATATATATAATCTCCGTCATCAGTCACAAATGCGTTTGAGCGTGTGATACTTAAAGCAGTCGGCACTCTTTTTTCCTTTGACACTGTTCCCTTTTTTTCATCTATATTTAATATAAGTACATTTGAGCCCTCTATCTTATCAAAATATCTTACGGGTCTTCGATTAGCCGTATGATTGTCAAATAAGATAATCTTATATTTCCCTGCATCACTGTCATAGTCTAAAAGTGAAACCGCATGCTGCTGAAAAAACCATTCCATACTCTCTGCCGGTCTTAATACCTTGTCCTTTTGTGCTGTTTTCTTATAAAATTTTGGATTTGCAATAAGCCATACAAGTTCATTATCTTTAAGACTTATCTTCGCTATCGTGTGTATATTTCTCATTGATACTATGACGCAGTCCTCTTCAGCTATGTAGTCAAAGGAATTTATATGTACCCAGTCACTTCTCGTAACATATGTATCATCAAACAGCTCATTCACATTTATGCTTCTTAGCACATTTCCCGTTTCCGCATCTATTTCAATTATCATGTTTTCTGCAAATGAATCATTTATCGAACTTGATGCTATAAGATAATTTCCGGTATTTTTTTCTCTCACCGCCCAATGATGGAATCCGTTTGGATGAAGAAATGTCTTATAAACACGACCCATATAATCCATCTCGTGCATCACCACAGAATGTGCATTTCCGTAATTAGGCTGACGCATATATTTTTCAGCATATAAAAATCTTCCATTGCCAAGCTCATGTATGCCATAAGGATGCGACGGTCTTCCAAGTATAAATCGGACATTTCCATTTTCATCAAAGGCATAAGTTGAACCGCTGTAACCGCCTGTCACAAGCATAAATCTGTCGTCTTTTTCATCCGTCTGCCCCATCACATTTACATTCGTTTCGAGTTTTCCTCTAAGTTTAGGCGTATGTATCATTATCTTGTTCATATCAAGTACATTTTTGTCAGCATCTAAAAGATACACTTGAACAAGGTTATAAGCATTTTCATAAAGACCTATTATCGGAACTCTGTGTCTTGTTGTGTATGTCTCATCACACACCGTATAATCTTTAGAGCCACGAATCCCTTTTATCACATATCTCACCATACATTGCATCTCAGTGTTAAAAAGCAGCACTGCCGTCAACAACGATATTTTATAAGGATTTAATATCAAAAGAGCATTTTTGAAACTGTAAATGTCATTGTCTAAAATGTGCTTTATCGCCAATTCTTTTTTATAAGTCTGCACCGCCATAGACTGTTGAACATTTTCAATATTTGTATCATATCCGTATTTTTCCTGATTTTCTGAAAGCTGTTCTTTTTCAGCCATCTGTGAAAAAACTTCTTCATTGATTATAAATGTATTAAATAATTTCTTTTTTATCACATTGCTTAACTGACTCTTAATATTCATTCCGGTGACTCCTTTTTATTTTGATGTACTCTCAAATTCTTCTGAACTAAAAATTCTGGTAGTTCATTTTGTTATCATATAATAATACTTTAACTGCATGATATGGCTTAAATTCCTATATCACAAAAAAGTGCATTTTTCTACATATAAATCATGTACCTGTCAAGATTAAATATATGATAAAGATAATTCGTGTCACCGGGACGAAAATTTCGTGTCAGTTTTGTTTTATTTTTGTGTCAGTTTTGTTTTACCAATCAACTCCATACCGACTAAGCTCCACCCTGCCATCTTCAACCTTTATGCCGTCAGCTTCGAGTCTTTTTTTCTGTTCGTTTTCACCGCCGAACGCAAATGCTCCCGAAAGTTCCCCCTTAGAATTTACCACACGGAAGCACGGTATATTCTCCGGGTCTGGATTTTTGTGCAGGGCATTGCCGACGGCTCTTGACATTTTAGGATTGCCAGCCATAGCCGCAACCTGCCCGTAAGTTGCAACTTTTCCTGCGGGGATTTTTTTAACCGCCTCGTAAATCCTCTTAGTGGGACTGTCAGTCACTATCTCATAGCTTTCCGTAATCATCCTTTTAATATCCTTGTCAGGAATTGAGCCGTCAAGAATGATAGTGTTCCAGTTTTCCTTATTCTGATGCCACCCCGGAATAACAGACTCAAAAGCATCTCTCCAAAAGTCACGCCACTCATCATTTACCTTTACATTAAGGTTGATGAAGCCGTTTCTTTCATATGTCCATAAAAAAACCTTTTTACTTTCTTTTACACGCACAAGCTGCCAGTTTTCATCGTGAAACGGAGCACTCTGGTAAGTGTTTGGAAATGAAAGTCCGAAGTTTAATGCTTCTTCTCTTGTTGTCATTGTTCGTTCTCCTCTCGTCCATATACCCCTCCTCTTTCCACCTATTTTCACTACCCAATCAGTCCTCTATCCATATACTCTGCTATCTGCTCAGCAAAATAAGTAAGATATATGCTTGAACCAGCTCTGTAGGTTGCTGCTGCCATCTCACACACTATCTTTTCCTCGTCTATGCAGCCTGCTTTTGCAGCCGCTTTTACCATAGCATACTCTCCGCTCACACTGTATGTTGCCACAGGCACATCCACTATATCAACAACTTCCCTCACTATGTCAAGATAACTCATTGCAGGTTTTACCATAATGATGTCCGCTCCTTCTTCAACATCCTGCAATGCTTCTTTTATGCCCTCTTTTCTGTTATGATAATCCATCTGATAAGATTTTCTGTCACCAAAAGACGGTGCTGAGCCTGCAGCATCCCTAAACGGTGAATAAAATGATGATGCATATTTCACGGCATATGACATTATCGGTGTGTTGGTAAATCCATTCTCATCGAGTGCATTTCTGATAGCTAGCACTCTTCCGTCCATCATATCTGACGGTGCAACCATATCCGCACCGGCTTTCACATGTGAAACCGCTGTCTTTGCCAGAAGTTCAAGTGTGGAATCATTGTCTACATCATGACCGCAGAGCAGTCCGCAGTGACCGTGTGAAGTATATTCGCACATACACACATCTGTTATAAAATACATATCAGGAAAATCTTTTTTTGCTGCCCTTAATGCTCTCTGCACGATTCCATCATCATCATAAGCACCACTTCCGACTTCGTCTTTTACATCAGGTATGCCAAACAGTATAACGCTTTTAACACCTGCTTTTTTCAGACTTTCAAGTTTCTCTGACATCCTGTCTATACTATAACGGAACTGTCCCTCCATAGATGGGATTTCCTCTACTATATTCTCTCCTTCTCTTACAAACATAGGATAAACAAGCGATGACTTATCCATTCTTGTCTCCCTCACCATCTTCCTTAATATCTCATTTTGTCTTAATCTTCTTGCTCTCTGTATCATATTTGCCCTCTTTTCTTTATCTCTGTTTTTCTCACAAAATTTGTTATCAAAAATATAATGTTTAGTACAAAAATTATTTTCCCCTCTGCATCAATACATATTTTAATCATACAGCAATAATATTTAACCATTAAATCAACAATATCACTGTATTTTTGCAATTATTTCCACAAAATCCTGAAATTCCTGTGCATTACTCTTTTCTTTTATATCAAAAATCATCTTATGAACCGCCGCATCCAGTGATTTTTTCTCAGCATTTTCTTTGATATACGCCATAAATCCATTTATTTTTTCACGGTTTTCCCTAAATATCTCATTTTTAAGATATTCCTGCTCATATTCTCTTATTATCTCTTTTGCATCGCACAAATAACTTTTCTTTAATTCATTGTTTTTTGCGGCAAGCCTGTTCATATCTTCCATTGAATATCTCGCCACGCCCTGTATTTTCTCTATATCAGGCGATATGTCAAACGGAACTGCAAGGTCGATAAATACAACTTTATTTTTGTGCTCTTTTTCCTCAAAATGCTTTCTTGTGACAGTATAATGCGGACTTGATGTTGCACTTATTATAACATCCATCTTTTCCATATGTTCATATCTGTCTTTGTAATCTATTATATTGCATCTCGCATTTTTCTCTGGGATGTGGTTTCTTGCGGTTACATAAACATTGGCTCCCTCTATATCAAGTGCATCCAGCATAACTATATTTCCGATTTTTCCGGACGCACCTATTATCATAATGTTTTTTCCGGATAATGTACCAAATTCCTCGCCCGCCTGTTTTAGTGCAAGACTTGCAGTCGATACGGAAGTCTTTGACATAGGTGTATCTGTCTTTACTTTCTTTGCCGCCGCCATCGCTGCCTGAAAAAGTGAATGAAACGAATTTCCTATATATCCTTTTTTGTCACTTGCAAGATAAGCATTTTTTACCTGTCCCAAAATCTGGTCTTCACCAAGCACAACAGAGTCAAGACCTGCTGCAACCATAAAAAGATGGTGAACCGCCTTTTTTTCTTCGTACCTTAATATTACATCCTGAATTTCTGAATTTTCTGAAACTCCGGCTTCTTCTAAAAGTACCTGCTGCATAAAAAGCACCGCTGTCTCCGTTTTTTCCCGGACTTCGCAATAAAGTTCCGTTCTGTTGCAGGTTGCAAGAAGTACCGCTTCATTTATATAAGGCGAACTTATAAGCCTTTCCATTATCCTCGCCTTTGCATCATCATCAAATGCAAACAGACCTCTTATCTTTGTACCTGCGGTCTTATGACTTACGCAAAGTAATTGTATGCTCATAAACTGATAACCTCACAAGTCCTCTCGATATCCTCTTTTGTATGTGCGACTGATACAAACATTGCTTCAAACTGTGCGGGTGCAACATAAATCCCATTGTCGAGCATTTTCCAGAAATATTCTGTATATGCGTTTGTATCAGATGTAAGTGCACTATCATAATCATCCACGACCTCACCTGTCTGGAACGCAGATAAAAGCGAACCTATCTGATTTACATGGAGAGGAATGTTTTTCTCTTTTGCCATCTTTCTGTACGCATCTGCAAGTTTTTTTGCACTCTCATCTATCTGTTTATAGTATTCAGGATGTGCTTTTAAAATCTTAAGAGTTTCAATTCCTGCCGTTGTCGCAATAGGATTTCCTGACAATGTACCAGCCTGATAAACCGGTCCTGTCGGAGAAACCCTGTCCATTATCTCTTTTTTTCCGCCATATGCTGCGATAGGCATACCACCGCCGACAATCTTGCCGAGCGTAGTCATGTCCGGCTTAACACCAAAATACTCCTGTGCTCCGCCAAATTTAAGCCTGAATCCTGTTATAACCTCGTCAAATATAAGAACCGTTTCATATTTTAATGTAATATCACGAAGAAATTTTAAAAATCCCTCTTTGGGAGGAACAACACCCATATTGGCGGCTACAGGCTCAACTATGATTGCGGCAACATTTTCACCATACTGCTCCATAAGTTCTCTTACGGAGTCCTCGTTATTGTACTCCGCAACAAGAGTGTTCTGCGTATAAGAAGCCGGAACTCCCGCACTATCAGGAACAGCAGTCGTAAGAGCCGCCGAACCAGCTTTCACAAGAAGCCCGTCAGAGTGACCGTGATAATTTCCCCTGAACTTTATTATCATATCTCTGCCCGTATAACCTCTTGCAGTACGAATGGCACTCATCGTAGCTTCTGTCCCCGAATTTACAAGCCTTACTTTCTCAATAGATGGCATTGCATCAGTTATAAGTTCAGCAAGCTCCAATTCTTTTTTAGTAGGAGCACCAAAAGTAAGACCGTCAACACAGGCTTTTTTTACCGCTTCGATAACCTGTGGATGTGCATGACCTAAAATTCCCGGTCCCCACGAACATACATAATCAATAAATTCATTGCCATCCACATCGTAAATGTGGTCGGCATTAGCACTTTTTATAAAAAGAGGTGAACCTCCGACACTGCCAAATGCTCTCACCGGACTATTAACACCACCGGGAATCTTCTCAAGCGACTTCTCAAACAAAACCTTAGAATTTTCCATATTCGACCTTATATTCATCTTAAAAAGTACCTCCATATCTATATTTACAAATATTCATCTTAATAATACCTATATAAATTCTATATATCTATATAGTATAATTAATTATTCTTCTAAATCTATATTGTGAAACTATCTTTATCTTAAATTATAATATCTATTTTAAAACTATCTTTACCTGTAATAGATTGTACGGTAACTGTACAATCATCACAGCCTACCCTTGTTTTTCAACATCCCTTACAATAACATCCACAATACCTCTTGCATCAAACTCCTCTGCAACAAGTTTCACCCTCAGTCCTGCCTCCTCGCAGTCCCTCTTTGTCACCGGACCTATCGCAACGATATTGTCATGCTCACAACCTGCCATATCCCTTAATGCTCTTGCACCTGAGCCGCTTGTCACGACAATATAATCAACATCAGGACATATCCTTTTTACTTCGTCAGCACGCCTTTCGTCCTGAATTGTCTCGTAAATGCAGATTTTATCAAACTCAACCGACATATCACTAAATTTATCCTCGATAAAGTTTTTGCCCTGCTTTCCTCTTACAATAAGTATTTTATCCTTATCTGTCAATTCTTTTGACAATTCCTCCGCCAATATTTTTGATGTAAATTTTGATGGTATAAAATCCGCATATAAACCATATTTTTCGAGTGCTTTCTTTGTCGATGTACCCACTACGGCAAATCTGGCATTTGCAAGTTTTCGTATATCTACTCTTAAATCTCTCAGCCTGTCAAAGAAAATATTTACACCATTTGCACTTGTAAAGATAAACCATGAATATTTTTCAAGATTATTAAATATATCATCACAATCACTGTAATCAGGTATTGTCTCAACAAGGCTTATCGCAATCGTCTCACCGCCGTACTGCTCAAATTCTTTTTCAAGACTGTCCGCCATATTCCTTGAACCTGTTACAAGTATTCGCTTTCCGCTAAGCACTTTTTTTTCATTTTTGCTCTGCCACTCACATATCTGTTTTCCGACTCCGACAACATCACCGACCACTATTATTGCCGGTGCTTCTATATTATTTTTTCGGACCTCGTCCTTAATAGTAAGCAGATTTCCATATACAGTCCTCTGTTTTGCCGTCATTCCCTTTGATATAACAGCCACGGGGGTTTCTTCGTTCTTTCCGTTTTTGATAAGTTTTTCACAGATATTTCCAAGACTTCTAAGTCCCATCAGAAATACAAGAGTTCCCTCCTCTTTTGCAATAACAGAAAAATCAAGAGCTTCTGATGGCTTTGCAGGATGTTCATGCCCCGTAATAATATGAACCGATGAAGCAGCCCCCCGATGCGTTACCGGAATACCTGCACTTGCCGGAACACTGTACGAAGAAGAAATTCCTGACACGATTTCATATCTTATCCCCGCTTTTTTAAGTGCTAAAGCCTCCTCGCCACCTCTGCCAAAAATAAAGGGGTCACCCCCCTTAAGACGCACAACATATTTTCCGCTCAAAGCAAGATTTACAAGAAGTTCGTTTATCTCAGGCTGTTTTTTATAAATCGTATCAGCCCTTTTTCCAACATAGATAAGCTCTGCATCCATCTTAGCTTCATTTAATATTGACGGTGAGATAAGTGCATCATATACGATAACATCCGCCTTTTTAATACATCTTAGAGCCTCGATACTCAGATAATCCCTCTTTCCCGGACCCGCACCGACAAGAGAAACCATTCCTTTATTATCAGATTTCAAAACATCAACAAGCCTTTTTGCAAGATTAGCGGCAAATTCTAAATCCGTATTATCGGCATTGACCGACTTAGAAATTTTTTCCCACTGTTCATCCGATTTTTCATTTATAACAGCATACTTTGGAGTTTTTCCATCATAAGCATACATTCCCCTGAAATTAAAACCGTGCTCATCCACAGTACAATGAGCACCGCATGGTGCATTACAGCTTCCGTCAAGACATTTTAAAAATTCACGCTCAGCTTCAAGACATATCCTTGCCTTTCTGTCATCAAGTGCCGCCATTACATCTTTTAAATCACCATTTCTGCACTCGATTGCAAGAATCCCCTGCCCTGCCGCAGATATAAATTTCTCCTCGTCAGGGTATATATAATCAAGCTCCTTATCATTGTCAAGACCAAGCCTTTTTAACCCTGCCGCCGCAAGAATAATAGCATCATATTCACCTGATTTTAATTTATCTATCCTTGTTCCGACATTGCCCCTCAGTGATTTTATCGTAGCATCCGGATATATCTGCTTTATCTGGATTTCTCTCCTCAAGCTGCTTGTTCCGATGATACTGCCTGCACCGATTTTTTTTGTTTCTTTCCTTTTTAGAATAACATCCCTGTTGTCATCCCTTAAAAGAACCGCCCCAAGACAAAGCCCATCCGCAAGTTCCATAGGAACATCCTTTGCACTATGAACGGCAATATCTATGGTTTTGTCGAGCAGCTTTTCCTCAATCTCTTTTGTAAAAACACCTTTTCCGCCAATCTCACCGAGCGGCTTATCAAGAACCTTATCACCATGTGTAACCACATGGACAATCTCTATTTTTTCATTCGGAAAATATTTTAAGATCTGAGCTTTGACAAGCTCTGTCTGAATTAAAGCAAGTTTGCTTTTCCTTGTTCCTATCCTAATCATACTGACCTCGTTTCTATGTATATCGGATTTGTCTGATGCAATGTACAAAATAGATAACAATAATGCAATCCCCAGCGGCATCATTTGTTTTTAATTATAATACATCCTATATAACCCAGTGGTCAAGTATGCTTTAAAATGAACATGATTAATAGTAACAGTTCAGCCTTCCATTTATTACATTCATAAACCTGCCAGCGAGCTGTCAGTCGCTGCTTTGCAGCTTTTGTTTATTTCATTTCAGAAATGAAAGGCTATTCTACCATAAAAAGGTACTTAACAATACAATGAACAAGCTCATTGTATTGCCAATTATCTTTTTATGGCTGAACTGTTACGACTAATACATACTCTCAGCCATCTTAAGCAGCTCGCTTTCATCCATATCATCGTCCGTACCAATGGTATTTATATATTTATCATCATTCCATTGCAATGTTCTCTCCCCCTGTTCTTCATATATATAACCCACATAACCGGCAATACTTACTTTTCTGCCATCTATATCCCTTTCTGAATTTCTACCATTTTTTAAAATTTTATTTTTTGAATAAAATAAGTATTTCTTATTTTTAACCCATTTTATATAACCAAAGTCCTCATCAGTATTTTGTTCACTTATCTTATAAACTTCAGGCACATAATCAGGAAAATCTTTTTTTCTTTCCTTAGCTTTATCTGCTCCATTTGCTTTAGTTTTCTTATTTTCGTCGTAAGTTATCTCAACATTTCCAGCCGAATCCCTATCTGTCTTTATCGTTTTCCAAGCATCAAATCCAAATATATTAGCCTCCATTTTTGTGGCAGCGAAAAAAACCGAACTTATAAAAACAGCTACAACAGCAGCTTTAGTAAATAGTCTTAAACTCTTATGTTCCTTGTACTCTGTGGTCTTTTCATCGTTTCTCCCACTAATAATCTTATCCATTGTCCGTTCTTTAAAGCCACTGGGTAACTGAATTTTTTCCAAGTCAACATCATCATATTTTTTCTCCACCTCTCTTTCATACACTTTAAGATAATCTCTTATTTCCTTATCGTTCATAAACTTATCCTCCCTACCATCATTTAACTAATCAAAATTTTTTTTCCATCCAGAAGTTTCTCCAGCTTTTTTCTGCCTCTGCTCAGATATGAATACACCGTTGCTATATTCATATCAAACATTTTGGCTATTTCATCAGCAGTATAACCATAAACATAATAAAACAACATTATATCTGCGTATTTTTCAGGCAATTTACGTATATAATACACGACTTTATTATCTTCCGCTGATTCCGTAAAATCATTTTGAAATGTACTATCTTCTTTTAATCCATGCTTACTCAAAATACCTTTTTCATATAATTCTTCAAATGATACAACATTATTTCTTTTTCGTTTATTATACATATTTATTGCTACTCTTCTAATTACTACAACAATAAATCCCTTAAGTTCCTGGCAATCTTTTTCTTTTATTTTTGAAAAACTTTTAGAAATATTAATAAAAGCTTCCTGCACCGCATCCTGAGCAAGACCTTCATCTTTTAATACATCAAAAGCTATATAATACATAAGTTTTGAATATGCATTATATAGCTGATCAAATTTTTCTTGTTCTTCATAATCCCAATCAAGTTTATTCTTCTTCAAATCTTTTCCTCCGTTCATTTATTTGTTACTGTTGATACCACCGGTACAAACAGTAATATTTCACTTTATTTTTTCATACACTTCTTGGTTCTATGTCCCTTATACTACATCCTTTCTATATAACTAATCATCCCCCTTTTCCACTTCTATCACTTCCTCACGAACCAACTCCATATTTCTTTAATATTTTATGTTTTATCTGATAAAATTTTTTTAAAACTTTCCCGCTATTAGTAGCTATTTCACACCCTTTTACCTGACTATATTTTGTAGTAGCTGCTTTTCCATCTTCGTCTATGTATTTCTTACATACATGGCTTTTTTTATCTGACAAATTTATCGTCTTAAATGTAATTGCCTCTTTATGTATAGGATATACATTCTGTCTCATTGACACTTCTTTAGATAATTTTCCATCTGCAAATATAAGATATTCGTCTCCCATTTTCATAAAATCCATGAACCCCGTATCTGTATAAATTTCCTTAAAATTTTCTGTTGTCAAGTCCAAAGTATATAACCCCGAAAGCAATATATCTTCTCCTGATGTCACCCCATCTTTAGTCTTAATAACTTTTGTAACTTTTATTTTCTGTACAGCATTACCAAAAACATATTGAAGCTTTCCCGTAACTTTTCCAACAAAAATATTCTTACTTCTATCTAAATCTTCATCAACATGTTCCATAAGTCCCATTAAATCCTCTGACAAATATGCTACATTAAAATTATCCCTTGCTTTTTCGTCATTACATCTGTCTTTTATGGAATTTCGCACAATTAAACCACATACACAAAACCCACTGAATATAACAAACAAAAAAATTATTTTTATTTTTTTTCTACTATCCATTTTCTCTCTCCAAACTTATTTTTCCCATATCCATTCTATATATCTTATCCGACAACACTCTTATATCTTCCGAATTATGACTTGCCAAAAGAATAATAGCACCTCTATGTTTTTCTTCCGCAATAACCTTTCTTATGAGATTTACCCCCTCCTGATCAAGTCCATTAGTTGGTTCATCAAGCATAATAACTTTAGGTTTTTCCATGATTGCCTGTGCTATAGCAAGCCTTTGCTTCATCCCAAGTGAATACTTTCTTACCGCTCTTTTATCACTCGGATCAAGTCCCACGCGTTCAAGTGATTCTATTATTTCCTTTTTACCTATTTTTTTATTTATTCCTGCGAGAATATCAAGATTCTTAAAACCCGAATATTCAAGATACATTCCTGTATTTTCTATTATCATTCCTATATCTGGCAATACTGAATATTTTGAAAATATATTTTCTCCATTATAATAAATTTTACCTTCATCTATTTTAATAAGTCCTGATAATGCTCTAAAAAGCATTGTCTTTCCAGAACCATTTCTACCTACAAAACCATATACATTTCCACCTGTCAAATAAAGACTTATATTGTTCAATATAATATTTTTTTTAATTTTTTTTGATATATTTTCTGCTTTTAGTTCAACCATACTTACTAATCAACCTCCTTGTTAGTATCAATTATGTCTATTCTATTTATAATTACAGTCCCTATTGCTATTATAATAACATTTACTATAAGCATATATAAAACTGACCATTGATACTTAATGCTAATTCCCAAACCATCAATAATGTCTTTATTCATTCCCCTAAACTTATGTAATGCCGGCAGCATTTGCATATTAAAATTTAAATTAAATTTAATTTTTAATATTTTTGTAATTTTAGTTTCTCCTACAGATACATTACCTACACTCATAAATAACAATATTTGTAACAAAAAAGTTCCTATTACCATCACTTTACTGCCAAACAAAATTGCCAGAATATTTGCAAATATTGTTATTCCGTATAACCAAAGGCTCATAACCAAAATATGTACTACTAAAAATTTAACTCCTACATTATCAATGCTAATTTGATATCTCATCATAACAATTGGCAAAGCAGATATATTTAACAAAATCACATAAATCACAGTATATCCTAAAAGTTTTACAGCTTCTCCTCTAAACCACCATCCACGCTTTTGACACCTCGAAAAAATATAAACACTGCTATAACAAAAATGTCTATATATATATGTTGAAAATATTATAGCATATGTATAATACGGTAAAAGATTTCTTATTCTTAACACCATTTCTGCAGTTGTAAATTTAATAAGTTCACCACAATGATTGTAAACAATATAATGTTGAATACTCAAACCATCAGCACTCATATAACTTCTTAATCCATATAAAATTATACTAAATCCAACTGCTAGCAACAAAAATTTTGCATAATATTTCATAATGTATCCCTTCTCGCTTTCAAAAATAACAAACCACTTGCCACAAAGATAATACCGCTCCATACTATACCAAATTTTATGAGTTTATATACATTAACTACAGCACTACATGTTTCTATATAATCTGAAAATTTGCCATATATATTCATGTCATCAATAATTTGTATTAAAAGATAACATGGCAAAAACAAAAATGCGGCAAACTTATTTATAATGCATGAGCTTGCTGCAGTAACAAATCCAAGCATTGCCGCTATTCCACTAAATAAAATTATCATTATTAACTGATATATAAATGGATGTTTAAAGTATATATTGAAAAACATATATTTTACAATTGTTTTATACTCGCTTGAATATAAAGAACAAAAATAACGATTACCATGCACATTTGCAGGAAATGTTATATAATTAATTATATTTTCAAATAATAGCGGAATAAAAAAACAAATAAATGTCGAAACAAATACTGCCACAGCTTTTGTCATATAATATTTTTTTCTTCCAACTCTATAAATCCAATATGTTTCTCTCCCTGTTTTAATATCACCAAATAAAGAAAAACCAGCGGGAATTATTGAAGCAAATGGAAAAACAATTGCAATTATACGCGTTAATGCATACCTTCCACTCGAAATACTGCTTATTTCAACATATGACTGCATCTGTGAAAGCTCATATCCATAATAATCTTTTACATTCATAATATATACACAAACTATACATCCCCATATGATAAACATCATAATCTTATAAGATTTTGTCAAAAAAATATTTTTTAACTGACTTTTAAATAATCTATACATATTTTTCTCCAATTAAATACACTGATATTTGAACAATATTTACACCTCTGTTTTAAAATATAAATGTCATCTTTATAAAACAGAGATGTAATAAAATTTCTAAGCATTCATAAAAAACTATCTTGGATTATATCCTACATTTGTATCTGCTGTATAAGCAGGACTGTTTGTGCAAAAACAAAAATATACATCTTTATATTTCAGCATGCTATCCTTAATACTATATGTACCTGCCGCAGCACCAACTCTAAGTACTATTTCTTTATTAAACATAGTAATTTTATCTTTATTTTGTAAATCAAATCTTATAGCCTGCACATTTTTACTAGTATCATCATTCTTCCATGCCGAATGACATACAGCTCTAACGGTATAATAATTACCGCTTCTTTTAGCTAATAACCTTTTATATCCTGAATTCAGCTTAGGAATATGAATAGTTTTATTGGCAGCAAATGCCATATTGGGCGTTGTAAAAATAATAACTGCTGTAATAATTACAGAAACCATCTTCTTAATTTTTTCGATATTCACAAAATCTTCCTCTCTTTCTTTTTCTTTAAATTTTACATATAATCCTTATCACTTTTAATAATTTTCCTTTAAACATAGTTTCTCACCTAATAATTAACTACATTAGAAAAGAATGTTTCTGTCTTCTGGCTATTACCATTTTTTGTAGTAACTACAAACTTAGCTCTATACTTGCCACCGGATGTCACTTTATAGTTCTTCGTTACTGTAATTATTCTTCCCGAAGACTTAACATCATCCCAGATTTTTAATCTCTTCCATGTTCCGGAACTATACTTTTGCAGTCTGACTGAAACTACTATTGAATCCATTTTAGTCTCAGTTATATAGTTTATTTTCATCTCAGCAGTACCATTTGACACGGTTAAATGTCTACTGGTATTATTCATTCCTGATGATAATGTAACAATTTCTGAACTTCGTTCACATTCAAGATTGTCACAAGCTAATGTTTTTTCTGAGTTTCCTAATATCATAGTAACTGCCAAAATTCCCAACAGTATTGTTTTGCACCAATGATTTCTCAAATTTTCTTCCTCATTTCTCCATATTTGACATAATATCTGTTAAGTCCCATAGTCAATTAGTAACAGGAATACTTTTTGTTTCCTCCCGCCCATGCACTTTATACCAACTGTCAACCTATGTTCACATAACTAATTTTATGCCCTTCACTATACTAAACAAAATAAAACTCAAAAACCTTGCAATTTTCCAAAAATTTTTTTATTTTTTTCTATGCCTAATATGTTATGCCTTATTTTTTTAAGAAAAAAGCAGGTAAACCTTTAAGATTTCTTTAAGAAAAAAAGACATTTACCGGTTTTAACCAAATAAATGTCTTTTGCTGTTAGTTGTGTCTTATGATTTTTGTTATTTATAATTTCTACTGTTTTGCGTATAAGTACGCTTTATAATTCTTCTAATACTCTCGCTAGTTCCTCCTCCGTAAGTATATCTCCTTTTTTTTCACACATCCTGTATATATTTTCAAATGCTTCTTTTCTTTTTTCTTCTTCCTGTATCTGTTCTTTGATATATGGTCTTAATTTTCCGAGCCATACATTTATCTTTTCCAGATTGTCAGGTATAGCATTTTCTATTTTTTTTCTGAGCTCTCTTGCAAGTACCGGACTTTTACCTCCACTGCTGACACCGACAACTATATCCCCTTTTTTTACTATTGATGGAAAGTAAAAATTACAATATTCTTTTCTGTCAACGGTATTTACAAGTATGTTTTTCTTAAAACAGATTTCTGATACCTTTTTATTTATCTTTTCATCGTCAGTTGCCGCTATCACAAAAAATCTGTTGTCAGTATCTGAGTCAGTAAATTCCCTCTGCCAAGTCTTTACTGCTCCCGTATATTCTTTTTTTAATAATTCAAATTCCTCACATATCTCTGGTGCAACGACTAAGACCTTTGCACCATACTTAAGTACGGCACACGCCTTTCTGTATGCTATCTTTCCACCTCCGACAATAAGGCACTCCCTATCCGATATATCAACAAAAAACGGAAAATAACTCATCTTTTTTCTCCTTTGCATTTTAAAATTTAACCTAAAACCGTATAACTCCACCTGACATTCCCATATTTATATCATCAGTTGTCACTGATTCATCGGGTGCAGGTAATCTGAGTCTTAAGGTAACAGTGAATTTCGTACCCTCATTTTCTTTACTCTCGACATATATATCGCCATCCATAAGCCTTGCAAGATTTCTCGCTATCGTCATACCCAGCCCCGTGCCTGATATGTTTTCTCCAATAACCTTTTTCTCTCTTTCAAACATCTCAAACAGATATGGCATAAATTCTTCGGAAATACCTATCCCGTTGTCTTTCACTATTATCTCATATTCCATATAAATATTATCTGTCTCTTCTTTTACTACACCTCTCTCTGATATTGAAAAATAAATCTTTCCTCCATCTTCAGTGTACTTGACTGCATTACTCAAAAGATTTATACATAACTGTCTTATACGCTTTGCATCACCAACCACATTTTCAAAACGAAGCTTTTTATAGTCTGTATCAAATTCAAGATGTTTTTTATCTGCAAGAGGTCTTATAAGCTGCATAATATTTTCTATCTCTTTTGTCCATGAAAATACCGCATCATTAAGTGAAAACTTTCCATGCTCAAAATTACTTACATCAAGCACTTCGTTGACAAGCTCCAGAAGATTTTTGCTTGAATAAAGTATGCTGTTTAGGCTTTCCATAACCTTATCTGTTTCATTTATATGTGATGCCGCTATCATGTCCATGCCTATTATCGCATTTAACGGCGTACGCATATCATGGCTCATCCTTGAAAGAAAATAACTCTTTGACTCATTTGCCTTTCTCGCTTCCTGAACGGCAATCTTTACTGCATCATTTTTCTTTTCTTCCCTTTCTATCTGTTCAGTCACATCCATTTGCGAAAGAAGTATTGTTTCTTTCTTGTCATCAAGATACACAAACCTGAACTTTTTATGAAATATTTCTCCACGATATTGCATAGTTGTGTAACATATGTAAACTTCATTTTTTTCTAACTGTCTTTTTATATTTTCAAGCTGCATTTTTTCTGATGTTTTTTCGGCATACTCACTTAATACATATTTTTTTATTCGCTGGTTTAAAAATTTTTCATAAAAGACATTATATAATGTTGAATGTCCATATTTTGCTTCATTATTGCTGTATATGCTTATCTTTTCATTCTGTATATTTATGCCTATTACATAATCATAGTCCTCCATGATTGCCTTTTTTTGCATCTCATTTATACATACTTCATTTTCGTTTTTCATCAAAAGTATGATTCTTCTTTTGTCAGCCGGATTTTTTATTAATGTAGCTATATACCATTCTTTTTTATCTGTATCTGTTCTAAGCCTTACAAATTTCTTCTCCTGTTTCATATTCTCTGACTCTGCAAATTTCCTTAATGCCTCCGGCTCAAAACCTGATATGAATTCCTCACAATCATATAAGTAAACCATAGCATCTACATATTCCCAAAAAAAATCTGAATAACATACCGTCATGCCGCACATAGCTGTATCATATCTGCTATTTAAAATATATACACAGTCATCATATGGATTTATTTCAAAAACCTCATCATACACCATCTGTAAAGCTGCCATAAAAGACTGCCTTGTCTCTGTTGGACATTTTAGAAAACACTCCTCAATATCTTCCCTGTTATTTACCATTTTACCCTAACCCATTTCCTCTCTTAAACTTATATAATTCATTACAGCCTATTTTTCACCCTTATATCATCACATTTTCAAATTTAATAAAAATTCACATAATTCTCTTTCCTCTTCAGTGTCTTTACTATTTATAAATTTCACCGTTCCTTTCTCTTTAGAAGGATTTATAAGTGATGCACATTGCATCCTTCTTCGCATTTCTCTCGCTGTTCCCTCACCACCGTCAAATATCTGCACATCTTTACCTACTACAGCTTCTATGGCTTTTTTTGCAAATGGATAATGTGTGCATCCAAGTACAACTGAGTCAATTTTTTTACTGTTTACCGAACCAAATAAAATCGACAGATAGTTGTAAAGATCCTCCCCTTCTAAATCGCCTCTCTCTACAAATTCCATAAGTCCCGGACATGGGAGCGGCACTATTTCTGCCTGATTTTCATATTTTTTCATAAGGTTCTGAAATTTTTCCTGTTTCAAAGTCATCGGTGTAGCCATCACTACCACTCTCGATTTTTCCTTATATTCAACGGCGGGTTTTATTGCCGGTTCTATACCTACAAGCGGTATCTTAGGATACATCTGCCTGAGCACTCTTACTGCGGCACTTGTCGCAGTATTGCAAGCTACTACTATCGATTTTGCACCCATATCCAGCAGTTTCTCAATATTTTTTATAGTAAGCTCTCTTATCACACTGACTTCTTTTGTTCCGTAGGGAGCATTTATTGAATCCCCAAAATACAGATAATTTTCGTTTGGCATTATCTTTACCAGTTCTCTAAGTACACTTATCCCCCCTACCCCTGAGTCAAATACTCCTATGGGCTTTTCGTTCTTTTTATCTATACTCACTTTTATTCTCCCTTAATATTTTCTATATTTTGCCTTGCGGCATTTTAGTTGTCGTCCGCACCGCAGGTGTTAATAACAACTCGCTTTTATTATAGTACACTTTTCTTATAATCACAATTATTATAATCCCAGTAACAGTTCATCCATAAAAAGATAATATTAAAAAGGAAGTGCCCGTTTTCACTACAATAACAGTCAGACTTTACATTTCTGTTAGCTGTAATAGAAAACTTATGACACTTCCTCTACCAAATTTTTATGTCTGCTGATTACTCACAACATATCAGCGGCTATGTTCTTAACAATTTCAAAAGCTGTTTTACCCACACTTTTATGTGAACATCGAAACTTTATCAGTCATCTCTGTCAATAATCTCACGGTAAAACTCAGTATAGTCTTTTCTTCCGGCTTTCATGGCTGCGATAGCTGTACGCGGATGCTGGTTTAAATGACCTGTAAGAAGATATGGAATAGCAAATCCCCATTCAACTCCTGCTGCCTTGAGCGGCTCAATATTTTCCTCAATAAATTTGATTATAGGGAAAAGATTGTACTGTGGATTTTTAAGGAAACCAAGTAAAAGCTCCATCTGACAGTTTCCTGCTCCTCTGCCCATTCCTCCCATTGTTGCATCAAGGTAAGATACACCCTGTGCACATGACTCTATAGTATTTGCAAAAGCGAGCTGCTGATTGTTGTGTGCGTGCATACCGATATATTTGCCGTACTTATCAGCAATTTCCATATACTGCTCTGATATTTTTCTTATCTGCTCAGGGAAAAGAGAACCGAAGCTGTCAACTATGTAAATTCCATCAACAGGACTGTTTCCGAGCATCTCAAGTGCCGTGTTTATATCTGACTCTTTTGCATTTGAAATAGCCATAATATTACAAGTAGTCTCATATCCCTTTTTGTGAGCATCCTCTATCATATCGAGTGCTGCCGGCATAGTGTTTACATATGTTGCTACTCTTACAAGGTCTACAGGACTGTCTGCCCTGTCATGTATATCCTGCTTGTAGTTACATCTTCCTACATCTGCCATAATGGAAATCTTCAGGTCTGTGTTATTATCACCAACAATTTCTCTGATAGTGTCATCTTCAGCAAATTTCCATTTTCCAAACTTGTTTGCATCAAACATTTCTTTGTCGGCGCGATAACCAAATTCCATATAATCTACTCCTGCCTTTACATTTGCAAGATAAAGATTTCTGATAAACTCGTCTGTAAAATAAAAATCGTTGACAAGACCTCCGTCACGAATTGTTGCGTCCAGTACCTTTATGTCCGGACGGAATGATAATAAATCACCTTTCTGTGCCACTTTTGTTTCCTCCATTTCATTTTTAACTGTCGTTAAGTATTTTTATTCAAAAAAAAGCATACCCAAAGTGCCGTGTCCCGAATTTTGAGTCCTAGCGAGTGCTAGGTGGGCAACCGCACATATGATTCTGCCTTCCGCTGCTATAGGTGGCGGCTTGGCATCCTCATATAGATATAGGAATCCCAATTCAAAAGTGTAGGTTCAAAATATCAGGAGTATCGAACACCCCAGGCATGTATGCTTTTGTTACTAATAGTATATACACTTTCGTAAAAAAATACAACCACATTTTTAATATTTATTCATATTCATCCATAGAAACACATTCTTCAAACTCAAAAGCGAATTTTGTTCCTTGCTCTATCTCACTTTCAACCATAATATCACAGCCGTGTCTTAACGCTATCTGCTTTGCAATCATAAGACCAAGTCCGGTTCCTTTCTGATTTTGTTTCAACTTTGATTTATAAAATTTTTCAAATATATATGGCAATGCTTCTTTTGATATTCCGGCTCCGAAATCCTGTATCGAAACATATATCTTTGCCTGTTTTTTTGGGGTAACTCTTTTTTCTATGGAGATTATTATCTCCCCGGATTCATACGAGAATTTGACGGCATTGTCTATTATTATCATAAACATCTGTCTGAGTCTTTCATAATCTCCAAGAATCATGCAGGGTTCTTCATCATCCACTAATAATTTCTGAGTTATGGTTATATTTTTCTTTCTTGCTATCTCGCGTGCACTGCGGAGCACATCACCAAATACCTGTCTGATACTGACCGGTTCTTTTTCTATCTTGAAATCAGGGTTTTGCATTTTGGACAAAATGAACAGATCCCCTACCAGCCTTTCCATACTGCGGCATTCTGTGAGCATTTTGCGGTAATATTCATTTACCATCGCTTCATCCGTTATGACTCCGTCATTTAAAGTTTCAGTATAACCACGCATAACAGTTATAGGAGTTCTTAGTTCATGTGAAACATTTGCAAAGAAGTCCATACGAAGCTGTTCCTGATTTTCACGCTCAATTTTTGCTTTATGCAGCCGTTTTGAAAGATCATCAAGATTATTTTCAAGCTTACCTATCTGGCTTCCCGGCTTTTTAACATTTATACCTGAATAATCTCCTGCCGCTATCCGATTTATATATCTTCCTATTTTTTCAAGCGGTCTTGAAAGGTATTTTGAAAATGCAAAACCTAAAGCTATTGATACGACAGCCGATATAAAAAGACTTATGCTTATAAGATATTTTCCCTCATCTATTCCCATCGTCTGCTTGTCTACCATCGACACCATAAGAACAGCTCCACATACCTCTTTTGTCTTAACGGTTTTTATCGGAACAGCTACATATAGTATTACCATTCCATATACCTGGTCATAAGCTGCATTTGAGGAAATCTGTCCTTTATATGCTTTTTCCATTACAATACCCATCTGTTTTGTAATGGTTTCTCTTGAAATTTCAGCATTTGTATAATCCTCATCTAAGGGATTTTCTGCCTGTTCATTGCTAACTATCCATATGTCAGTTTTTTCCGCCTGTTCTATTTCATCCATATATACATTATATCTTTGAAACTGTGACTGTTTTTTCTTACTTGCAAATTTAGAGACACGCTTTGAAATCATTTTCCCTTGTTTTGTAAGAAGCTCCGTATAGGAACGAACATAATTTTTCTGATATAAATTTATAAATATTGCACCAGTCAGCAAACCCGTAAATATCAAAACAAAGGCAAATGATACATATATCCTTATAGATATATCATTGCCTTTTATTTTGTCGGATATTCTTTTACATATCTTCTTCATTGATCGCAAATTTGTATCCTACCCCCCATATTGTTTTTATACTCCACGCCGGATGTTCCACTGAATCTATCTTTGCACGAAGTCTCTTTATATGTGAGTCTACTGTTCTGCTGTCTCCATAATAATCATATCCCCAAAGACTGTCTAAAAGATTATCTCTCGTGAATACTTTGTTTGGATTGCCTGCAAGTGTCCACATTGTCTCTACTTCTTTTTTGGTAAGTGGAATCTTTTTTCCATCTACCATAAAAGAATACTCGTCAAGATTTACCTCCATATTGTTTATTCTTAATACCGAATCTGAGTCTGCTGATACTTCATCACGGTTTATACGGCGCAATACTGCACGAAGCCTAGCCATAACTTCACTTGGGCTGAAAGGTTTTACTACATAATCATCTGCACCTATATCAAGTCCCATTATCTTGTCGTAATCCTCACCTCTTGCCGTTATAAGGATAATAGGCACTGCCGACTTTTGTCTTATGCTCTTGCACACTTCATATCCATCCTTAAAAGGCATCATTACATCAAGAAGGACCGCCGCAGGCTCGTATTTAAAAAACATATCCTCTGCCATAACTCCATCCTTAGCTATAATGGGCTCATACCCCTCTTTCTTTACATAAACAGACAAAATATCAGTTATATCATTATTATCATCAGCTATTAAAATATACTGCATGGTACACCTCATCTCCTTAAGTTAAAACATTTTAATCCTTTTGTTTTTTATTGCTGCCCGGTGCTCTTACTTCAACCCGGCACTTTGCAATTTTTCCATTTGATATTCTCGCAGTTATTGTTGCAGTTCCTATAAATCCTGCCGTAATCCTGCCCTTTGAATCAACTTGCACAATATCTGTATCAGATGACACAAATGTTGCTTTTTCCTTTGAAATACTTGGTCTGGTCGTCAGTTTAAGCTTTTTTGAATTACCTGATTTTATTTTAATTTTCTTTTTTGTAAAGCGTATGCTGACGGCTTTTGGCGACACTTCTACTCTGCATTTCAAATAAGTGGTATCCGGCATAAACAAAAATCCCGGCTTTGTTATCTTGACATTTATATCAGCACTTCCCACTCTTTTTCCACGGTATTCACAGGTATTATCTGATAATTTTTTTACACCAAGTACATTAGTGTCTGAACTGCTAAATTCTATATTACATTTTCTTTTTATATTCAGAACAGATAAACTTTTCCTTTCCTTTACGATTATCTCATCTTTTTGTTTGCTCAACTCATATTCATCAACACTTTTTTTATTTCTGTTTCTAATTGAATTTATGCTTGTAGTATTCTTCTCTGCTGCCGAAGTCCTGACCCCTGCCATACCCATTGCCAGAAAGACCAGAACAATCATTAAAAAACTAATACCTCTTCTCATTTTTTCTGCCATCTTATACATATTTACTCTCCATTTCTCATTATTACACTTTACCCAAATAAGTATAAAAATCATAATATTTTATACTTATCACCATTCATGCACTATCTTCGTGCATGGTATAAGAAATTTTATTTCTCATACTTTATCCCTACTATAATCTCCTTTGATGGCAGTTTATTGTCAATTCACCAACAATATTTATATTTTTATATTATGATACACGAGTCAAAAGCAGATAGCAATATATGTTTACTTACAAATTGCTATCTGATGGCTTGACCCTGATATCATAATATAACAATAAAAGACATAATGCAACATTCACATATTACATTATGCCTTTTATTGTAACAGTTCAGCCATAAAAAGATAATTGGCAATACAATGAGCTTGTTCATTGT
>ERZ839767.1637-NODE-1637-length-33085-cov-27.786406_pt1 | contig 33085 bp, 25 predicted proteins | sample MGYA00519879_ERZ839767 | MGnify/ENA primary metagenome ERZ839767 (study PRJEB31850, sample SAMEA3708852) | human gut metagenome | biome: human gut; feature: human-associated habitat; material: faeces | place: China | collected 2014 ... | reverse complement strand
AACCCCACAAGGGACGCTGTCCCTTGACCCTGCAAGGGGCATTGCCCCTTGACCCTTTCGGCTGCGCCCCGGCTTGAGCGCGTTATCCTTGCTTTTGGGGCTAAGCGGCTTTTTTGCCCTTAACCGACATTTTCCTTCTGCGGAACCGTCGGCGCGGTCGTCTCCGGCGGAGCATATGCCGGCGTAAATATCTGCGCCTTCGCCCAGTCCCACTCGAAGCTATCCAGCTTCAATATCAAATTACTCTGCCGCAGCAGAATCGCCGTGTTTTCCAGCATAAAATACAATCCACGCGCCAGCTGCCCGCGGTGGCTGCCGAAATCACGCGCAATCATGTTCCCTAAATCCTCGCAGCGGAACATCGGATGCCCCGAAAAGCCGAACATGCTCGTGCTATGCGGCTTGGAATCCGCCTGAATCAGCAGCGGAACCGTGCCCATCCACCAGCCTTCGTGTTCAATCTGCACGGTCAGCTTTGCCGCCGTTCCCGGCACAAGATAGAAGAAATCGGTGTCCAGCACCTCTTCCCGCTCGTTGAACGTGCGGAACATCAGCGTGTCATCCTGATAGATGGTGATGCGGTAGGCGCGCGGGCCTGTCCAGCGGCGGTCGTGGGTCAGGTAGGCGTAGGCAAAAATGGGCATAGTACCCTCGTAATCGACCATATACATCCACCTTCCCCCCTTTACTTTGACGCAAAGCACACATATATTATCATAGTTGTTTTTCTTGTTTTCGTCAAGGGGTTTCCGGACTTTTCCGGTATTTTTCTGCAATTTTTTTCCGCAGAAATTCCGTCCGGCGCATTCTTTTTGCGCATTCTCCCGCATACCTTATGATGAAGGGAGGAATGCAGGTGGTTACGTTTCAGCGGCAGAGGGAACGGCAGGCAGAGGAGCTTCTGCTGACGCCGGGAGAAATGGCGGCGCGGTGCGATTGGCAGCAGGTGCGGCGGATGCGAGAGGAGATGCCCGACGACGTGTGCAGCACACATGCTTGGTATCAGAATTGCGATGCGCTTGACCGGGAACTGCGGGCGCAGTACCCGATGATTGGCGCACTGGAAACGGCGGTGCGGGCGTACGGGTACGCGATGGAGAACAGCACGCGTCCGCGCGTGCAGGAGACGATGCGCTGGCGGCTGACGCTCGACCAGTTCGGCATCTTGGCGCAGGTGCTGGCGCGGCACGGGCTGATTGCGGATGTTCGCGAGGCGCTGGAATACTTCGCGGAGGCGAAATGAGCGGGGGGGATTGTCCGGGCGGGCAGTCCCCTTTTCGTCATTATCCGAAACTTTTTGCGGATTACCTGTTGCAATGTACGGCATTATTCAGTATAATAATGTAGGATAGCTGAATTTCATGCGGAAAAAATCAGGAGGATCATCATCATGCCGACGGATTTGGAGATTGCACAGGCGGCACAGCCGAAGCGGATTCAGGAGATTGCGGAAAAAGCGGGCATTCCCGAGGGCGCCATCAGCCCCTATGGGCAGTATATCGCGAAGGTTGACCCCATGCAGTTAGGCGTGGGCAGTGAGATGCGCGCCAAGCTCATTCTCGTCACCGCCATCAACCCGACCCCCGCGGGCGAGGGCAAAACGACCGTTTCCGTCGGCTTGGCGGACGGCATGACGAAAATCGGCAAAAAGGCGATGCTGGCGCTGCGCGAACCGTCGCTCGGCCCGGTGTTCGGCATGAAGGGCGGCGCGGCAGGCGGCGGCCGGGCGCAGGTGCTGCCGATGGAGCAGATTAACCTGCACTTCACGGGCGATTTGCACGCCATCACCGCCGCGAACAACCTGCTTGCCGCGATGGTGGACAACCACATCCAGCAGGGCAACGCGCTGGGCATTGACCCGCGTCAGGTGACGTGGCGGCGCTGTCTGGACGTCAACGACCGGCAATTGCGCGCCATCGTCAGCGGGCTGGGCGGCAAGCCCAACGGCAACCCCCGCGAGGACGGCTTCGACATCACCGCCGCAAGCGAAGTGATGGCGGTTTTCTGCCTGGCGAAGGATTTGCAGGACTTGAAGGCGCGTTTATCCCGCCTGCAAGTCGCGCGAACGTACAGCGGCAAGCCCGTTACGGCGGGTGATTTGCACGCGGCGGGCGCCATGACGGCGCTCCTGCGCGACGCGCTTCAGCCCAACCTCGTGCAGACCATTGACGGCACGCCCTGCCTGATGCACGGCGGCCCGTTCGCGAATATCGCCCACGGCTGCAACTCCGTGATTGCGACGACGACGGCAATGCGGCTGGCGGATTACGTCGTGACCGAAGCAGGCTTCGGCGCTGACCTCGGCGCAGAGAAGTTCATGGACATCAAGTGCCGGATGAGCGGCATTTTCCCGGACGCGGTGGTGCTGGTGGCGACGGTACGCGCGCTGAAATCCCACGGCGGCTGCCCGAAGGCAGATTTGTCGCACGAGAACGTCGAGGCGCTGCGCAAGGGCTTGCCGAACCTGCTGGCGCACATCGACCACATCCGCAATGTGTGGAAGCGCCCGGTCGTCGTCGCGCTGAACCGCTTCGTCAGCGACACGGAGGCGGAAATGGCGCTGCTGCGTCAGGCGTGCGCGGATGCGGGCGCGCCGGTGGAGCTTTGCGACGGCTGGGCGAAGGGCGGCGACGGCGTGAAGGAGCTGGCAGCGCGGGTATGCGACATTGTGGACAGCGCGCCGAAGTCAGCGCCGTGCTACACCTACGACATCACCCTGCCGCTGAAGGACAAGATTGAGGCGATTGCGACGCGCATTTACGGCGCGGCGAAGGTGGAATTCGCCGGCAGCGTACTGAAGCAGCTGCAAAAGCTGGAGGACGAAGGCTGGCGCGAATGCCCGGTTTGCATTGCGAAAACGCAGTATTCCTTCTCCGATGATGCGAAGCTGCTGGGCGCGCCGGTGGGTCACACGCTGCACATTCGGCAAGTGCGGCTGAACGCGGGCGCGGGCTTTGTGGTGGCGTTCGCGGGGGATATTATCGCCATGCCGGGGCTGCCGAAGGTTCCCGCCGCTGAAGCGATTGATGTGGACGAAAACGGCGAAATTGTGGGCTTGTTCTGATTTTTTTACGCTGCTTTGTTTCAGTTATAAGCAAAGCAGCGTATACTTTTGTTGCAGAGGATTTCGCGTCTGCGGACGCGAGGAGGGGGCTTTGCGGTCGCCCCCTCCACCCCTTCGCAGTGCACTCCCATGTTGCTTGATTTTCTATGTTGCTTGGAAGAACGAAAGGTACACAAACCAAAAACTTCCAATACCAATCAAGCAACATCCGAAGGGGCACCGAAGGTTTCCAAAGGGCGAACGGAAAGCCCTTTGGTCGCTCCCGCAGGAGCGAAATCCCCTGCAACAAATAAACGCAATAAACAAAGAAGGATACATCAACATGAAAAAGATTTTCATCATCGGCGGAGGCATCGCCGCCCTCGAAGCGGCAAAATCCGCCCGCAGCACCCAGCGGGACGCGCTGATTGTCCTCATTTCCGCCGAGAATTTCCTTCCCTACAGCCGCCCGATGCTCACCAAGCAGCTCATGGGCAAGGTGACGGCACAGGATTTGGCGGTTGAATCCGCCGCGTGGTATGACGAAAAGGATATTGTCGTCCTTACCGGGCGAACCGTGACTGCCATCGACCCCGCCCAAAAAACGCTTGTGGCGGGCGGTACCCCCTTCCATTGGGATTCCCTCATTCTGGCGACAGGCGCAAGCTGCTTTGTGCCGCCGATTCCGGGCGCGGACGGCGCGAACGTCGTCGCCGTGCGAACCTTCGAGGATGTGGCGCGCGTGCGGGAAATCGCGAAAACGGCAAAAAACGCGGCGGTTATCGGCGGCGGCGTGCTGGGGCTGGAAGCGGCGTCGTCCTTGGCGGAAGCGGGCTTGTCCGTGACCGTGCTGGAGCACGGCGATCAGCTGATGAAGCGGCAGATTGACGCGCAGGCGGCGCAGCACCTTGAATCCGCCATGGCGGGCAAAGGCGTGAAGCTGCTGAAAAACGCGGATTCCGCGCGCATCGACGCATCCGGCGTCACCCTCGTGGACGGCACGCGCATTCCGGCGGAGCTGGTCATCGTGTCTGCGGGCGTACGGGCAAATATCCGCCTCGCCAAGGACGCGGGCATTGCGGCAGAGCGCCACATCACCGTCGATGACCACATGCGCACGAACCTCCCGGACGTGTACGCGGCGGGCGACTGCGCGTCGATGGGCGTGAGCTACGCGCTGTGGACGGAAGCGGCGGATATGGGGCGCATCGCGGGCATCAACGCTGCGGGCGGCGACGCGGCGTATCAGGCGCTGCCGCGTCCGCTCATCTTCCACGGCTTCGGCACGGCATTGTTTGCCTTCGGCGACGCGGGCCGTCAAGCGAATATCGCGTACGAAATCGGCGAAATGCCCGGCGCGCGGTACTATTCCGCGGGCGGAAAGCTGGTCGGCGCGGTGCTGACGGGCGACATCCGCCGCATGGAAGAGGTCACGAATCTGATTTTGCAGGCATAACGCCGCTTCCCGCGCATAGACTGAACCGACTCTTGAACGAGGAGGAGAAAGTTTATGTCGCAGACAACAAGTCAATCGTGCGCGTATGAGTACACCGTCCGCCGTGGGGACAGCTTCTACCTGATTGCGCATCGCCTGGGCGTGCCGCTGAAGGATCTGCTGGAGGCGAACAGCGACATCAACCCGGCGCGGCTGATGGTGGGCGACGTGCTGTGCATCCCCGGCGCGGCGGCGGAAACGCCCGATACCAACATCACGGCGCCGACCACCCCCGACGTCTCTGACACCACGACGAACGACGCGCTGGATACCCCCGCCGCCGACATGAACGCCCCCGCGACCCCCGGCGGCGAAACGCCTGACATCAGCTTTTGCCCGGAGATTGACCGCTACACGGTGCTGCAGGGCGAAACGGCGGCGGACGTGCAGCTGAAAAAGGACGTCAACCGCCATACGCTGGAAACCGCGAATCCGGATGTGAACCTGGACGCGCTGCAGGCAGGGCAGGTGCTGTGCGTGCCGGAAAATCAGGCGTGCCCGCCGGGCAACACATACACGCTGGACAAGGACGAGACGATGGAGACGACGGCGCTGCTGCTGAACGTGTCGCTGTCGGCGCTGCTGCGGGCAAATCCGTGCCTTGCGCCGAGCGACTTCAAGCAAGGCGCGTGCATCAATATTCCGGAGGACTGACAGAAAACGGCGCTCAGCGGGATTTCTCCCCTGCCGAGCGCCGTTTTTCAATGAGCTATTAGGAATGAGCAATTATTGGTTCTTCACGGAATCTTGGGTGAAGAGCAGCTTGGGGGCGCGTCTGCGGACGCGCAAAGTTACTGGCAGGGACGCTTCGCTGCCTGCGCCTTTGTTGGCGACTTCCTTGGGATTGGTCGGACGAGGAACAGTTGGGGCGTTGCCCCAAACCCCACAAGGGACGCTGTCCCTTGACCCTGCAAGGGGCAGACGAAAAGGGACGAAGTCCCCCCCTTGACCCCTCCGCGCGATTGAGTTGGTCGCACTTTCATGCTCCTTCCGCGTGCAGCTTTTGGCGCTTCGCCTAAACCCTTATTTGCTCCCCCCCAACTTTCCGTGAAGAACCAAAACGGCGCTCAGCGGGATTTCTCCCCTGCCGAGCGCCGTTTTTCAATATGCAATTATTCCGCCTTGACAATCTTTTCCGCGCTGATTTGCCCCGGCAGACTCATCGTCATCGCGCCGTTGGAGTAGACCGTCACGGTCATGCCGTTCTCCATGCCGTCCAGCAGCGCCGCGTCCGCGTTGACTTGCACCACGTCGGTTTCCGTCGTCAGCAGGAAGCCGGATTCCGTCAGTTCGCTGACCGTGCCGGTGGTCTTGTAGCAGCCGATTTTCTGCGCGTACACCTGCGCCGGCAGCGAGCGGGTCATGATGCCGTCGTAGAAGACGTGGATGTAGTCGCCCACCGCGAGTTCGCCGTCCGTCTCGTAGACCGTGCCCTCGTCCACGTTGACCAGCACCTGCATGTCCTTCGTCTGGAGGAGGATGCCGTCGCCCGTGATTTCGACAATTTCGCCCGCCAGCTCGTCGATGGTCACGGCAATATCAATCGTATCCGCCGTCACCTGCGCGGGAATGGAGCTGGTCATCTGCCCATTGTAGGTCACGCGAACCGTGTCGCCCAAGTCCGGAATGCCTGCCGGCAGCTGCGTCAGGGAGGTCAGGTTGACCTGAATCTGCTGACCATCCGCGGTTTCCATGGTGATGTACGCCTCGACGACCGTGCCGGTGAGGACAGCTTCCTCTTCCACCGCCGTAATCTGCTCGGCGCTGATCTGCCCCGGCAGGCTCATCGCAATCACGCCGCTGAAATACACGTTGATTTCCGCGCCATCGGTGATTTGCGTCAGCTGTTCCGCCGTCGCGTGAACGATGTAGGTCGTCTCGTCGGTGGTGAGGGTGAAGCCCTCGTCGGTGATGTCGCTGACCGTGCCCGTGAGGACGTAGCAGCCAATGTGCTGCGCCGTCACCTGCGCGGGGTAGGAGCGGGTCATCTGCCCGTTGTACATGACGTGGATGAAGTCGCCCACCGCGATTTCCTTGCCCTCGCGGATGGTGTCCGCCGTCAGAATCGCCTCAATCAGCTGCCCTTCGGGCGTTTCCAGCAGGATGGATTCTTCGCCGATTTCCAGCACCGTCCCGGCAATTTCCGCGATTTCCGCCACGTCGCCTTCCTCGGCATAAGCGGGCAGCAGCAGCGCCGCCATCAGCAGCGCCATCAGGATTGCAAGCATTTTCTTCATAATCGTGTTTCTCCTTTTTGGGGGAATGTCAGGGCTTCTTTTGCCCTGCACTCTAACAGACGAAAAAGGCGGGCGGATTGTTCCCGCCCGCGGAAAAGTATTTTTTGCCGTTTTCACTGCTCCACTAACCGTAGCTTGCGAAACAGCAGCGGCAGCAGCATAATACAGGTCAATTCTCGTTTTCTGTCCGCCGGATATTCCGACTTCATCAGCACCCGGTAGATTTGCCACTGGCGTTTGCGCAGCTGATGGCGGAAGCGCCACTCTTTGGGCGCGTAATGCAGCGTCTGACGGTAATATGCCGCTGCAAACATAAACTGCCGGTTTTGCGTAAAGCGGATTAAGTCGCCTGTTTCGCCGTTTTCGCGGTAAAACGCAAGGCGCTCGTCAAGAATTTCAATCATCGTCATGCGCTCCGGCTTGAAGCGGTTCGCCATCATGCTGTCCGGATTATCGGTATAAAAATACAGCAGTTCATCCACCAGAGCCACCTTTTGACAGCGGTACAGCAGCTTGTACACCAGCGCTTCGTCCTCGTGCAGCTTGATAATCGGGAAGCGCTCACAGGCAAAAACCTTGCGGCGGTAGAGTTTTCCCCATGCGGTAATCATTCGCACCCATTCCGGCCTGCGGTAAAGCATCATGTTTGCCTCGTGCCCATCCACCACGCGCACAGGCTTATTCTCCAGCGGTGCGGCAATTTTCGGCAGATATTCCGCTACCGCCGCTTTCTTGAAGTCCGCAATCGCAATTTCTGCACTGTTATCCTCACACGCTGCCAGCAGCCGCGCCACGAAGTCAATATGCAGCGCGTCGTCGCTGTCCACAAAGGTGATATAGTCGCCTGTGCAGATGTCCAATCCGGCATTGCGCGCCATGGACAACCCGGCGTTTTTCTGGTGGAGCACACGGATTCGTTTGTCCTTTTGGGCATACTCGTCGCAGATGGCGGGGCAGTTGTCCGGCGAACCGTCGTCCACCAGAATAACCTCTAAGTTCTGATATGTCTGATTCAGCACGCTGTCCACGCACATCGGCAGATACTTTTCCGCCTTGTAAATCGGGATAATGACGCTGACGAGTTTTTGTGCATCCGTCACTTTTTTCCACACTCCTGATACAGTTCATAGAGCCGCTCGCCGTGGCGCTCCGGGTCGTACCGCTGCGCAACCCGTGCGAGCGCCATTTGCGCCTTGTCCACCAGCTTGCCGCGCTCCTCAACAATGCGCGTCAATTGCTCCTGCAATTGCGCCGCCAGCAGCGGACGAAGCGCCTGAACCGCCGCGTCATCGCCATCCGTCAGCGCATCCACCGCATGGCGAATCGCGCAGACGTAGCCGATGTCCAGGTCATTCAGCTCCGGCAGGGCGAAAATGTCCGTCGAAAGCACCACGCAGCCGCACGACTGCATCTCAATCGTGCTGTACCCGAAGGAATCACGGTAGGTCGGCAGCAGACCGATGTGTGCCCGCTTGCAGAGTGCAAGCACCTGCTCGTTCGGCAGCGATTCGTGATATTCTATCCAATCAGAATTGTCGCGGATGATGCCCTGCACCTCCGTTTCCTCCTGCGCTGTGTACTTCGGCACACGGTAGGCATACTCCTGCTTCAGCCCGCTAACGATGGTCAAATGGACGGGATACGCCTCCCGCAGCTTTTTCAGCGCCAGCAGACACTCATACATGCCCTTGCGATAGAAGTCGCGACCAACGAAGAAGAATCGTAACTCTTTGTGTACGTCTTGGAATTTCGCCATGACCTCATCCGCCGTCAACTGCACGGGCTGCGGTGGATACAGCACCTCAATTTTGCTGTTGATTTCGTCGTACTGCTGGCAGTTGTTCCGCCGCATCCACTCGCGGGTGCAGTCCGCCGCCCAGTTCGAGAACGCCAGCAGCCGCTTGCACGACGGTGCTGCCATCTGCTGGTAACAGCGCTGCATCCACGCCCGCTGTTCTGGCAAATTCTGCTCGCGCTGCCCCAGAGGGAATGCGCCCTCGAACGTCGCCATCCACGGCTTTTTCGTCTCGCAGACGACGTTGCAGGTGTGAATGACATCCACGTTCGGCGACACAATGGGATGATAATAGTCGCGAAGGCGGTTGGAGTGCAGCGGCGAAACGCCCTTCATGCGCAGCTTCTTCCGCATCTTGTCGAGCGCAACCCCGGCGCACGCGCGGAGGTCGCAGCCCTTGATGATGACGTACTCCGCGCGCTTTTCGTGCATGTTTACTCGGTCGGTGACGTTGCGCTTCTCGCAGTAGTATTCTTTTTTCAGCACACCAATTCGGAGCATCTTCGTTTTCTCCCTGCCTCAATACCAGTTCGCGTCAATAATCACCAGTTCCGGCGGATTATTGATGCGCGGCAGAATCTGCCCCACGTCGTCCCCCAGTCCGCGGCTGATGATGACCTTCGTGCCGGAAATCGTCTGCACGCCTTCGGTCAAATCCGGCAGGAAGCCCTGATCCGGCGTGTAGAGCGCGCCGAGGAACGGAAGGCGAACCTGACCGCCGTGCGCGTGGCCGCAGAGCGCCATGTCGATGTCCTTGCCAATCAGCGCGCCCGTATCCTCCGCGTAGTATTCCGGATAGTGGACGAGCAGCATCTTGTAGCCCGGCTGGGCGGCGAAATCCTCCAGAAATCCGCTGGCGTACTTCTCATAGGACGCCGGCGCTTCCGCAATGCCGCCGATGAGCAGCGTATTGCTGCCGATGGTCACAGTTTCGTACTTATCCGCCAGAAAGTGCACCCCCAGCGCTTCCAAATCCGACGCGAGTGTGCTGCCCTCGAACACGATTTTCGGCCACTCGTGGTTGCCCGGCACATAGTAGACCGGGGCAATTTCCACCAGCTGCGCGCACAAGTCCGTCACGACGTGCGTGTCGTCGCTTTTCTTGTCGTTCATATCGCCCGTGATGGCGATGATGTCCGGCTTCAAGGCACGAATCCGCACCACCAAATCGCAGTTGTTCTCGCCGAACTCCCGCAGGTGCAGGTCGGAGAGCTGCACAATCCGCAGATGGCTCGTCAGCTTATCCGACTGCACTTTGTAGTAGCTTTCCACAAAGTCCTGCTCATGCGGACACAGGAAGAGGAAGTACCCGCAAACGCCCGCTATCACCAGCAGTACGGTCAGCACATGCAGCAGCACTTTTTCCCACTTTTTCATGGCTTAGTCCTCCTGCTTTCTGCGGTCCATCATTGCGCCGCGCAGCAGGGTACGCAGCGTATGGGCGTTGGCGGTGCGGCTTTCCGCCATGCCAAGGCTGTATTCCATCTTCGCGTCGCCGCTTTCCTCGTTGTAGGCGTGCACGAGGCGGTGCATGTAGTCCGCAAAGCTCTCCGCGTCCTCGCGGCGGCACTGCTCGAAGAAGCCGATGAACTGCCAGCCGCCGTTGTAATACACCGTACCGCAGGTTGCGGACGCTTCCTTGATGAAGTCCGCGAACCGACGCAGCACTTCGTTGCCCTTCACGCGCCCCAGCTCGTTGTTGATGTGGCTCAGGTTCGTCAGTTCCAGCACAACACACACGTTGTCGTCGCCCAGCACGCGCTCGGTGTTGTTCTTGATGTACAGGTCGCACGCCGTACGGTTCGGCATTTCCAGCGTCTGCTCGGTGAAGAACAGGTACTCCACAAAGTCCTGGATTCTCCCCAGCAGGATGGCGCCGCAGACGCCGAGGATGAAGAACACGACAACGCCCAACATCATGTACAGCTTGACGTTGACGCGCGCGCTCACCGCTGTGGTGGACAGCACGCCCACGTTCACCGCGCCCATGTACTCGTTGTACTCCTCCATCGTCACCAGCAGCACCTGATAGAGGTCATCCAGCCGGGTTTGCAGCGCGCTGATTTCCGCCTCCACCGACGCGCGGGCTTCGGCGGTGTTCTCCGTCGCGTTCGGCGCTTCGGAGAAGGTGTCGATGATGTACTGGCAGTACGCCGCGTCAATCAGGCTGTCGGACTTGCGGTTGAGCAGCGTCACATAGTCGCTGATGAGCATATCGTAAACGGTGGTGCGGTCTTTAATCTTGCCGTCCTCATCATGCTCCTCATAGACGTCATTCAGCACAAGGCCGTTCTGCCCATGCGTGTCCGTGCCGTTCGTTCCGGCATAGTACAGCGAGCCTTCCTTATTCTTATTGCCATAGCTTTCAATGACTTCCTTGACGCTTGCCACCTTGTCGCCATCGGTGCCGCTTGTCAGCATGTAATTCGCATACCGCTCCTGATACTTTTTCAGCAGGATTTCGCGGTTCTGCGTCAGCCTTTCGCCCAAAATCTCCGAAAACAGGTACGGAATCCGCACCGACTGGATATAGCTGTATTCATCAAACAGGTCGGAGACGGACAGACCCGTGCGCGACGAGGTGAAATCCGGCGCAGCGCTTTGGCGGCTGCCTAACTGCGCGATAATCTCATCCACGGAATTGCTGAGAATTTCCGCCTGCTCAATGTAATCATAACCGCCCGCCAGCACGTTTTCAGCGTTGTTGGGGATGGTGGAGTAATCCACATATTTCTCCCCGAAGCTGGCAAAATAGCAGCTCAAAATTTCATCCAGCATCAAGCGCGCGAACTCAGCGCTTCGGCTGCTGCCAACGGTCAGCTTGACAACGTATTCTGTCGGATAGTATTCCTCCACCTCTTCACCTTTTTCCGCCAGCGCATCCTGCCGCGTCTGCACATCGGCAGGGGTGATGCCCGTCACCGTGCCGCCGGAGCGGATGGTATCGACATTGACGGAATAGCCGAGGCGCTCAATCGCTTCCTTGACGACCGTCGAGGAAAAGATTTCGGAAACGTCCAGCGGCTCGCCGTTCGGGGTCAAGCCCTCCGATGCCGCGTCGTAGGTATACTTGATGACGGCCTGTGCCGTGTAAGCCTGATTGTTGCTGGCATAGCGCATGAAGAACGCGCCGGCAAAGATGGACATCAGCGCAATCAGCGGCCACCAGCGCTTTAAGTAGCGGATGATGTTAAACTTTCTCATGCTTTTTTCTGCCCTCAATCACCAGCAACAGCACGCAGCAGACGCAGAACGTCACGCCGCCCATCAAGATCGACCACTTGATGCTGTATTCATCCATCGCGCTCATCTGCTCATAGGACACGGTAAGGTAATTGCGCGTCTTATAGCGGACATACTCGCGGTTGATGACATTTGTGCGTTCAATCAAATCCGCCAATTTGGTCTTCATGGTATCAATCAGCATCTCCGCCGTGACGATGTTCTCCGCCGCATTGGCGTCTTCCGCGAGCATCTTCCCGATGGTGTACTCATTGTCCTTGATTTTCTCCTTTGTATCATGGGCATGGAAGTTTTCCGTCTCAGCGGAGCTTGCCTGATAGTCAATCGCCACCTTCGTGCGCGACATATAGAAGTTTGCCTGCGTATCCAGCGTCGGAATCAGCACAACGCTTGTCAGCGCGGAATCGTACATATCAATCGTTGCAAGATGGTTCTGATAGTGGCTCATGAATTTCTGATACTCAATGTTGCGCAGCTGATTCTGATATTTCAGCTTGGACACATAGCGGTCGCGATTTTTGGATAACCCGCTCTGCCGCACATACGCGGTGTACTTTTCAAGGTCAATGTTAGAGAAATTCTGTGCCTTCTTCTGCAAAGAGACAAACGTCTCGTTGTTAGCCGAGGAGCGGAACGTGCCGTTCTCGTTCGCGCGGCTCTTCAAAAAGCGGCTGACTTTGCCGATTTCTTTCTCGAAGAATGTGCCGATTTCCACATACTCCCGTTCATCCAGTTCATTCCAGTTCGGATTGAGCGCCGTATCGACGTAGGTGTAGTTCTCGTAGAACACTTCCTTGTACGCCTCGATAATCAGCTGGAGCATGTCGCCGGTGCTGATGCTTGCCGGCAGCTCCTCATTGCGCTTGTAGGAGACGGTGTAGGTGGTGGCAATCTTGTATGCGCTGGCGCTGCCGGAATCAATCGACATGCCGCCGACGCTTGACGCGCTTACGCTGATGTGCTCCGCCAGCGCAAGGGGCTTCATGTTCGTCACGCCCGCCTTTTCAAGCGCACGCGAAAGCACCTCGTCAGACTTGAGCAGCGAAATGTTGAATCGCGTCTGATTCGGATAAAGTCCCCTTGTCGCTTCCTCATAGTTCAGGGCAATGAGGGCGGTTGCCGACTGCATCTTTCCCGGATGCATCAGGGCGCTGGTGGTCACCATCGCCGCGATGATCAGCAGCAGGCAAAGCAGGCGGTATCTCCACACACCCTGCAGCATCCGCTCAAGAAGCGACCACACGCCGCTCCTTGCTCGTTTCCGGTTCTTTTCTTTCATGCTTGCCTTTCTCCTCGCCTTGTTCCTGCTCGCCAATCGCCATCGCAATCGGCAGCAGCATAAAGACCGTGTTGATATAGCAGTAGAACACCGTGTTGTCGGTGGCGTAGGTAATGAAGCCGTAAATCGTTTCGTACAGCAGCAGCAGGGCTGTCTGCATCCCGAACTCCTTCTGGCACCACACAATGCGCCCGTTCCAGCTGTACCAAATCCAGAACGCGAAGCCCCAGAAGCCTAACTCGATGTACATGGTAACAATATCATTGTGCATCCCGCCGAAGTTGTGCGTGCCGAATACGCCAACGCCTGCTTCCGTCATGATGCTGATATAGCGTGTAACATAGCCAATGCCATACCCTCGGAAGGCGGGGGAAAAATCGTAGACATCCTGAAACGCGGCATAGAGCTTGTCGCGTCCCATCGTGTCAATCTCCAGCGCATGGACGATTTCGTTGAACAGCCCCGACTGAATCAGGTACACATACCCGAAGCAAATGACAATGGCGCCAATGGAAATGAGGATAATCAGGATACTCTGGGCTTTCGGTTTTCTCCTGCGGATAAACTCGCCCATCAAAAACACGCCGACCAAGCCAATCAGCGCGATGCGCTTGAGGCCCAGAAAGAAGAACAGCCCCGATAAGGCAGCGTAAAGCAGGCGCTTTTTGCCTCGCTCGCAGCACAGGGCGAACAGCAGCATCAGCCCGAAGGCAAACGTCAGGTCATGCACTTCCAGCGCCTTGATGGCGGCGTTCGTGTCAATCCCGCCGGACTTTGCAAACGCAATCAGCCCCGTCACAAACGCCCCGATGCCGTTCTCCTTGATGGATCCCAGCACAATGCAGCAGTTCGCGCCGCACATGCCGTAGAGCGTATAATCAATGCTCCTGCGGCCGAAGAGGTACACCGCGCTGCACATTGCGCTGAGCGATATGACATGGTAGAGAATCGTCGAGCAGCCGCGCGACATGTAGTTAAGCTGCTGAAAGTCCAATGCCCAGTACAGCATTGACAGCGCCGCCATCATCACAAACGGCAGCCCGAACATCACCGCAAACTGTCCCACGGTTTTCAGCCGCCGGAAGTCGCCCGTCACCAGCATAAACAGCAGCGCCATGCCCAGCACGCCGACTTGCAGCACATATTTCGTGAACCACGGCAGCCCCAGCCCACCATTCCAGAAGGCGATGGTCATCATGCCGATATACACCCATTTCAGATACGCCGGGCGCGGTTGAATGTCCTTTTTCAGCATTTCTTTTCGTCCAGCTTCCGCCAGATTGACCCAATTCGCCGCGCCATGCTTGCCACAGAATAGTTTTCCAAGAATCGGCATCTGCCCTCCTTTGCCATGCCGCGGTACAGCGCTTCATCCTCGTAGAGCCGGCGAACCGCGTCCCGCAGCGCATCACGCTGTTTGGGAATGATCAGACCGTTTTTGCCCGATTCGATGTAGTCGCGCACGGTGTCCGATTCCGTGGTGATAATCGGCTTGGCGAACATCATCGCCTGCAGGAACACCAGCTGCCCTGCCGAAATGCGCGCATCGGCAAGCGGCACAATCACGCAGCAGCATTCTGACAGCATTTGATAATACTTCTCGCCGAACACATCGTGATAAATGCGGATGTTGCTGCCGGGGTTCGGGTGGTTGTACGCGTCGGAGAGAATGCGCACCTGATACGGCGTGTCCTTCAGCGCATCCACAAGGAAGTCATAGTCGCGGTTGCTCTTTCCCGCTGCGAGGATGAATCGCTCCTCCCCCTGCGGAATGCGCCCGCCGCGATTCAAATCGCCCAGCCCCAGCGGCACATAGGTGAACTTGTCCGTGCCGAAAATGGACTGGTAATACGCCGGTTCGCTGCTGGAAAAGCAGACGATTTTGTCCAGCGCGGGGCTGTTCACCGCCTTGCGCATGAACCACGCGTACAGCTTGCCCTTCCTGCCCTGCTTGGGGCGGTAGATGAACGTGGTGACGATGAGGTGGCAGTGCTTTTTCAGGTGGAAAATGGCGCTGTAAAAAGCGAAAAACAGCCCGTAAAACTGCTGGTAGGACACAATGGTGCCAAATTCCTTGCGGTGGCGCAGGACTTTGAGCGGAAAAAGGAAGAATTTCGCCTTCTTCTTCCATGCACTGTCCGAAAAATGGCTGTCAATGTGCCAAATGTTCCACTTTTCCCCTGTCTCCGCTTCCATCAGCGCCGCAAAGTTCCATTCCGGCTGCGGCGCGCTGTCCAGCAGAATGAGGTTTGCCTGCCCGTCGTTTGCTTTCATGACATCAGCTCCCTGATTGCCTGATGATTTCGCTCGCAGTTGTGGTCGTCGAGCGCGCCGAAGGTATCGCGGATGTGCTTCTGCATTTCCGGCGTGACGGCGCACTCCGATGCAAGCGCGGTTTCGATGGCTTGCAGCAGCGCCTCCTGCGTCGTCACGACCGCCCCGAAGCCGTCCACGCGATAGTCGAAATAGCCGCGGTCGTGGTGCGTGCCCCAGTACCGCGCCTCGTCAAACTGGTAGTAGATTTCGGGCTTGATCATATACGCGAAGTCGAACTGGATGCTGGAGAAGTCCGTTATCAGCAGCGCGGACTCCATCAGCAGCGTCTGCACATCCATCTGCCCCAGCGCGCCGATTTTGACGCGCGGATGCTCCGTGTGGAAGGCGGACAGGAAGCGTTGCACCTCAAAATGCGGGTAGAACACGGCGTCATAGCCGTATTTCGTCAGCAGCTTCTCCAGCTTCGGGTCGGAAATGACCGCCTGCCAGTGCTGGAAATAGTCCGTCTGCTCAAACTCCGCCTGTGTTTTGCCCTCCACGGCGTACGTCCGCCACGTCGGCATAAACAGCACCTGCCGCTTCGTCTCGTGCGGATGCAGAAGCGCGTCATATCGGCACAGCCCCAATCGGCGGACGACGCCTTTCGGATACCCGAACGCCGACTCGACGAAATCACGCTCCTTTTGCAGCGTTGTGACAAACAAATCCATGACGACGTTGGGGTAATGGTACCACTTCATATCGTCAATCATGATGCCATGCTGCAAAAACACCTTTTTTCCGCGCACAATGTGGAGCTTATCGAGCATATAATAGCGTTCAATATCAGGCGTATAGCCGGAAACATGGGTGGAAACCTTCATTTCCGACGCGGCGCAGAGCAGGTAGTGCCGCCAGCTGCGATACGGCACGACGCTGCCCAGCTGCGCAACGCGGTCATAGTCGGGCAGCTTAGGGTCTGCAACGTAGACGGCGTTGATTTCGGGGTGCGCCCGCCGAAGGTACGCGAAATAGTGATAGCCGTTGTCACGGGCTTCCCTGCCGCGCTCGGACACAAGCCAAACGTGGCGGTACCGCGGATTGGTGACTTTCAGCACGCCGGCGCAGAGGGCTGCCGCCTCGTACTTGATCAGTTCGCCCAGCAGGGTGGCGCCGCGGCGGAGTTTTCGCAGGATGTCGCTCATAACATTTTTCCCTTACTGGTCAAGAATCTCCTCATACGCCTTCAGCCTTTCTTCCATATAGAAGAACGGTGCGCGCTCGCGGACGCGCTGCTGGTAGTATTGGTAGACTTCCGGCTTGTCCAGCATCGTCCGCAAGCCCTCGAAGAGGGATTCTTCGGTGTTCTGCGTAATCAGGCCGTACTCGCTGTCGCCCAGAATCTCGCGCATTCCGGAGCAGTCCGTCGTCACGACGGGCGTTTCCAGCACAACGGCTTCGCTCACCACCGTGCTGAACCCCTCGACGTAGGACGGGCAGACGTACAAATCCGCCGCCGCCATATACGGGTATGGATTATCGCGGAAGCCCAGCAGCTGCACGCTGCCCTGCAAATGCTCGTCAATCACCTGCATCGCCAGATCTTCGTACAGCTCCCCCTTGCCCAGAATCAGCAGGTGGAAGTGGTAGCCACGGCTTTTGAGCAGCCCACAGACATGAATCAGCCGCTCAAACCCCTTGCGCGGAATCAGGCTACCGACGCTGACCATCAGGAACTCGCCCTTCGGAATGTCATCCACCGGCTCGTTCTTCCGGCGGCGGATTGCCTGCTCATCCAGCATATTATAGGCGACATGGACGCGCTCCGTCAAGCCGAATTTCGCGGAAAACGCTTCCTGTACGTTCTCCGACACACAGTAGATGCCGTCAAACCGCTCATAGCACGCCTTTTGATGCCGCATGGAGCGGAACAGGCGATCCTGCTTGGTGTACGTCTGCACGTCGATATGCACCCACGCGTACTTTTTCGCGTGCTGATTGGTGGAGTACGCGAGGATTTTTGTCGGGAACGCCTCCATGAAGGCGACTTCCACATCCGCGTCGCTCTTGAAGAACCAGCGGTACAGCCATTTCGGCGGGATGATGTACTGCATGATGCCGCTGAGGATTTTCTGCGCCCTGCCGTTCTTCACGCGCAGCGCCGGGCGATAATGTACCTCCGGCGACAGCATCCCGGCGCGGGTATCGTCGTGGAAAAGCGTCATAAGCGTCACGTCGTAGCGGTCTTTTGGGAGGCGGTTGACTGTTTCCACCAGCACCCGCTCCGCGCCGCCCCCGCACAGGCTGTAAATCAGGAACATTACTTTGCGCTTCTTGCCATCCATCACGCGCGTTTTCCTCCGATTTCCTCCATGTAGATTTCCAGCAGCCGGTCGCAGTAGCGGTCGAGCGTCATCATGCTTTCCTTCTTCGCGCGGCAGTTGCGCGCCATTTCCTCCAGCAGCGCCGAATCGCTATACAGCGCGCGAATCTTCTCCGCGTACGCTTCGGGCGTGAAGGTGTCGTTGAGGATGCCCGTTTTGCCCTCTTCCACCAGCTCCGGCATTCCACCGATGCGGTTGCACAGCACCGGCGTGCCCAGCGACTGCGATTCCAGCAGCGCCAGCGGACAGTTTTCGTACCACAGGGAGAGGTGGAGGGTGAAGCGCGCCGCCGCGACAAGCTCCTGCAGTTCTCGCCCGGTCTTGAAGCCGACGAAGCGGACGTTGGGCAAGCCGCACGTTCGGCAGAGTTCCTCCAGCGGCCCGCCGCCCGCAATGACGAACGGAATCTCCGGCAGCAGGCGGCAGGCGGCAAGGATGCGGTCGATGCCCTTTTCCTCCGACAAGCGCCCGAAATACAGGACGTAATCGCCCTTGGGCACGTCGATCTCCGCCGTCTTGCTCAAGAAGTTATGAATCATGGTGGTTTTCCCGGCGTAACGTGGGACGGTCAGCAGTTTTTCCTCGATGAAGCGGCTGGGGCAGATGTAGCGCGCCACGCGGTCATACACATGGCTGCTGGTATAAATCGTGCCTTCTATCGCGCCGATGAGGCTCTTTGCGCGCGACCCATGGATGCACTTTTTGCGCACGCACGCCATTTTGCACTTCTTCCCGCTGCATTCCTCGCAGAGCTTCCACGTCCCGAATTCCATCATCATATGATTCGGGCAGAGCATCTGCAAATCGTGGACGGTCTGCACCATCGGGATATTTTTCTCTGCGCCTGCCAGAATCACGGACGGGGTAAGCTGGAAATTGATGTTGTTGAAGTGGATGATGTCCGGGTGGAAGCGGTCGATAACCTGCCGCATTTTGCGCCGCGCCTCGCCGGAATAGATGATGCGGAAGGGGTAGAGCAGCTTTTCCGCGCCGGACGCGTGGAAGTCCATGTTGACAGTCGTCAGTCCTTCGGCGTTCTCGACGGTGTTTTTCTCGTCGTACATGCCGAAATATTCCACCTGATGACCGCGTCTCGTCAGTTCTTCCCCAATGCGGAGCATATACGTTTCCGCCCCGCCGCGCGGGTACAAGAACTTATTGACCATCAGGATTTTCATCGGTTTCCTTCCCTTCCACGTTGATTAGCGAGAGACGCCAGAGGCTCTGCCTCTGGACTCCGCAAGGGGCGCTGCCCCTTGACCCCGCCAAAGGGTCTTCGACCCTCTGGACTCCCTTTTTCGCGATTCAGTTGGTGACACTTTCATGCTGTGTCCGCGTGTTGATTGGGGAACCCAAGGGGCGCTGCCCCTTGACTCCGCAAGGGACTTCGTCCCTTGACCCTTTCGCGCGATTCAGCTGGTGACACTTTCATGCTCTGTCCGCGTGTTGATTTGGGGAACCCAAGGCGCGAATGAAACGGGACGAAGTCCCCCCCTTGACTCTTTCGCGCGATTCAGCTGGTGACACTTTCATGCTGTGTCCGCGTGTTTATCCAGCGAACCTGCGGTTCGTATTAAGCGTTCCGAGGCAGACCAAGTAACATGGGAGTGCGCCCCGAAGGTTTCCAGAGGGCGATCGCAGACATTCGTCTGTTTTCATGCCCTTTGGTCGCGTCCGCAGACGCGAAATCCCTGCGGCAAGCAAGAACACTCCGAAATAATCCGCATCATAAAGCATCAAAAGGGAAATTTTAGGTAACACCGCACAAATGAGGTGGTCGGCTGGCGAATGGATTTTTCGTCAGATGCAAATGCAAATTTCGAAGGTTTACTGGATGTAAATCGAGAAATTTGCATGCCGCAGATGGCGGAAAAGACATCGCCAGACGCGCCGCCGAATTGTGCGGTGGTGCCTTTACTTTCCCTTTGCCTTCTTCCACATCAAGTACGCCAGCTTCGGACTGACCATCGCAATCAGCCCCTTGCGGCGCTCATTCTGCGTCGGCATCTTCAGCACCCAGCGCCAGTTCGCGCGCAAACGCTTGATGGCATCCTGCCGCAGCGCCGTGCAGTCCTGCTCGCTCGTGAAGGAGAAGTAGAACGCCCGCGTGCACGCAAAGCAGTACCGCGTCATCGACGTTTGGTGCATCAGCGGCGCAACGTCCTTCGTCATCCGGCAAACGTCCGCCCACACCGTCACGTCCGAATACTGCTTTGTCGTATATTTTTGGTGCATCGCCGAGCCTGTCCACCGCACATAGTAGTAGAGCCGGTCGATCAGGTACGCCACGCGCTTCGCCGCCAGAACTGCCTGCATGTAGAACAGCGTGTCCTCCGCGTAAGAAATCTGCTCATCAAAGCGCAGATTCTCCAGCAAATCGTGGTGATACAGCACGCCGTAGGACTGGACGTGCGCCATCTCGCCCCACTGGTCGTAGTTATCAAACGTTGCCAGCTTCGCGGGCTGATGGGGTTCGTCCGGCAGTGGCTTATCCACATCGTCCTCGTGCAGCTCGTAAGTCCAGCAGCAGGACATTTTCGTCCCTTGCGCCATCAGCGCATCGTACAGGTACTGAATGTAGTTCGGCGACACGGTGTCGTCCGGATCAACGAACGCGCCGTATTCGCCGCGCATGTTGCGCAAGCCCTCATTCCGCGCCGACGACACACCGCCGTTTTTCTTGCGGAGGATACGGAAGCGGCTATCCGCGTATTGCTGGATGACCTGCACGCTGTTATCAGTCGAGCCGTCATCCACGAAAAGGAATTCGAGATTCGGGTATGTCTGCGCCGTCAGGCTGGCAATGCACCGGGGCAGCTTGCCTGACATGTTGTAGACGGGTAGAATGATGGAAATCAGCGGCAGCATAGGTTACTCCCCACCCCGAAGTTTCTTTTTCAGCTTGCGGACGGTCATTTCCAGCAGGTACTGGAATTCCGGCGTTCTGCCGTAAACCGTCAACACGACCGCGGCGAAAATCGCGGTATAAATCAGCCCTTGGGCGATGAACCAGAGGAAATTCGTCTGCGGCATCAGCTGGAAAATCCAGTAGGACACGGCGCTGACCCCCGCGACCACCACCCAGCGGACGATGTAATCCATGAAGTAGCGGCGCAGCTTCTTCTGCCAGTCCTCCTCAATGCCGTAACGCATCAGCACATACGGCTCGAACCAAACGCACGTCAGCAGGCTGGAGATAATCGTGCCGCCGATGATGCCCGCCACGCCAAAGCGCCGCACCAGAATCAGCGATACGACAAGGTTGATGATCGCCTCCGCCAGTGCCTTGTAGCGGTCATGCCAGAACAGCCCCAGCGCCTCGCGGAACTGCAGCCCCATCTGACGGAGGCCGCTGATGAAAAACTCCGCCATGATGATGACGACGACCGTCATCGAGAAAAGGTACTCTTCGCCGAAAATCATGCGGATGAAGAAGTTAATCAGCGTCACCAGTCCGCCGGAGAGGTAGCCGTAGAGCAGGAAGGCAGCGAAATCGAGGATGCGGAAGATTTCGTAGACGCGCTTTCTGCCCTCCAGCGCGTTCAGGTTGCCGATGCTGGCGGTGAATGCGCCCGTCACATGCCCCAGCAGGTTGTTGACGTTCATCAAAACGAGCTTGTAGTTGGAGTATATGCCGACCGTAGCCAGCCCGTCAAACGCGGACATAATCAGGTTATCCGTGCTGCGGACGATAACCGTCGCCAGCTTATGCAGGCTCAGCGCGCCGACGTTCTTGAAAATCGCCTTGCGCTCCTGCGGTTCGGGCAGCTCCTTGTACTGCTTGAGGTACGGGAACTCCTTGTCCGCGCGGATGGAGATGATAACGCTGGAAACCATCGGCACAAAAAGCTGGATAATCAGGTAGAGGATGAAGTTCCGCGTCGTCACCAGCACAACGATTTGCAGAATCAGGCGCACGATGCCGATGATTTGGTCAATCGCCTTGCGGATATATGCCTTCTGGTACGCCTGATAGATGGCGTTCTTGTAGGACAGCAGGTATGACGTGACAGCTTGCAGGAGGTACAGCAGATAAATCAGCTGCAGGTTCTCCACGCCCTCGCCGCCCTTCATCAGCCGCGGCAGGAACGGCATGAGCGCCAGCCCGATGCCCAGCACTGCCAGCGCAACGATGCGGTACAGCGTGCGATAGAGGTTCATCAGGCGCGCCAGCTGCTTCTCGTCGTTCTGCGCCGCCGGACGGTACATGCTGAAAATCATCGCCGAGCCGATGCCCAATTCCGCCAGATTCAGCATTCCCAGCACATCGCCGAAGAGGCCGTTCACGCCGAGATATTCCTGCGACAGGTAGTGGACGAACACCATGCGCCCGCCGAAGGAAAGCAGCATGTTCAGCAGCTGCCCCACCAGCCCGACGATCATATTGATGATGGAGTTTTTCTTTCTCATCCGTGTTCTTCCGGCGCTGACTGACCGGATGCCTCCTCTCCTGCGCTGACTGCAAGCGCATGAGCCGTTTGCAATCGCTTCATTATAGCACGGTTATGACTGCCTTGCAACAAAAACACCTGTTATCATCGGATCTGCGCGAAATTTCGCACTTTGTTCACCCAACCCACACATTCTGTGATATATGCTTGTTTCTTTCTTGTCAATATGCTATAATGGAGTGCAATCCACCGTTTTTCGGCGGAAATTTCGCGGGGCTTCCCCGTACAAGGGAGATTTGGAGGACATGGGAAAGGTCAGCGCGTTTCTGAAGCGGAAGAACGTTCTGTTTTCCGCAAAACGCTACGGAATAGACGCAATGGGCGCCATGGCGCAGGGGCTGTTCGCCTCGCTGCTGATTGGCACAATCATCAAGACGCTCGGTCAGCAGCTGAACGTGCAGTTCCTAATTGACGCGGGCAACTTCGCCCAGCAGGTGGCGGGGCCGGCAATGGCGGTGTCCATCGGTGCGGCGCTCTCTGCCCCGCAATTGGTGCTGTACAGCCTGATTGCCGTCGGCATGGCGGCAAATAAGCTTGGCGGCGCGGGCGGCCCGCTGGCGGTCTACTTCATCACGATTGTCGCGTCCGAATGCGGCAAAATCGTCAGCAAGGAGACGAAGGTGGATATTCTCGTCACCCCGGCGGTCACGATTCTTGTCGGCGTTGGGCTGTCCGTGCTGTGTGCGCCCGCGATTGGCGCGGCTGCCAGCTCGGTCGGCGATTTCATCAAGTGGGCAACGAACCTCCAGCCGCTGCTGATGGGCATTCTGGTGTCCGTCGTCGTCGGCATGGCGCTGACGCTGCCGATTTCCAGCGCGGCCATTTGCGCGGCGCTTTCGCTGACGGGGCTTGCGGGCGGCGCGGCGGTTGCGGGCTGCTGCGCGCAGATGGTCGGCTTCGCGGTCATGTCCTTCCGCGAGAACGGCGTGGGCGGCTTGGTCAGTCAGGGGCTGGGCACGTCGATGCTGCAAATGCCCAACATCATCCGCAATCCGCGCGTGTGGATTCCCCCGACGCTTGCTTCCGCCATCACCGGCCCGATTGCGACGTGCCTGTTCCACCTCGAAATGAACGGCCCGGCGGTTTCCAGCGGCATGGGCACTTGCGGTTTGGTCGGGCAGATTGGCGTTTACACCGGCTGGCTGAACGACATTGCCGCCGGCACGAAAGCCGCGATTCTGCCGATGGACTGGGTTGGGCTTATCCTGATTTGCTTCGTTCTCCCCGCCGTGCTGACGCTGCTGTTCGCCTTCTTCCTGCGCAAGTGGGGCTGGATCAAGGGCGGCGACCTGAAGCTGCAATAACAAGGGAGAATGAAACGGGGCGAATGAAACGGGATGAAGTCCCCCCCCTTGACCCTTTCGCGCGATTCAGTTGGTGACACTTTCAGGCTGCTTCCGCGTGTTGATGCAGGGATTTCGCGCCTGCGGGCGCGAGGAGGGGGCTTTGCGATCGCCCCCTCCACCCCTTCGCCCCCTGCGGCACACAAGCAAATCCGCGTAGAAAAATCAAGCTACAAAACGCACCTCATCCAGCCAATGCAGCAGATGAGGTGCGTTTCTTTTGCCAAAAAGTCAGCACCGAAAAAGGGGTTCTTCACGGAATCTTGGGGAAAGAGTAGCTTGGGGGCGCGTCTGCGGACGCGCAAAGTTACTGGCAGGGACGCTTCGCTGCCTGCGCCTTTGTTGAGTGCGTTTGAGATGCTGGTCTCCCGCGAAACAGTTGGGGCGTTGCCCCAAACCCCACAAGGGACGCTGTCCCTTGACCCTGCAAGGGGCAATTGCCCCTTGACCCCTTTTCGCGATTGAGTTGGTCGTGCTTTCATGCTCCTTCCGCGTGCAGCTTTTTGGCGCTTCGCCTAAACCATTGTTTGCTCCCCCAACTTTCCGTGAAGAACCGTTTTTTTCTGTATGGCTTGTCAAAATGAACCGTTCCCCTCAGAACTGCGTCTTATCAGCGAACAAAACAAGCAAGGGAGGATCATCATGATGCAAACCACTGCGAAACGCGCATGGCATCGTCTGCGGACGCTTGCGCCGGAATATGCGCTGTATCCGCTCATCGTCCTGATTGTTCTGCTGGTGATGGGCGCGTTCACGGGACGATTTCTGACGACGGACAACCCGTATGGCTCGTACACCATTCAGGCGTGCGCATGGCTGGAAGGGCATCTGGATGTCAACCCGAATTTCACCTGGCTGGAATTGGCGGAGTACGGCGGCAAGTTCTATGTTAGTTTTCCGCTGTTTCCGTCGTATGTGATGCTGCCGTTCGCGGCGATTTTCGGGCTGGATACGCCGGATCACTTCATCAATCTGGCAGTGACGCTGCTTGGCATCGTCTATGCGCTGCGGATTTATCGGCGGATGACGGGCAGTTCACGCCATGCGGCGCGGTATGTGCTGTACCTGTATCTGGCGAACGGGTATCTGTTCATTGCCCTGCAAGGCTGGGTGTGGTTCCTGGCGCAGACAATGTGCTTCACGCTTTCGCTGATGGCGGTAGATGCGGCACAGCGCGGCAGAAGCGGCTGGGCGCTGGCGTGGTGGGCGTGCGCAGTCGGGTGTCGACCGATGGCGGCGCTGTACCTTCCGCTGCTGGTGTACCTGCTCAACAAAAGTGGCGTGCGGCATAGCTGGAAGCGGCAGATTGCGAATCTGCTGCCCGCGGCGCTGATTGTCGCGAGTTACATGGTGCTGAACTACCTGCGCTTCGGCAATCCGCTGGAATTTGGGCACACTTACCTGCCGGAATTTCAGCTGGCGGAGAACGGACAGTTTTCGCTGGCGTACGCGTGGGAGCATTTGCAGCAGCTGGTGCGCCTGCCGAAATATCAAGGGAGAGGTCAACCGCTGGCGTTTGATTCGTATGACTGCATGGCGTTCTACCTGATTACGCCGATGCTGGTGACGTTCCTGTGCGTGTATTTCTATGCGCTGATTCGCCGCCGCCGCGGGAATGCGTTCTGGCTGATTGGGCTGCCGCTGATGGTCGGGGCGCACTTGATGATTATCGTCTGCCACAAGACGCTGGGCGGCTTCCAGTTCGGCAACCGCTACCTGCTGGATATGCTGCCGTGGGTGTATGTGGCGATTCTCGCCCTGAAGCTGCAAAGCGGGCGCACGTCGATCCTCAACGTTCCGCTGATGGTGATGGGGTTCTGTATCAATCTGCTCGGCGCAGTCGGCGCGTATGCGGGGTGGCTGTGAAGGGGGAGACGCCAGAGGCGCTGCCTCTGGACTCCGCAAGGGTCTTCGACCCTTGACCCGTTCGCGCAATTGGGTTGGTGACTTCTGCATACTTCTTCCGCGTGTTTATGCAGGAGTTTCGCCTCTGCGGAGGCGACCAAAGGGCAAGAAGACAGACGAACGTCTGCGATCGCCCTTTGGAAACCTTCGGTGCCCTCTTGCATAGTAGATTCTTATTGTTACTCCAATTAGTTAGTGTGCCTTTCGGCTTCCACAAGCAACATTAAAACCCATCCGCCAAGGAGGTTCCCTTATGCAATGCACCCTCTGCCCGCGCGCCTGCCGCGCCGAGCGCAATGAATCCACGGGCAACGGCTTCTGTCAGCTGCCGACCACCATGCGCATCGCCCGAATCGCGCCGCACCTCTGGGAAGAACCGCCGATTTCCGGCAAGAACGGCACGGGCGCGGTGTTCTTCTCCGGCTGTACGCTCCGCTGCGCCTACTGCCAGAACGCCGACATCAGCCACCGCAACGCCGGACGCCCCTTCACGCCGCGCGAATTGGCGGATTCCCTGCGGCGGCTGGAGGATATGGGGATGCACACCATCTCCTTCATCACCGCGACGCCTTATGTTCCGCAGATATTGGAGACGCTGGATATTTACCGTCCGCATGTGCCGCTGGTGTGGAATACGTCGGGGTATGAGACGGTCGAAACATTGCGGATGCTGGACGGCGTGATGGACGTGTATCTGCCCGACCTTAAGCACCGGAGCGAAAAGATGGGGCAGCTCTGCGCGAAAGCGTCGAACTATTTTGCCGCCACATCCGCCGCCATCACCGAGATGGTGCGCCAGACAGGAACGCCTGTCTACGATGAGAACGGCATCATGACGCGCGGCACGCTCATCCGTCACCTGATTCTCCCCGGTCTGACGAGCGAAAGCTGCCAGCTGCTGGATTGGGTGAAGGAGAATCTGCCGGAGGGTGTGCCGGTCAGCCTGATGCGGCAGTACATCCCGTGCAACAACGTGTCGATTCCAGGCTTGACGCGGACGATTACGAACCGCGAATATATCCGCGTGCGCGACCATATGCTGGATTTGGGACTGCCGGGGTATTTGCAGGAGCCGGAAAGCGCATCGGAGGATTTTGTGCCCGTTTTCTGCAAGGACGAGAGCTTTGTGTGAAAAATGCGCCCTAAATGGAAGGAAAATGTTGCGCAGAGCCGCTAAAATGCTTGTATTCCGGGAGAAACTGTGGTATACTGACAAGTGTGAATCCATGAACCGCTGCCCTGGTTTTCAGGGAAGCGATTTTTCAGCCGGGTCTGTCCGGTGTTTCGGGTTGCAGAAAGAAGGGCTTGACATCTGAGAGTGGACATGGCTTGGCGGCATCGGGACAGTGTTACGGGCAGAGGTGTGCCCGCTGTGCTGTCGTGGTGCTGACGGGTGATGGGAGCCACTCTTTTTGATTGCCTGCACATTGCAGGCGAAAGTCCTCCGAAAAAACGAACCCGCAGTGAAAGAGGTGAGGAGTTATGGCGAAAGCGGAATTGACGACCGTTGTCACGCCCAAATGTCAGCGTCTGGCGGATGAAATGGGCTATGAACTGGTGGATGTGTGCCTTGATAAGGAGAACACGGGCAAGTTCCTGCGCATCTATGTTGATCGTCCCGAAGGCATGTCGCTGGATGACTGCGAACGGTATCACCGCGCCATTATGCCGCTGGTGGAATCATACGATTTCGATTTCCTCGAAGTATCCTCGCCGGGCATTGACCGTCCGCTGAAGAAGGATCGAGATTTTGAGCGCGCGCTTGGCGAAGAGGTGGAGGTTCACCTGTTCAAGACCGTGGACGGTCAGAAGGTCTTTACGGGCATTCTGTCGGACTTTGACGCGCAGGACATGGTGCTGACCATCGCGGGCGAAGAAAAGCGTTTCGCGCGCAAAGCAGCTTCGCTGGTGAAGCCGGTGGTTGACATGGAAGGCGTCGAAGACGTCGATTTGGGCGAGGAATAACCCGGCAAGCCGATTCCCCGCAAGAAAGCAATTTTCATCGGAAATGAAAACCATTGCGGAAGCAGCTTCCGCATCAGAAACAGCATAAATGATTGAAGGGTGACACAGTCATGAGAAAGACCAAGACAACTGCTGCGCCGAAGGCAGATCCACAGAACAAAGAACTCGTGGAAGCCATCCGCGCGCTGTGCCAAGAGAAGGATTTGAGCGAGGATATGCTTTTCGCCACGGTCGAGGATGCGCTGAAAAAGGCGTATGCCAAGAACCGCGCCAAGGGCGAGGCAGAACCCTCCGCCAACAACATTTCCGCGACCATTGACCGCGCGACGGGTGAAATTCATGTGTATACCCGCCGCCTGATTGTGGAAGAGGTGGAGAAGCCCGCCGACCAGATTTCGCTGGAGGAAGCCCGCGCGATTAAAGACTCCTACCAGATGGGCGACATTGTGGAGACGGACGTGACGCCGCGCAACTTCCTGCGCGTCGCCGCCCAGACCGCTAAGGGTGTCATTATGCAGCGCCTGCGCGATGCAGAACGCGGCAGAGTGTATGAAGAGTACGCCGATAAGGAAAACGAAATCCTGACGGCCGTCGTTACGCGCGTGGATGACAAGGGTGCTGTGGTGGAGCTGATGGGCCGCACCGAGGGCTACCTTGAACACGATCAGATGATTCCCGGCGAAGTCATCAACATGGGTGACCACCTGAAAGTCTATGTGCTGGAAGTGCAGCGCGGCGACGACATGACCCGCCGCGGCCCGCAGGTGCGCGTCAGCCGTACGCATCCGAATCTGGTCAAGCGCCTGTTTGAGATGGAAGTGCCGGAAATCGCTGGCGGCAAGGTGCTGATTAAGGGTATCGCCCGTGAAGCGGGCAGCCGCACGAAGATGGCGGTGCATTCCACTGAGGTGCTGATTGACCCGGTGGGCGCGTGCGTCGGTCAGCGCGGCGACCGCGTGACCCGTGTGGTGGATGAACTGCGCGGCGAAAAGATTGACATCATCAAGTGGAGCGAGAATCCGGCGGAATTCATTGCTAACGCACTGAATCCGGCGAACGTCCGCGAAGTGTACACCGAGGCGAGCGGTCAGCGCTCCTGCATCGTTGTCGTGCCGGACAATCAGCTGTCCTTGGCCATCGGCAAGGAAGGTCAGAATGCGCGTCTGGCGGCAAAGCTGACGGGCTGGAAGATTGACATCAAGAGTCAGAGCCAGTACGCCGAGCAGATGGCGGCGGCCGTCCCGCAGGTGGAGGATGAAGAACAGCCGGCACAGGAGCTGCCGGAGGATTTCCAGCCCTACGAGGGTGTGGAAGCGCCGGAAACGCCCGCCGACGGGGACGACACGCTGTAAGTCGTTCCGGGGATAATTAGGGCACCACCGCACAATTCGGCGGCGCGTCTGGCGATGTCTTTTCCGCCATCTGCGGCATGCAAATTTCTCGATTTACATCCAGTAAACCTTCGAAATTTGCATTTGCATCTGACGAAAAATCCATTCGCCAGCCGACCACCTCATCTGCGCGGTGTTACCTTAGGGAGCAGCAGGAAACGAGATTCGGCGGTTGACCCAACCGGCAATCGCCAAAAGGAGCCTTGATGAAGCCGAAGAAAATCCCGATGCGCATGTGCGTCGGATGCCGGGAGAGCAAGCCTAAACGCGAACTCATCCGCGTTGTCCGCGCACCGGACGGCACCGTGTCCATGGATCCGGGCGGCAAAAAGCCCGGCAGAGGCGCGTATGTATGCCGACAGGAAAGCTGCCTGATGCGCGCCATCCGGCAGAAACAGCTGGAACGTCAGCTGGAAGTGCAGCTCACTGACGACGTGGCGGAAGCCCTGCGGCAGGAGCTGGCGCAGCTGTCCCAATCCCAGACAGAAGCGGAGGAAAAATGACGCCGATGGATAGGGAAACGAAACTGCGCGGGCTGATGGGACTGTGCGTTCGCGCACGACAGGCGACCTTCGGTGAAGATGGCTGCCTGAAAAGCATTCGTGGCGGAGGATGCGCCGTGCTGCTGCTGGACAGCGGCGCGTCAAAAGCCACTCAGGATAAATACCGCGGTGTCTGCGACAATGCAGGGGTGCAGATGGCGCTGCTGCCGCGGGGACTGCTTCAGGATGCAACCGGGCGGTCGGGCGTGGCAATGGCCGTCGCGCCGGGCGGGCTGGCAGAGCAGATCAGGCAGAACCTTCCCGTTGAAGGCAAAGAAGAGCACGGGCAACAGATGAAATCGGAAAATCATGGCGGGGGTGCAAGCGTCGAATGACGAAAGTGAAGCTGAAGGATGCCATCAAGGATTTAACCACGGACGCGGCGAAGGTGCGCGATGACGCATCCCGCGTGCGTCAGAGCGCAGACGGACTGGCAAAGTCTCTCCGTGCGCTGGAAAATGGATTTATCAAGTCATTGAATGCGAAAGCGGAGCAGGAAAAGCGCGCCGAGGAGGAGAAGCGTCTCTCTGACCACTCCAAGGCGTATGTCATGCTCGACGTGGATGAGCAGGCGGCGGTGAATGCGGCGCGGCAGGAAGCGGAAAAGGCGGAAAAGGCGGAAAGGGCGGAAAAGCAGGAAGCTAAGTCTGCCCCGAAGCAGGAAGCGAAGACGGAAGCGCCCAAGGGCGAACAGAAGCCTGCGCCGAAGGCGGAACCCAAGCCCGAAGTGAAGGCAGAAGCGCCCAAGAGCGAGCAGAAGCCCGCGCCGAAGGCGGAAGCCAAGCCCGAAGCGAAGACGGAAACGCCCAAGAGCGAACAGAAGCCCGCCCCGAAGGCGGAAGCCAAGCCCGAAGTGAAGGCGGAAGCGCCCAAGAGCGAGCAGAAGCCCGCTCCGAAGGTGGAAACCAAGCCCGAAGCGAAGGCGGATGCCCCCCAAGCGGAGCAGAAGCCCGCTCCGAAGGTGGAAACCAAGCCCGAAGCGCCCAAGAAGCCCGCGATTGGTCAGATTATCTCCCGGCCGGGTCAGGCGCTGCCGCCCAAGCCGGTCGGATTGGCACCGAATGTCATCCGTCCGCCGCGGCCGCAGCAGCCCCGTCCGCAGGGACAGCAGGGGGCGCAGGGCAACCGCCCGCAGCAGGGACAGCCTCGTTCGGGCGGAAACGGTGCGTTTATCGCGCGTCCGCAGCAGGGGCAGCCGCGCCCGGGCGGAAACGGCGCGTTTGTGGCGCGTCCGCAGCAAGGGCAGCAGAATCGCCCCGGCAATGGCTCGTTCCAGCCTCGTCCGGGTGGAAACGGCGCGTTTGTGGCGCGTCCGCAGGGCGCTCGTCCACAAGGGGGCGCTGGCTTCCAGGCGCGTCCGCAGGGCGGCACGGGCCGTCCGGCTGGCGTGGGCATGAATCGCCCGAAGCCGGCTGTGCCGGATATGGCGCCCGCAATGGGCAAGGAGCGCGTCTCCAACTACGACCCGAACAAGAAAAACTACGTCCGTCAGCATGACCCGGAGCATGTGGCGCGCAACCGCAAGCAGCTCAGCCGCGATGCGGGTTACAGCGGATATGATGACGACGTGGTGCGCGGCGGCAAGCGCAGCCGCATGAAAAAGCCGTCCGCACAGCAGATGATGGCGCCGATTAAGATTGAACACGCCTACATGAGCGGCGACACGATTGTTGTGCGCGACCTGTGCGAAAAGATCGGCAAGACCAGCGCGGAGATTATCAAGAAGCTCTTCCTGCTGGGCAACATGGCGACCATCAACAGCGAGATTGACTTCGATACCGCGTCGCTTGTCTGCGCGGATTTTGACATCACGCTGGAAAAGAAGCCGGAAGTGACCGCGGAGGATCAGCTGACCGCCGAGAACTTCGACGACAGCGAGGAGAACCTCCAGCCGCGTCCGCCGGTCGTGACCATCATGGGCCACGTCGACCATGGCAAGACGTCCCTGCTGGACTACATCCGCAATAGCCGCGTCACGGCGGGCGAAGCGGGCGGCATCACCCAGCATATCGGCGCATACACGGTCAAGATGAACGGCCGCGATATCACGTTCCTCGATACCCCCGGTCACGAAGCCTTCACGGCGATGCGTGCCCGCGGCGCACAGGCGACGGATATTGCGATTCTGGTTGTCGCGGCGGATGACTCGGTCATGCCGCAGACCATTGAAGCCATCAACCACGCGAAGGCGGCGAATGTGCCGATTATCGTGGCGATTAACAAGATGGATAAGCCGGAAGCCGATCCGGAGCGCGTCAAGACCGATTTGACGAAGTATGGCATCGTCTGCGAGGACTGGGGCGGCGACACGATTATGTGCCCCGTTTCCGCCAAGACTGGCGAGGGCGTCGATGAACTGCTCGAAATGATTCTGCTGCAGGCGGATACGATGGAACTGCGCGCAAACCCGAACCGTCTGGGTCGCGGCGTTATCATCGAGGCGAAGCTGGACAAGGCGCGCGGCCCGCTGGCGACTGTGCTGATGCAGAACGGTACGCTGCATGTGGGCGACAACATCATTGCGGGTCTGGCGAGCGGCCGCGTCCGTGCGCTGATTAACGACCGCGGTGAGAAGGTCAAGGAAGCCGGGCCGTCCACACCTGTGGAAATCATGGGCTTCGATGAAGTACCGTCTGCGGGCGACGAGATGCAGGCTGTCGGAGACGACCGTCTGTCCCGTCAGGTCGCGGAGGAACGCAAGGCGAAGGTCAAGGCATCTCGCGAGGCGACGATGGCGAAGGTTAGCTTGGAGAACATGTTCTCGAACATGGAATCCGGCAAGCAGACGACATTGAACCTGATTATCAAGGCGGACGTGCAAGGCTCTGTCGAAGCTGTCAAGCAGGCAATGGAGAAGCTGAGCAGCGACGAAGTGAAGGTGCATGTGCTGCATAGCGCGGCGGGCGCCATCACCAAGGACGACGTGAACCTTGCCAGCGCGTTCAACGCCATCATCATCGGCTTCAACATCCGCCCGGATGCGTCCGCGCGGGAAGCGGCGGAGCGCGAAAAGGTGGATGTGCGCCTGTACACCGTCATCTACAAGGCGATTGAGGACATGGAGCTGGCCATGAAGGGTCTGCTTGCGCCGGAGTACCGCGAGGTGCTGCTGGGTCATGCCGAGGTGCGTAATGTGTTCAAGATTACGGGCGCGGGCGTTATCGCCGGCTGCTATGTGACCGACGGCAAGGTGCAGCGCAATGCGCAGGTTCGCCTGCTGCGCGACAATGTGGTCGTGTTCGAGGGCAAGCTGAGCAGCCTGAAGCACTACAAGGAAGACGTCAAGGAAATGGCGGCTGGCTTCGAGTGCGGCATGAGTCTGGAAGGGCACAACGACATCAAGGAAGGCGATGTCGTCGAGTGCTTCATCATGGAGGAAATCCCGCGCTAAGGAATCCTTAATTCCCCTTGCGCAACGCAGGAGGCAGGGCAAAGTCAGTTCCATTTGGCTTTCCCTGCCCCTTTTTTCAAATGCAGCACATGCTTTTATGATGTTCGCGCGTCCTAAAAGCGCTGCTTCTGCTGCGGAAAAAGGCAAGTAACATGAGATTGCGTATGCGAAGCAGTCCAGAGGGCGAACGCAAAGCCCTCTGGTCGCGCCTGCAGGCGCGAAACCCCTGCTTTCGGGAAAGAACAGTTATGGTCGCAAGACCAGCAGTTCGGTCGCGCCCATTTGGCGCGACACAGCATAGACGCTGGAAAGAGCAGCTTGGGGGCGCGTCTGAGGACGCGCGAAGTTTGGGCGCGGGACGCTTC
>ERZ839767.1633-NODE-1633-length-33179-cov-11.240913_pt1 | contig 33179 bp, 28 predicted proteins | sample MGYA00519879_ERZ839767 | MGnify/ENA primary metagenome ERZ839767 (study PRJEB31850, sample SAMEA3708852) | human gut metagenome | biome: human gut; feature: human-associated habitat; material: faeces | place: China | collected 2014 ... | reverse complement strand
ATATTTAAAATTTAGTTATTGTTTCAGTTTTCCAATGATAAGAATGTCATTATCATTCTCGTGCAGACTATTTCGTAAATCGGCGACCCGTTTACGTACATCAGGCTCCAAATCTGTTTGGGTAAGGACTTTATCTAAAGCACCCATCAATTCAAGGGGTTCATAAGTAATACAAACATAGCCATTGCGCATAGTTAAGAAAGGATAAGAAAGTCCCAAAAAGTCATTTGTAAAACGATCAATGCGCTTCACACTACCATCTTTTTTAGAAACACGAACATTAAATACAGTCATACGAACAGGAGCTCCATCTGATAGCACTTTAGCTGGTCCAATAGTTACTCTACTCCAATAATATTCCGGAGTCTCATACAATGACGTTACAATATATTTATCCTCCTGCATTACATTATCTAAAGTAAAATAAGGTTTCAATAGATTATTAGCAATATCATAGTGATATAGAGTGTCAGGGCGTGTACGCCCGACAACCTGACAAAGGGAGAAAGAATAGGCATCAACATTCCGGGGAGCCAATACTTCATTACTATAATCCGGCACAATTGCATAATTTATAGCAGATATTTTTTGCAAGATATTCCCCTTAAAATCTTGTACCCAGCATAGATTCTTACTGATCGGTGCTTTTGGATTTCCTATATCAGCAAAGGGAAGAACGACCACTACAGCTTTTTCATTTTCCAAATCTATCCAAATGGAACTCTTCGTTATCGTTTCCGGCAATGAAATACTCTCTTCCGATAAAAATTGGCCTTTGAGATCAAAAAATAACATTTTTTTATTTTCGGCAATAGCCACACGTCCCTGCTTTTCATCAAGAAATCTATTCACAGCATATTTATACTCTCCAGGGCCTTGACCAACTCCACCTATATCAGCCACATATCGTCCCTTACGAGTAAATAATTTCAAAGCAGAAACGCCATCTGGCTCTATTAAGATATAATTGCTTGAAACATCGATACCAAAGGAATAAGTAGCAATCAATGCCTCTTCTCTGTTATCCAACTTAATAATTTCCAATGATTCTATCAAATCAGAAAGCAATATTTCTTCCCCTTTCATTTTCTCCATTTCCAGTAAATCGACAGAATAAAAGGATATATTATTCTGCTTGACTTCTTGTTTACATGAATGAAAAAAAACTCCTATAAATACGATCCATGTACCCCAATATTTATTCATCCGCATATTTATTAAATTGTATACATCAAAGATAAGTGTTGATCAGACATTTATCTTTGATGTAAGATTCATACCTTTAAGTAAAGTACCACAAAGACACACACTATACAACAGGTGTATTTCTACCTAATAGAGAGATAATATCTCAATTAAGGCATACCGGGAGCTTTGCTTCCACCGTATACTGAGATATCAGACCCTGCTCCTCCTACCCAAGTGCAAATGACATTACCTTCTGGAGAATGTAAATCACGATCTTCATTCGATGAATGATTCGTTGCCTTAGAAGTAGACGAACATGCACATCCACAGTTATGTCCTCCACGAAGTGCATTCATTTCACGATCCGCCAAATCTTCCTGAGAAAGATTGGTCAATTTAATCTTACTAAGTTTTTTCATGGTCACAAAATTTTAAATTAATAATTTAATTATATATCTCACTAACTCGAGTTACAAATTCAAATAGATAGAAAACATATTCTCTGACATCTTCCGTAAAGTATATCGTTCCTCAAATCGCCTCCTATACTTCTCCGACCGTAGATGCTCTTGATCTTCGATTAACCACTGCACCAATAAATCAATAGGTAGATCTACACTATCATCTTCTTCTTTCAATGGTAAACAATGCATCCCTTCTACCATTTCTTTTAAACCGGTAGAGCCTGTTCCTATTAAAGGCAGTCCATGCATTAGCATTTCAATGGCTACATAGCTACATTGCTCATGAAAAGAAGGCAAAACTCCAACATCAGCTATCTGATAAAAAGTATACAGCACCTCTTTCTCTACCTTCCCTGTAAGAACGACATAAGACCATATACCAGCACATTGTTTCAGATATTTATCATAATCACCATCCCCAACAATCACTAACCGACTATTCGGATTCTTTCTGATGACTTGCCGAAAAGCTTCAATCAAATATTGAACTCCTTTAATCCGATCTAAGCGCCCTACAAAAAGAATAATCTTATCCGTCTCCCTAAATCCTAATGCAGATCTCTTTTCCAAACGCTCCTCCTTACTCAGTTTAATCGCTTCATCCTTTAAGCCGTTATAAACCACAACCAGTTTTTCTTTTTCCACTCCATAGTCTTCACGCAGCAAATTCTGAGTATATTGACTCAAACATATCACTTTATCCGAATGCTGAAACAATCGTTTGTCCCGCTCATAACTATTCCGTATTTTTTCGCCCCACTCATTCGACTGCTCTTCCTTATGAATGATCGAACGAAATAATCGAGTATTTCCCTTTAACATGAAACACCAATCCAAATAATGAATAGTCACAAGTAAATAGAATTCCACTCCTATCTTCTTCAGCCAGTCTGCTAAAGGGGCATGATGCAAATAATTCAGATGCAACACGTTTTGCTCATCCTTCAAGAAATGCAGCGCAAGCAAATAAGCAATATTCCGATAGCAATACGCAACATCTCCTTTTCTTCCCTCACTCTTTTGAGCAGGAATTTTCAAATAGCGCACTTTCCCCGAATTATCACACTCTTCCGTCACCTCTTTTACCTCCGAGTTCAACTCAACAATAGTTAATCTCACAGAAGAAGTCTGCCTAAAAAATTCAAACATTTGCCGAATATAAGTCCCAACTCCATACTGAGCGGCACGGCTTCCATTCCCTATTAAATAAATATGTTTCATAAAGCTATCATCTTTAATCCATATTTCCAGGATACTTCTTCTTCTATATTCCCTGTATCAATCACTCTCACAAATACATCGTCCAATTCTAACCTCATCCTCAGTCCCTTTTGCTGAACAACCATTTCCAATTCGCTTAGGTAGACTTGATCAAAAGGCATCCGATTCCGGACAGTAGATTTTAAACGGGAAGAGGCATAACAAGCGACTCCCTCTAACCCCGACTCAAATGAAAGATCTGTAGCTCTCCGAGGATCCCATTCCATTATTTTTTGATCCAAATCTTCCAATATCTCATCTGAATCCCCTTCTATAAAAGCATTCTGAATCAGGTACTCAACCCCCCAGCCAATCCCACATAAACCATCGGAAAAACGAATCGGCAAATCGCTGTGAAGTTCCTGAATTACTTCCTCCAGCATTTCCCCAGCAAAGTCCTCATAAAGTACACGCCCCGTATAACGGGCATAATGGAAAAAGAACAATACAATTCCCATTTTGCCATTCAGTACTCCCAGATCTCTGCGGAAACTCCCATGCAACATCTGGTGATCGGCTATTCGTTTTAATAATGCTTCGTTCACTTTACCCATTGTTTTTCCAAGCTTTTATATATTCACGCAATTCGTTACGCTCCATGCTACACACTTTTATAAACTCCATCCGGTTTTGAAACGCCAACTCCTCTGTAGCGTACCCGGAGTTTTCTCCTCGAGGATGCCATAAATGATATAAAGGGCCCTCTTTTACCCAATGCACAGGATATCCCAATATCTCTATTCGCCGGATACGTTCGGCATCTTCCGGTCCCCAACTGACAAAACGTTCGTTATCTCCTCCCCAATGCAAATACTTCTCCCGATCAACAACAAATACTCCACCACACGAAGGGCGTCTCATCAAACGGGCGTATGTAGCGGCGAACATTGTCAGATAGTCGCATCCTTGCCCGGAATATTCAAACGCCTCACTCTGAGCCTCCGAAAGCATTTTCACGACTCCGTCATACGGAATGCTTAACAAATAGCCTTGCTCAATAATCGCAAGTACAGAAGCCTCTATTTGCGATAAAGGGAGTAGTATATCAGCATCCCAGATTGCAACAACAGGTGTAGAAGCGGCCTTTAGCAATCGATTGACATACAATGTTTTATGATAAACCAAACTTTCATCTCTTTCGTAAGTATAGGTGTCTTTATTACTGGCAAAGCCGGACAATTCACTTCTTACATCACCGGCTTCCCATACATGTATTTTTATTCCCGACAAAGACAAATGACGAAGTAAGACCTGAAGATTTCTCATTCTTGCCGGACTATCTATCCGCACAGGGATGCCAATTGTTATTTGTTCGGAGTACTTCATAGTCTTTTTATTTATTCATACAATATTTTATCAAGTCAGAAACTTTGGTCTGATAAAACCCTGTAGGATATAGGTCAAATAAAAAATCAAGCAAATCATCAACAGGCTCATCTACACGCTTCAATTCCTCTTCCAGCCAATCTATCAAATAGATAAAATACTCTTTCAGCAAAGCACTGGAAAAAGTATCACCAAATAAGAAGGTTGGAGTGATCCGGATTAAGATGTAGCGCCCCAATCCAACAATTCCATTTCGCAACGAGAGGCCTGACAATCCATAAATATGAATACACCTTATCAGATACAGATCAATATCTCTCAATATCTCATCGCTATCGGCATCTACATAGCCATGCTGTATCAGATATTCAATACCCCAACCGATCCCGCATAATCCATCATTAAAGGAGATCGGCATTGAATAGTTCAAGTTCTGGCAAACATCATCGAGCAACTCACTGGCAACTTCTTCATAAGCTAACTCACCGGAAAGGCGACCATAGCGGAAAAGAGCAATGGCAATCCCCATTTTTCCGTTGGTGAGTCCGAGGCAGGACGTAGAACGTCCTGCCTGAACTAACTCCCTAACCAAGAAATGCTTATTCCCAATTAATAGTGAACCAACCATAGACGTATCCTCCTGCTGGCGTTGTCAACTCCAGCTTATAGTCTCCCTTTTCAAAATCTTCTACAGAAATAGCTAAGGAGTTTTGCTGATCCGAATTTATACAAGAAGAATACAATATCCCCTTCTCTGAAAGAATACGTACAGTAACCTCTCCGGAATGAACTACAAAAGATATATTAAGAAGAGTATTATCTACAAGAGACGCTTCCACAGGTGTCAAAGGGAGTGATTTTGTATGAGTACTACTGAATATTCCTTTCAAGTCCAGATTAATTACACTATTAATTTCATTAGGAGAAGGAAAGGAATAAGATTCAGCATTACCTTTAAGAATGACAGCAAATAGAAAAATAATCGTACTTAATAAGTGTTTCATAGCAATTTTTTTTAGTTAAACATTAATAAACTTATGCTACAAAACTACAGGTTCCGAAAATGAAAAGCAAATTTGAAGATGGACAATATCTCAATATATATCACATAAAATCAGCAACTTACATCAACTCCTTTTTATTTGATGGACAAACTGGTTTGACTACCCGTCCGACAGAAGCCATATCAGGAACTCCAAGTTCAATTTTAAGTCTCTGTTTACGTTTACTCAAAGCTTGAGCTGAAACTCTCAAAATAGCAGCTTGACGAGCATGCTTCACTTTGATATATTCAAAATAACAAATGGCAACCACTCTTCTATCCAACTCTTCATCATGTTGCTTTTGGTACTGATCTATAAATTTTCTCAAAGAATTACCATAGAGCAAATCAATACATTGGAACAATCCTTCCCAATCGTCCACTTTTAAAGTTTTAATTTCTGAAAGATCACATGTTAATATTCTGACCAACAAATTAATTGATGCATATAAGCCAGGAGTATTCTCCATATCAGAATCTTTTAATGACTTTATCTTATAAGACAAATCCTTATTTCGAGCTCTCAAATCAATATTTATAGACAATTGATTTTTCCATTTCTTTTTCAACTCTTCCAGTTGTTGACTAATTTTGCAGGAATGTTCTTTTTCCTGTTCCAAAAGTGCATTTGTCTTTTCTTGCACCTCCAAAGAGCTCTGTTTCTGTTCGCTCTTTAATTGTTCAAGTTTCTCTACATGCAATTTAGAGTCACTCAACTCTGCCAATAACCTTGCTCGCTCTTGTTCATGCGCCTTCATATTTCTATTGAATTCCTCCTTTTCAATCTGTCTTCTACGCCTTTCTTTCATATAGAACACATAGATAACCGAGGTTATACTCAATAATAACAGAATTACCGATAAGTAAGATATGGTGGAATGAAGTCTTTCATTTTCCAATTTAAAAGTGTGGGCTTGCAACGCAGCATTATTATATTTTTCCTGAATCTCTTTCACTGCATAAGCTAAATTCTGTCGCTCCAAAGAATCAAGAGCTTGTTCATATTGATCCCAATAAATCAAATCTAAATTTCGTGTTTCAAGATGCCCCAAATATTTATATGCAGAAACACGAGTATATGGTCGCGAAGAAGCAGCTGCTTTCAACAAATATCCTTCTGCTTTAGAATAGAGTTTATTAGACAAATAATAAATTCCAAGGCTAAGACATACTGGGGTTTTATCTAAGACTAAGTCTGATTCCAAATTTGACAAAAGCATTTGTTCTGCTGAAGGAGACATCTCTAAATACATTGAAATCTGTCCCCACTCAGAAACAATATCCTTGTATATATCCGATTTAGAATAACTGAGAGCATCGTTGATAGCCTGCTGATAATAAAGAGAAGCACTATCTTGCCTACCCTCTAATAAATAAATCCGTCCCATATCACGCTCTGCATACACAAGATTGGCTGTATCAGTTAATTGTTGAAATAAGGAGACCGATTGACTATTCATTATTAAAGCATCTTGGTACAAGTCTAAATTCATATATAGTTGCCCCAAATGATTGCGCACTAATGCCTGATATTTAAGATTGTCTGTTACATCCAATATAGAGAGAGCTTCTAAAAAATATTTCTGTGCATCCTCTAACATGCCCCTTGAAGATTTAACCCTTCCTAAATAGAATGACGCTTTACCCTTTTTTAGCCTATCTTTTCCATTTGAATAATAGCCAACAGCTATTTGTATCAACGAATCCGAGCTCAACGGTAAATCATTCTTATCCATTGCCTGGGTCAACAGTAGGCAATAATCAGCTTGGTTTTCTCCCGTCAACTTTTCCGGATCCGGTATTTGATGAAGATACACTAAAGCACTATCGGGACATTCCTCCATACACATTTCGGCCTGACGTAACAAACGGGCTACTTGCCCCTCAGAACGCCCATCGGTACAACTTACCAAAAACAAAACAAATAACAATACGCAGCAGATATAAGATGATTTCATCTGTCTTCAAATATAATCCAAAATAAAGAATAAAATAAGTTCTATGAACCCATTCCTCAAAAGTACAATTATATTTTTAAATATCAACAATAAGTAAAATAAAGAATAGAACAGACCTATTCTTTTTCCGGAAAAGTATATATCTATCCGGTGGATCATTTAATAATTTTATCGCAAATACCTTGTCGGTTATTACAGCATATTGTTTCTTTAATAAGAAACCCGCCATTGATGTGGACTTTGTCAATGACGGGCAGTTTAGATTATTCTAAGATTGTATCGAATCACGTTAATATTATTATTTCATTCAATCACCTTGAACCTCATTTCTATCAATAACCATCGGTATTTTATAAGATTTACCTTGACCTCGTCGATTTAACTTTGTATTCTCTTCTATAGTGATCATTTTAATAGGAATTTCATTTATAGCAATAATTTCATCACCTTCTAACAAACCGGCTTTTTTAATATAATTACTCTCATAATCGGCAATTTTAGTAATAATAATTTTTCCATGGCTATTCATACGGGATGACATGTGGAATCGTTTCTTCTGAGGATTGACCACTCGTTCGTAATTCTTTATTGGCTGCAAACCTAATCTTTGTGATTTCATGTCGAAAAAAACATTAAATCTTTTAAGAAAAAGCATTAGTTTTTCAGTGGTTCTACCAAAGGCTATACTATAAATATTATTCCTTAAATTTAGCGATAAGCAACACCGGATTATCTTCGTCATTCAATTTTGAAGCAATCTCTTTCAACTCTCCTTTCAACTTTCCTTGCCCGTTAAGTTCGATGAGCTCCTCGGCCGGATAATATTGTATGGCATAGTTTTCAGGCACTACATGATAATTGGCGGACAATCGCATTTGGAATGCCGGAATATTGGTAGCGGACACTACATCCCTGTTTACCAGATCGACCCGGCAATATTCATTAGTGAACCTGTCATACAAATAAGATACCGGATCAGAAACACGGTTGTTCTTCACATCTATATCCTTTACTATCGTGTACCAAAGCAAATAACGGCCGGTCATCACATCAACCGTCGCTAAAATCGGAATATTGTTTTCGCTTGTATGGTTCCGGCGGACAGTCAATGGAATCAAATGGTCATCACGATATACATACGCCGTATCCAATGAATAATCGGCAATCAGAATATCCGAACCAAAACGGGCTACGGGAGACATTAATAAACTTACATAACCAAACGCACCGTCTCCTACTGTATAAGACAGTCCATCCCTTATTCTCTCCTTGACCGTGATGGGAATCGACGTTAATTTCCCGTCTTTCTTGGAAATCTTGTAATAAGGCGTTTTATTAACAGGATACTTCCCAATCTGAGAGTCGACAAGGCGATAATCTTCGCCAAACAGGAAATTTTCATCATACTCAAATATCGAAGAAGCAAACATGCGGTTTTGCGGCAGTTTAAGCGTGCGCCTGTATGCGCCGCCATAACCATACACCTGAATTCTGCTTTGTAACCCGTCATAGATGAATATCTCCCGGGCTTTTTCATCGATGCAATAACCGCTGACAATATCTCCATATTCTTCCCCGCTCATGCCTGTATGGTTAAAAGAATGAAGGTATTTTCCTGACTTGTCAAAGAAGATAACATCACTTTTCTTGTTTACGGTAACAAGAAAGCTGTCCGTCATAAGGATGGGACGGATACCGACCAATGAGCTGTCACCTGTTTCCAACACGACATATCTTACATCTGCGATATCCTGAAGAATGATTTCTTTCTCGGGGTATTGCTCCTGCAAATCAAAAACAGGCAATCCGGTGAACGGCTCGACAGGAGTATTTACACATGCCGGCTTCTCTTTTTGAGAACTACCGGTACAGGCCACCAACGCACTAAGCACTAAAATCAAATATAGGTTTTTCATTATAAATCTGTTTAAAAATGTATAAAATATTTCTCAGATAGAATCTGCATGAACAGCTTTTTCCTCCTTCTCCACCTTCACTCCGACCTGTTACAGATTTGTGCATAAAGCCCAAATATACCAACAAATAGATGACTTACTTTCATTTATATCAAATTATGATTGTATCAACACCATGAACCCATCCTCAAAAATACAATTATATTTTTAAAAATCAACAATAAGTCGAATAATTCCGGTTGGTAAAATTCAAAAAAGGTATCAAATACTTTTATTCAAATTAACACTGTTAACAGTCATTCCAAAATATCTTTTTTGGAGGATGCAAAGAACAAGTCTTTTGCATTTAAAAGAGCTGTTCCTTATCACCAAAAGACCTGCTTTAACAGTGTGTTAAAACAAGTCTTTTACCGACAAACAGCAAATCAACATAAGCATCTAATTTACAGAATGATAATCAAACAAATCAATTCATTTTCCAGAAGTTTCACTGATATATTATATAGGAAGATAATTACTATTTTGACAAGTAGAACACATAGTATCCCCAAATGTCATTTATTAACAAAGAAGAGCTAACTGCTTCCAGCGGTATATACTATACATCAGCTACTTCACGTATTTCAATACATTTCACTGGATAATCACGGGCTTTATCAAAGCCAATCACCGATAGAGAGAAATCTTTATTTCTCAAAAGCCTATTTTAGCCTTTCTTTATCATAACGGCCAAACCATATTCTCTAGCTTTGCATTGATTCTACTTATTTATATTTACATATCATTAATATATCATTATCATCTATACTCAATCGGGATGCAATATCCTTCAGCTCCCCCTTCAACCCGCCTGCTTGATATTGTTCAATAAGCCTTTCCGCTGTAAACATGCTTATACCATAATTTTCTCTATCAGCAGACTGAAGTATCATAGTCGGCACAGGCCTTTCTATATCGGAGGAATAATTAGAATCATACATTTTCCATTCCGCAATCTTGCCTGTATGCCTGTTTAACACAAGCTCAGGAGCATCCGCCATAGGAGACATAGGAGCAGAAGGATTATAGTACATCGGAATTATTCTAAAATGCAAATATGAATCGGTGTATAATTCACAAGCGACAATGACCGGTGGATCTGATGCATATACCGAAGGAGTCTGCACGGCGATAGGAACCAGTTTGTGATGACGATAGCTGTAAATAGTATCCAAAGCATAGTCGGCAATCAAGAAAGCATCGCCATTTTTTATCAGCGCGGTTATGAGAAAGAGGACCTGATCTTTATAAGCCCCTCCGGGAAATTTGACGATCTCTGTATGCACTTTCTCACTGATAGGTTTATCCACAACAATCCCGATGGAAGACATCTCTCCGCTCTGTTTATCGATCAGATAGTAAGGATGCGTATCCACCTTTTTCTTTTTGCGAAAGTCATAAAACCGGTTATAACCTATCAGATAATCTTTATCATAATTATACAGATCGATAAATGTACAATCCTTCATAGGCAAAGCATGGCTACGCTTATACTGTCCACCCAAAGAATAAATATATATCTTTTTCCGGAACGAATCATAGATGTATATTTCTTGCATGCCAAAATCGGCATCCCATGCGGTTATAGAACTGTACTCTTCAGCAGATCCTCCTCTCCGGTTAAAAGTCCACAAGTACCTCCCTTTTCTATTAAAGAAAAAGATATTGCCATTATCAACACCACTTGCGACAGTTATATAATCATCTGAAATCCGAAAAGCGGAACAATCCGACGCAAGTAGTGAATTACGTGTCGTTTCTAAAGGAACATACTCTACATCGGCAACATCATGTATATTCACTTTCTCAACAGGATATTCACAAGTAATATCTATGACACACAAAGAGGAATCCATGTCATTAGAAACCTTTTCTTTAGTATGAGAGCAACTACATGAAATGAGAAGCAGAAACCATAAATAGATTTTATCCATAAACCTAAATTTTACAAGTATTATTATACTTACTGATTACATCCAAAGAATCTCAGGTTACATACCGTTATACCAGGTCTTTCGTCTAAAATATATTCCGTTTCAATCTTTCAATTTATAGAAAGCAATAATCGGATTATCATCCTCTCCCATTTCATCAAGAAGCTTCAGTAGTTCGGCCTGCTTCTCAGGGAACTTGACCTTAGCTTCAGCGACGTTGCGCCTTACCTGATCCAAATTATCCGGTGTGATTGCAAAATAAAAACTATTTTCACCTGTATACCTAATTCCATCGAACGATTGAGAACCGTCAATATCATTCGTTATACCCGGACTTTCGATCGCCATCCAACCGATACCTTTTAAAGGAGTCTGTTCCCAGGAATCTATCTTTTCTGTCTTTTTATCGTACCGGCTGAACCACATCTTTTTATTATAGGAAAATTTAAAGAGCAGACACTCTTTATTTTCACAAACACTCTGCATCATTATAAAATCTTTCAGACCAAGATCCTTAACGTCATATCTTCCCAAAGGCAAACCATATTTACCAAGAGATAAATGATAACGAGGATAAATGGAGTCACAGGTAATGCCATAGATGGTATCGTTGATTTGAGAATAGACATTACTTCTCCCTTGATAGATCCACGAAGCATCAGAGGAAAGAGTCATCTCCGACTTATCAACTCCAGCAGGCAAGTAAGGAATTTGCTCCATCAATGTCTCCCCTTTTCCATTCACAACACAAGCGGTTATAAAGATTCGTTCATTCCCATTAGGAACAGTGCCGGGATAATAAACCAAGTAATCCCCCATCACATCGATCATATTACTATGAAAAGCAGGCCGTTTCAGGGAAATTCTCCTGACGAAACGATTATCACGCATATCATAACCAATTAGGCTGCCATTGTGGCCGAATGGATAAATAAACACTAAACTATCACTGACTGTGAAACAGTGAATATTAGCTATTTCTCCAGGACCCTGACCTACACGACCGATTTTACGGATAAATTTTCCCGAAGTATCAAACATCATGACATGATTCTGATGCCATGAATAAATAAAGACAAACTTCTTCGTCCGCTTTAGCTGATTTATACTACCGACTAATATATTATCCTGCGTTTCCAGCTTCACATACTCCACATCTTTTACGATGTCACTCAGCAATAAAGGCTTGCCGCAATCTTTCAAGTTGTTAGCAAGATCAATATCTTTAAAGGTTTCCTCAGTCGATAAAGTATCATCTTCTATAGGAACAGAAGACGAAGGCTTACTCGTGCACGCACTTAAAAAAAACAGTGCACAGAATAATAAAACGATATTTTTGTTCATACGCATTATCCTAAATAAAAATTCATGAAGAAGATGTTGCCAAAATTTCCTTTAATATGGATCATATAAGATACACAAAAATAGATTCTAATGAATTAATATTTTTAGTTCAACAGTTGATTGGGTGAGTCACTTACTCAACTGATATTTATAGATTCCATAAAGAGAATTCAATCTTTCAATTTATAGAAAGCAATAATCGGATTATCATCCTCTCCCATTTCATCAAGAAGCTTCAGTAGTTCGGCCTGCTTCTCAGGGAACTTGACCTTAGCTTCAGTGACGTTGCGCCTCACCTGATCCAAATTATCCGGAGTGATTGCGAAGTGAAAACAGTTTTCGCCTACATTATCGAAGTCTTTGAACGATTGAGAGCCGTCAATATCATTCGTTATACCCGGTGCATCGAGTATCATCCAATAATGAGCTTTAAAAGGAGTTTGCTCCCAAGAGTCGATCTTCTCCGTTTTTTTATCGTATCGGCTGAACCATAACTTTTTATCAAACCAAAATTTTAAAAAAAGAAACTCTTTAGTTTCATAAACACTTTGCATCAGAACAAAATCTCCCCAACCATAATCATGAGTAGGATCATATCTTCCGGAAGGCAATTTATATTTTCCAAGAGAAAGATGGTAACGGGGAAAGATAGAATCACAAGTTATGCCGTAGATCGTATCATTAATAAACGAATAAACGTTACTTCTTCCACGATAGAGCCAAGAAGGATCAGAAGATAATTGTACTATTTCCTTATCACCAGAAGATAAGTAAGGGATTTGCTCCATCAATGTCTCCCCTTTTCCATTCGCAACACAAGCGCTTATGAATGTCTTACTATTATCAGGCAAATAAACAGTACCGGGATAATAAACCAAACAATCTCCCATTACATCGATGGTCCAACTAAAAAAGACAGGCCATTTTAAAGAAAACTCTTTGACAAAGCTGTTATCCCGCATATCATAGACTGTCAGGCTACCATTACGGCTGAACGGATAAATAAATACCAAACTATCACTGACTGTGAAACAGTGAATATTAGCTATCTCTCCAGGACCCTGACCTACATGACCGATTTTACGGATAAACTTTCCCGAAGTATCAAACATCATGACATGCCTCTGATTTCTTGAATAAATAAAGACAAACTTCTTCGTCCGCTTTAGCTGCTTTATATCACCGACTAATATATTATCCTGCGTTTCCAGTTTCACATACTCCACATCTTTCACGATGTCACTCAGCAGTAAAGGCTTGCCGCAATCTTTCAGGTTGTTAGCAAGATCAATTTCTTTAAAGGTTTCCTCGGTCGGTAAAGCGTTATCATCCACCATATCCGGAGAAGAAGACTTGCTGCCACAAGCAGCAAGAAAAAACAATACCAAAAACAATGCGATATAATCTAACTTCATAGGACGATAATTTATAGGTTATTACTAATAGTTGGATTTAAGTTTCCCAATCATAAGAATGTCATTATCATTTTCGTGCAAACTATTTTTCAAACCAGTGGCTCGCTTACGTATTTCAGGCTTTAAATCAGTTTGGGCAAGAACTTTATCTAAAGCATCCATCAATTCAAGAGGTTCGTAAGAGATACAGACATAACCGTTGCGCATAGTCAAGAAAGGATAAGAAAGTCCCAAAAAGTCATTTGTAAAACGATCAATACGCTTCACACTACCATCCTTTTTCGAAACGCAAACATTAAATGTAGTCAGACGGACAGGAGAAGAATTTGAAGAAATATCATTAGGATATAATGTAACACGTGCCCAATAACTCCTTGAAGTTTCATATAAAACAGTACAAGCACTTTGATTTTCAGAAACAACATGATCTATTGTAAAGCGTGGAGTTATTATATTCTTTACTGCATCATAGTGATACAAAGTATCAGGGCGAGTACGCAACATGGGGTCTTCAAAAATAGAAAAAGAAATCGCATCCACATTCCGACATGCCACTAAGCCATTACTGTAATCTCCAATTAAACCGTAATGATTTGCAGAAATCCGATGCACGATATCACCCTCCCTATTTTGCACCCAGCACACATTGTTACTAATTTCAAAATTGGAGTTCTCATTCTCAGAAAATGGCAACCCCACTACAGTTACATGCTTTTTATCATGATCCATCCAAATACAAGGCTTATGTACTATTTCCTTGAAATGGATAGCTTCATCTGACAGATAATTCCCCTTCAGGTCATAAGTAAGTATTTTATTTGCTCTTCCCGGACCTAAGTAAATACGTTTTTGTTTTTCATCTATCATACAGAAATGTATCGTTTTGTACTCTCCAGGGCCCTGTCCTATACCACCAATATCCGCCACGTATTGACCTTTACGCGTAAATAACTTAATAGGAGATATAGCGTCTGGATTCAGCAAGATATAATTATCTGTCACAAAGATCCCAAATGGATAGGTTTTAATAAGTGCCTCATCCCTATTCTCTAATTTAATGACTTCATATGACTCCACTAAATCACTCAAAGACATCACTATCCCTTCTGCTTTCTCTATTATACGCAAATCAACAGAACGAAAGGCGGAATCTTCTATTATATCCCCCTCTTTGGGTACATATGAAGAGCAGGAAGCAAACATTGCAACCGAAAAAAGAAAGAGAAGCGGGTAGAAAAAGTGTCTTGCCTTCATATGAAATAGATTTTAGTTTAAAACAAAAGCATACAGTCCTAAAAACATGCCGAAATATACGAATAATTCGTAGAATATCATTTTTTAGGAATATGTTTATTAACACTATTAACCATATTTTCAAGTGATAAACAAGGGATGAACAGGTTCTTAACTTCCCGGATGTACGAAGTTAATATCCTCCCTGTACGAAGTTAACTTTAACACAATGTTAAAGTTAACTTCGTACAGGGAGGATATTAGTAACATATTATGCTGGTTATTAACCTATTAGAAAGAAGATGCAATAAACAGATATAAATCTGTCGATCGTGTGAGACAGAATGGAACTGACGTAATACTTATTCTGATAAGTACAGAAGAATGATAATTACCGGAAAAGCTTATCGATCTCTTCTTCTTTTATGGTAGTCAGCACCACGCGTCCGTCCGGCGTATAGTTGGGTGAAGGACAGGCAAACAGATTATCGACCAAACTGACCATCTCTTCGTTGCTCAGCACCTGCCCATAGACAATGGCAGCCGCACGGGCAAGAGTCAACGCAAGGATATCCTGAATTTCTTCTTTGACATCATTGCCTTTCTCCATAGCGGTGTGCAGCATGCTACGTACCAAATCGACCGGATTCAGCCCGTCGATGCCTGAAGGTACTCCGTTAATGGCATAGCTGCCGCCACCAAGATCACTGAGATCAAAGCCCACTGCGGATAAATCGTCCATGATACTTTGCAACACAGCCGCCTCGGAAGCCGGAAGTTGCAGGATTTCCGGGAAAAGAACACCTTGTGAGAATCCCTGCTTCTGCTGAATCTGGGCACGATAACGGTCAAAGAGCACACGGATATGTGCGCGATGCTGATCGATCAACATCAATCCGGACTTCACGGACGTAAGGATGAAGCGCCCTTTGAACTGCAAATGCTGCGTACCTTTTTCAATCACGGCCGGCTCACCGGCATAAAGAGTTTCGGGAGCCGCTGTAGCAATGCTCTCTTCTTCGATCACCGCAAACTCTTCCGATTCAGGATCGGAGTCGGAGAAAGGCTGATTCATCTTACTGGCTTTCTCAAGACCGCCATACAAATCTTCCCAGTCCACTTTCGGACGGGAGTAGTTGCCTCCACCGGAAGAAGAGGAGGGCTTGAACGGGTTGAAATCGGAATTGAAATATACCTTAGGCGGCGCGGGAGGCAGATTCTGTTCAAAAGCAGGAATATCGGGCATGTCCTCCGTATCGAAATCGATAGAAGGTACAGCATTGAACTTGCCCAATGACTCCTTGATCGAAGCAGAAAGAATCTGCCAGATAGCCTGCTCGTTTTCAAATTTGATCTCTGTTTTGGTAGGATGGATATTCACATCGATGTTGGCAGGATCGACTTCAAAGTAAATGAAATAAGAAATCTGTTCGCCTGCGGGAATCAACTGTTCGTAAGCATCCATCACTGCCTTATGGAAATAAGGATGACGCATATAGCGCCCGTTCACAAAGAAATACTGATGGGCACCTTTCTTACGGGCTGTTTCGGGTTTGGCTACATAACCCGAAACTTTCACCATTGTAGTGTTGACTTCTACACTGAGCAGTTGTTGGTTAAGTTTCTTGCCAAAAACAGAAAGAATACGTTGCCGCAAATGACAAGCGGGAAGATTGAACAGTTCGGAGTCATTGCTATACAGTGAAAAAGCAACCTCAGGATGTACCAGGGCAATACGTTCAAATTCGGCCAGAATATTACTGAGCTCGGTGGAGTTAGCCTTCAGAAACTTACGCCGGGCAGGAATATTGAAAAAGAGATTCTTAATAGAAAAATTGCTTCCTTTGGGACAAGACACCGCTTCCTGACTCTCCACTTTGGAACCCGCAATGATAATCTTGGTTCCCAGCTCTTCGGATTCGGGACGTGTTTTCAGCTCGACCTGAGCAACGGCGGCAATGGAAGCCAATGCTTCACCGCGAAACCCCATCGTGCGAAGAGCAAACAGATCGGATGCTTCACGGATCTTTGAAGTGGCATGCCGCTCGAAAGAGAGGCGTGCATCGGTTTCGGACATTCCCTTACCGTCATCAATCACCTGTATACAGGTTTTACCTGCATCGGTGACCAACACATGAATATTGTGCGCCTCAGCATCGATGGCATTTTCGACTAACTCTTTGATGACAGATGCCGGACGTTGTATCACCTCACCGGCAGCTATCTGGTTGGCAACCGAATCGGGTAATAAATGAATGATATCGCTCATAATAGATTTAGCTTTGACTGTTTTAGTTTATAGGACTTAGAAAGACCAACTGCCGGTCTGCAAATAATGCCACAGAAAAATAAGCAGGGCAATGATAGCCAGAATTACTCCCAAATGGGCGGGTTTACGTCCGCTCTCTTTACGACGCTTCAGGTGTGTGGTACCTTCGATAAACTTCCCGCGAATATCTTCGGGAGAAAATTCTTTCTCGGGCAATATTCCCAGATCACGCTTGGCATCTTCTTCCATTTTTGCCAGTTTTTCTTTCCTCTCGTCCACATAGATATATTGATGATTAAATCCACGCGGCTTTCGTACATTGAACATTCCCATAGCTATTTCATATTAATTATTTCACGTTTCGGACCACTAATAGCTTTACGTTCGGTTTTACGCAAAGCCTCACCGGCCTTTTTCCCTCTCCAGTTGAAAATGTCTTCTTTGCTTAAAGGACGGACATAATCAAACCAACTAAAGGTGGGCAGTTTCATTTTGTCGGGCGGAATCTGATTCATCGGATAAAGTGTACCATTCGACTTTGGACTCATTACCATTCTCTCCATTTTCCGATCCTTGAGATACATATTTAGCAAACTGGTTTCGGATGTGTTCATGCCAATCATCGTACTATCTTGCTCCTGAGGATAATAAACTACCAAGACATTTCCTATCACATCTACCTTGCGAGCTTCACCTTCGGCAAAGTAAGCCTTGATCTCTTTTCCCGAAATCTGATTAAAATGAATGGAGTCTTTCTGTTCTACCGTAAGTGCCTGATTGATGATATGGGCCCAATCAATCGTACTGTCATTCATATAGACCTTAATCTCTTCACCCAACAGTTGTTGCCCTTCGTTCCAAAGAATAGGATCGCGATACATAGTAAGGCAGGAATCTTTCGTATTGAAAACCAAAGAGTCGCAAACACCCTGCAAATCGATGCTGTACATACGCACTTTGTGGAAAGCACGCATCTCACGGAAAAGGGAGTCTGTGTCAAGATTATAGCTATTCATCAGTAATGTATCGGCATGCATGAAAAGACTGTCGCCACGCGAATAATCCACAGCCACGGCACGCTTGGTGGCGAGGGCATTCTGCTTCAGCTCGTCATAATAACAATAATCGCCGGTAAGCATGTTCTTATTCACCGTATCATTCATCTGCACATTATCGAACGCTTCGCCATAGCCGGCTTTACGGTCATAGAAAAGGCTGTCTCCGGTCAATCGCTTGCCATCATTGGTCAGTACTGAGCGATCCAGCAGCTCGGCTTGTCCGGAAACCGTATTGTAAATGCCACGTTCGGAGTAGATGTGATTTTGTTCACTGACAATATCAGAGGGGCCCAGGATGGTGGCAATCTTCGTATCCGTGCTATACTTCAGGGTATCGGAAGTCAGTACAAAACGGGGATTAACAAGCTTGACGTCGTGATTGAAAACGGATAGTTTGGTGGCGGGACTGTATTCGCCCCAATCAGAAGTCAGCACGTTTTCTTCATCCATCAAGGTGCCTCCATCAAAATAATAGCCCAAATTGTACAAACGGTCATAATTCAGACTATCTGTCAACAGGGTAGTATTCCGGTTGATCATTTTTACATTCTCACGAAGCTGCGCTATCTGGGTCATGCCGTCATAGAACAGATAATCACCATAGATGAAAAGGGTATCCCCCTGCTCCATACGCACATTACTGAATGCTTCGAAAGAATTGGTTTTCTCGTAAATCAAGGCACTGTCACAATACATGTACATGCTGTCATGACGCAACTTGACCGAACCGATCAGCACCTGAACATCGGGGCGGGCCAACTTATCGGCCTGTCCCTGATCGGCATGAAGCAAGTCGACACGTGTTTTCTTTTTACCCTGTGCCTTTTCCGGTTCAACTTTCTGCTCCGGCTGCGCTTTCTTGTCATGCTGAGGTTTCTTGTCCTGAGCCATCAGAAAACATACAGCAAGCAGGCATAGAGTACCCGCTAAGAGAAATCTATGCCTGCCTTGGAATTTATTTTCTTTATTGAATCTAAACATATCAAAATAGGATCAGTCTTTTTTAATCCACCCCGGATATTTAAAATCGCAACGCTGCCATGCCGGATTAATACGTACGTATGTATGCTTCTGTTTTTCAACGATCCATTTCTGCAACGCTTCTTCGCGACGCTTGTCGAGCACGATTTCTTTCAGGTTCTGGTAGTCATCGGTGATCGTGGCTTTATGCCCGTTGATACGTGACTTCAGTTTAACAATGACACAAACTTCCTTACCATCTTTAGGATTGACCATCGTAAAAGCTTTGGAAATCTCACCGATATTCATTTTATCCACCACTTTAGCAATCTCCTGCGGCAAATCCTGCATTTCGAATTTAGCGGTCTGGTTCTGCGGGTTCTGCATCAGACCGTGGTTGTTGCGCGTATCTTTGTCCTGAGACAAAGCAGAAGCAGCCTGATCAAACGTAAACTTATCGCTACGGATATCGTTGGCAATAGAGTCGAGACGCGCATTGGCTTCATCCAACTCCTTATCCGACACTTTGGGCTTCAACAGGATATGACGGGTGTTGATACGGTCGCCACGTTTTTCGATCAACTGGATGATATGGAAACCATACTCAGACTCTACGATTTTAGAGATCTTCTTGGTATCCTGCAAGTTGAAAGCGACATTGGCGTATTCGGGAACCATCTGCCCTTTACCCATAAAACCGGTTTCACCACCTTTGATAGCAGAGCCGCGATCTTCGGAATACAGCAGGGCAAGCGTAGAGAAATCACTTTCACCCTTATTGATACGGTCGGTGTATTCACGCAAGCGTCTTTTTACATCTTCAATTTCGGCAACAGGTATTTTAGGCTGCTGCGTAATAATCTGTACTTCTACCTGGGTGGGGACGTAAGGAATACTGTCCTGGGGAAGCTCCTTAAAGTAACGGCGTACTTCCGCCGGAGTCACTTTGATATCACCTACCAGTTTCTGCTGCATCCTTTGTACAATCAATCCGTCACGGGCATTCTCGCGCATGGCTTCACGAATCTGTGTAGAGGTCTTATTAAACTCTGCTTCCATTCTTTCTCTGCTACCCAAAGCCTGAATATAATTACTGATCTGATAGTCGACACGCTGTATGACTTCTGCCTCGGGCACTTCAATACTGTCGAGCACAGCCTGGTGCATATAAAGTTTCTGTACGGCCAACTCTTCGGGAATCACACAATAAGGATCACCATCAAACTTACGCCCTTCATACAAAGCGGCCAGTCGTGCTTCTTCCACATCGGACTTCAGGATAGCTTCGTCGCCAATGACCCAAACCACTTCGTCAATCACATTGTCCTGTGCATAGGATGCCACGTTAGCAACCAGTGCCAGGGCAAACATAACAACAAACTTAAAGTTCACAAACTTCTTCATTCTGTGTATTTAATAATTTATAATCTTCTTTCTTTTTACTGCACGCTCGTACAGATCGTCTTTCACTTGTTTCATAAAGTCAACCCGCTTGATGTTGACAAGCATATCCTTGACTTTCGGTTGGGCAAATTCATAAGGTTCCTGTTCGCCCGCCACACGGAAATCACTGATATTCAGAAAATAGTAAAATGCCGTATCTTTCAGTTCAATATGCCGGTTTTTATCCATATAGGCTTCAGGGGATTCCGCTTTCAACGGGATCATATCCAGCACATCGGCCACCCGCACCCATTTATCATAAAAATACTCATACTTCACTGCGTTTTGCAAACTATACTTTTCCAAATGCTCAACGGCATCCTGAGTCTCCGTCTTGTACCACTTACGAACGTTGCCCAGTTGGGGAGCGGTCAGAGGAACTTTGATAAACAGACCTTTCATCAATGGACGGTCCAGCTTAAACAGTTCTTTGTTCTTTTCGTAATAGTCTGCTATTTCTTGTTCGGGGATCTCGCCCGACAATTTCTGGCTGATTAGTTCTTGCTGATAAGTATGCATGATCAATGCTTTCCGGTAATTCTCGACCAACTTATCGATTTCTCCGTTATCGGGAATATTGCTTTGCGCCTGATTGAACAACAAAACATCTTCTACCCAGCTACGGACGTAGTGCTCGGCGAAAAGAAGACTGTCATCTTTTGACAAACCGGCAGGGAGCACGGCCTGAAGGTCTTCTTTGTACAAAAAGTTTCCATCGACCTCTACCAAAGGAGTCTGTCCTTTGTGGTCATGCTTGTCGGCACACGACGCACAGAAAAGGAGAGAGATTAGCAGAAGGTCCGTTTTTCGCATTGTCAACTGAATTATACTTAATTTAAGGTACGAAGATAATACAATAATTCGTTGCATCAGTGATTATTAACCGTTTTTAAAACCTCTTGGTTAATTTCAACCTTAGCTGAAGCTCTGAGACGTTCTGTCCAAAGTGCATCCAGATGATTCTGATAATCCCGGATCAATTGGGGAATGATCTCATGGTAGGACTCCGGCCCTTTCTTTTTCTCACCTAGAACAACAGTAAAAGGATAGGACTTTAAGGGTTCGAAATCTCCTTTTTTAAACACTAACTTATCAACAAAAACATTGTCACCTTCGGCAAAAGTTCCTTGTTCTATCCGGATAGTGGCAGGCGAAGCAGGAGTATTAAACGTCAGGCGGATGGCGTCTTTCCACTCTTCCTCGGGAAGTTTCTTCAAGAATTTACGTGCACTTTTCAGAGTCTTTTTATGGGTTCCATGCAATACGGCACCCCTGTAACGGGGCGAATCCCAATTGTAATCGGTCCGGTGTTCCTTAAAAAAGGCTTTCAGCGCAACAGAATCGGACAGACTGACCTGACGCGATTCGCGACGGGTTATAGCGGCTAAAAGCAGATCGTCACGGCGCTGTTGCAAGGCCAGTCGGAAATCAGGATATTTCTGTTCAAGGCGATTGTTTTCGTAATCAAGAATTGATTTCACTACAAAGGCATTCAATTGTCGTTTTATCCCCATGGGATGGGCATCGGCAAACCGTTCAAAGTCTTTCCCGGTAAAGCTTTTTCCGTCCAGCGTAAAAAGAGTGCGGGAAGTCCTGCCCGAGGCAAGCAACTCTTTCATCCCGGCCTTGTCCGGAGTATATTGACAGATACTCTTCAGCTTGTTCACCCATAACTCAATTTCTTTATCCGTACCCGGACGACGGGAGAGTTTATGAATCAATTCTCCGCGTATCTGTTCGAACGGAGGAATTTCCCGCCTGCCTGTCACCTTGACAATCTGTATACCCTTGGGTGTAAAAAACGGCTTTGAATACTCTCCATCTTTTAAAGAGAAGGCTACTTCTTCAAACTCCTGCGAAGTCTGCAACCAACCCATCCAAAACTCTTTCTTATCATCCGAGTACTTGTTTACCAGAGTCTTAAAGTCAATACCGGGATGGGCCTCCAAGACATGATAGAGTGAATCCATCAAGTTCTGTGCCTCCCGCAAATGATGGGGTAAGGCAGTCTGCGGAAGATAACGGAAAATACGCATAACCTTAACTTCGCCGGCAGCAGAGCGGGTTTTCATCTGATCGTAGAGTTTCTTTGCGTAGGCCTCATCGGTAGCAGAATCGGTAAGATAGGACCTGGATAAGGCTCGATGATAATTCTCCATCTCTGTACGAAAATCAGAAACAGTATCCAATCCGGCTTTTTGCGCTGCAGACAACTTCAACTTCATATCGACAAAAAGATCGGCACAGCGTTTCAGAGTCTCCTTCCCGGCTATTCCCGAAGGTTTATTCCGGTGGCAGAAACGCTCAAACTCCGAACGGGTAATATCCTGCCCATTAATCCGCATCAATACCGGATCTTGCTGGGCATGGCCGGCAATCGCCCCAAACAAACAGGTCAGTGTTCCAACCAGAATCTTCTTCATATCATTCTACATTCAGATGTTCATATCAAAACAAAAAAAATGAGCGGATGTTACGGAGCACCTCCAAAGGTGATCCGTTCAACCCGCTCAATCGATATTTTCAAAGAATATCTGCCAATATTCCTTTTGTCTTTTTACTATCTATTACTCCGGACGGCTGTAATTAGGCGACTCACTCGTAATCGTCACATCGTGCGGATGGCTCTCCATAACCCCGGCATTGGTGATGCGGGTAAACTTGGCATCATGCAGTTTCTCGATATCGGGAGCACCACAATATCCCATACCGGCACGCAGACCACCGGTCAATTGGTAAATCACTTCATACAAAGTTCCTTTATAGGGCACGCGGGCGGCAATTCCTTCAGGAACCAGTTTCTTTACGTCCATCTCGCCACTCTGGAAATAACGGTCTTTTGAACCATTTTCCATTGCTTCGAGCGAGCCCATACCACGGTATGACTTAAACTTACGGCCATTGAAAATAATCGTTTCACCCGGACTTTCTTCTGTTCCGGCAACCAATGAACCAATCATAACGCTATATCCTCCGGCAGCCAGGGCTTTCACCACATCGCCCGAATAACGGAGTCCGCCATCGGCGATCAAAGGAATGCCCGTTCCTTTCAAAGCTTTCGCAACATCATAAACAGCCGAGAGCTGAGGTACGCCCACTCCGGCGACAACACGTGTCGTACAAATGGAACCCGGACCGATACCTACCTTCACACCATCGGCTCCGGCTTCCACCAAAGCTTTGGCTGCATCCCCCGTAGCAATATTACCAACTACGATATCAATGTCGGGATAGCGTTTTTTAGCTTCGCGCAGCGTGTCGATCACTCCCTTTGAATGTCCGTGGGCCGTATCGATCACGATGGCATCGGCGCCGGCATCTACCAATGCCTGCATACGGTCGAATGTATCAGCTGTCACACCCACACCGGCAGCAACACGCAGGCGGCCTTTCGAGTCTTTGCAAGCCATGGGTTTATCCTTGGCCTTTGTAATATCTTTGTAAGTCACCAGTCCGATCAACTTTCCTTCTTTGTCGACTACCGGTAATTTCTCAATCTTATGGTACTGCAAAATCTGTGAAGCCGCTTCCAGGTCGGTTGACTGATTGGTAGTCACCAGATTTTCTTTTGTCATCACCTCGTCGATACGCTTATCCATGTTACGCTCGAAACGAAGGTCACGATTTGTTACAATACCGACTAAATATCTATTGTCATCCACTACCGGAATACCACCGATTTTATATTCGGCCATCAATGCGAGGGCATCGCGTACGGTAGATCCTTGCTTAATAGTGACAGGATCATAAATCATACCGTTCTCGGCACGTTTCACGGTAGCCACTTGCTTAGCCTGTTCTTTAATGGACATATTCTTATGAATCACACCGATTCCTCCCTCACGCGCAATGGCAATGGCCATCTTAGCTTCGGTAACCGTATCCATGGCAGCAGTTACAAACGGAATCTTTAACTCAATGTTTCTTGAAAACTTTGTCGAGAGATCGACAGTGCGCGGTAAAACTTCAGAATAAGCGGGGATCAACAATACGTCGTCGTAAGTCAACCCATCCATTACAATCTTATCAGCAATAAATGACATAGGGCTATGCGTTTAAAAATTATTGCGTGCAAATATACAGTTTTTATTCAAGACTGCATAAGTGCACGCAATTTTTTTCGCTTTTTTTAATTAGCCATTTCGGAGATAAACTTGATACGAACCAGACGGACTTCTTCTTCGGTAAATTCGTCACCGAGTTCGTCGAGCGCATCGTCAATCTTATCTGTTGTCGACTCCTTGAAATAATCATAGATGTCGAGCATGTGGTCTTCGTCCATAATCTCATCCAGGAAGTAATCAATATTCAACTTAGTACCCGAATAAACGATTGCCTCCACTTCATCGAGCAATTCGCTGAACTCAATACCCTTGGAAAGCGCAATATCATCCAGGGCTACTTTACGGTCGATGGCTTGAATGATGGCCACTTTCATCTTCGATTTATTGGCCACCGTGCGTACCCGCAAATCTTCCGGACGTTCAATCTCGTTTTCTTCACAATGCCTCTTTATCAACTTGCAGAACTCTTCGCCGTAACGTTTGGCTTTTCCGGCGCCTACACCGGGAATGTTCTGAAGCTCCTCCAGCGTCACCGGATAGATGGTAGCCATCGCTTCGAGAGACGGATCCTGGAAAATCACATAAGGAGGCACTTCCAGTTTTTTCGATAGTTTCTTCCGGAGATCCTTCAGCATGGAATAGAGAACCGGATCGACCGCACAGGAACCTCCGCCTCTTGCCGGTGTTTCTTCTTCTACTTCCTCAAAGTCATTGTCTTCGGTTATCTTGAACGACTTAGGATGTTTAAGGAATTTCTTTCCGGCATCGGTCACTTTCAGTAATCCGTAATTTTCGACATCCTTGCTCAGATAACCGGCTATCAGTGCCTGACGGATCACGGCATTCCAGGTTTTGTCTTCTTCTCCCATTCCTGATCCGAACACTTCCAGATCTTCATGTAAGTGCGCCTGAACTTCGGACGTTTCGCGTCCCTGCAGGACATCAATAATATAATCTGCCTTAAAGTTTTCTTTTACCGCTATGATTGTTTCGATCACAGCACACAATAATTCTTGAGCCTCCACTTGTTTTTTAGGGTTTAAACAGTTGTCACAATTTCCACAATTTTCTTCCGTGTACTCTTCGCCGAAGTAATGTAGTAATGTCTTACGGCGACAAACGGAAGATTCAGCATACGCAGCAGTTTCCAACAGAAGCTGCTTGCCAATTTCTTGTTCTGCCACAGGTTTGCCTTGCATAAACTTCTCGAGTTTCTGCAAGTCTTTGTTTGTATAAAAGGTAATGCACTGGCCTTCTCCGCCGTCTCTGCCGGCGCGGCCCGTTTCCTGGTAATACCCTTCCAGGCTCTTTGGTATATCATAGTGGATGACGTATCGCACATCGGGTTTATCAATCCCCATTCCAAATGCGATAGTAGCTACAATTACGTCGATCTTTTCCATCAGGAAATCATCCTGATTCTGCGTTCGCGTTGCCGAATCCATACCTGCATGGTAAGCACGGGCGTTAATCCCGTTGGCTTGAAGTATCTCAGCAAGCTCTTCTACCTTCTTCCGGCTCAGGCAATAAATGATGCCCGACTTTTCCGGATTGTTCTTGATGAACTTTATGATGTCCTTATCTACATTCTGAGTTTTAGGACGTACCTCGTAATACAGATTCGGACGGTTGAACGAAGACTTGAAGACGTGTGCATCCACCATTCCCAAGTTCTTCTGAATATCGTGCTGCACCTTCGGCGTGGCCGTTGCGGTCAACGCAATAAGAGGCGCTTTTCCTATTTCATTAATAATCGGACGTATCCTGCGATATTCCGGGCGGAAGTCGTGTCCCCATTCGGAAATACAATGCGCTTCGTCGACAGCATAGAACGAGATCTTTACTGACCGCAGAAATTCTACGTTTTCTTCCTTCGTCAACGATTCGGGAGCAACGTATAGCAATTTTGTTTTTCCGGCAAGAATGTCAGACCGCACCTGATCAATCGCACCCTTATTCAAAGAAGAGTTAATGAAATGAGCCACACCATCTTCTTCACTGAAGTTGCGCATCGCATCGACCTGATTCTTCATCAGGGCAATCAACGGAGAAATAACAATGGCCGTACCTTCCATTAATAAAGAAGGCAACTGATAGCACAGAGATTTTCCACCGCCGGTAGGCATCAGCACAAAGGTATCATTACCATCAAGCAAATTCTGGATGATCGGCTCCTGGTTCCCCTTGAAATTATCAAATCCGAAATACTTTTTCAGTTGGTCTGTCAAATTAATCTTCCCTGCCATCTTAATCTAGGTTGTTTTATTCAGTTCATGGTTTAACTTAAAACACTCGCTTTGCTTGGAAAGCGCTCTAACAAAGTTATAAACAACTTCTTAAATATCAAGCATAATCAGACTAATATTTTTCAAGAAAAAACGGTAACCGCCTCCATCATCGCCCTTACCTTTTGATTTTAAGCAGTTTGCAATCTCGCAAGATTTGCTTTTTCGAGTTGATGCTTCGCATAATCCAATGTCACTTCATATTCTTTCTGGTCTTCAGAAGGAATCTCGAACATGACATCCATCATTATGGTCTCTACAATAGAGCGCAATCCACGGGCACCCAGCTTATATTCCACAGCCTTGTCGACGATATACTCGTAAACTTCGGGCTGGAAGGTCAGCTTGACGCCGTCCATCTCGAACAACTTGATGTATTGCTTGATAATGGAATTCTTAGGTTCGGTCAGAATGGCACGAAGTGCGTTCCGGTCGAGCGGATTCAGATAAGTCAGCACCGGCAGACGGCCGATAATCTCCGGAATCAGTCCGAACGACTTCAAATCTTGCGGTGCGATATATTGCATCATGTTGTTTTTGTCGATAGTAGCCGTCTTGCGGGAAGCATTGTATCCTACGACATGGGTGTTGAGACGCTGGGCGATCTTCTTCTCGATGCCATCGAATGCACCACCACAAATGAAAAGGATGTTTTTCGTGTTTACGGGAATCATCTTCTGGTCGGGGTGCTTGCGTCCTCCCTGAGGCGGAACGTTGACCACAGAACCTTCAAGCAGTTTGAGCAATCCCTGCTGCACCCCTTCACCGCTGACATCGCGGGTAATGGAAGGGTTGTCTCCTTTACGGGCAATCTTGTCTATTTCGTCGATAAAGACAATGCCCTGCTCTGCTTCGGGTACATTGTAATCGGCCACTTGAAGCAGACGGGTCAGAATGCTTTCGATATCTTCGCCTACATATCCTGCCTCTGTCAGCACGGTTGCATCCACTATTGTAAATGGAACATGCAGCAGCTTGGCGATGGTACGTGCCAAAAGTGTTTTACCGGTTCCGGTGCTGCCCACCATGATAATGTTCGACTTCTCGATTTCCACATCATCGCCACTGTCTTTCTGCAACAGGCGTTTATAGTGGTTATACACCGATACGGCAAGAAAGCGTTTGGCATCGTCCTGGCCAATCACATATTGGTCGAGGAAATTCTTTATTTCTACCGGTTTGGGTAGTTCCTTTAAGTTGAGTCGGGTAGCCCCCGCGCTCTGTTTGCCGGCTCCCATGGCTTCCTGAGTGATCTCATAAGCCTGGGTTGCACAGCTGTCGCAGATGTAGCCGTTCATTCCCGTAATCAGGAATCCGACTTCATTCTCCGAACGACCGCAAAAGCTACACCTTTTTTTATTATTCTTTGATTCAGCCATGTTTATTTCTTAATCAGCACTTCGTCAATCATACCATATTCTTTTGCTTCCTGGGCAGTCATCCAGTAGTCACGGTCCGAATCGGCCCAAACCTTATCAAAAGAGGTACCCGAATGATCGGCAATAATGGTATAAAGTTCTTTCTTTAATTTCTGTATCTCGCGAGCCGTGATCTCAATATCCGAAGCCTGACCCTGTGCACCGCCCATCGGCTGATGAATCATCACACGTGAGTGAGGCAGCGCCGAGCGTTTGCCTTTGGCACCGGCCACCAACAGCACAGAAGCCATAGAAGCCGCCATACCGGTACAAATTGTTGCCACATCGCTCGAAATAAACTGCATCGTATCATAAATACCCAGTCCGGCATATACCGATCCGCCCGGCGAATTGATATAGATAGAGATATCTTTACCCGGATCTACCGAGTCAAGATATAGCAACTGTGCCTGCAGCGTATTGGCTGTATAATCGTCAATCTGTGTACCGAGGAAGATAATGCGGTCCATCATCAGGCGTGAGAACACGTCGAGCTGAGTGACATTCAGTTGTCTTTCTTCCAAAATATAGGGATTCAAATACCCGGCTTGCGATTTAATCACATCGTCCAGCACCATTGCATTCATACCTAAATGCTTGGTTGCGTATTTTCTAAAATCATCCATTGTTACGTTCCTTTCTATTATTAATAATGTAACTGCAAAGAAACAAAAAAGAACACAGAGACACAAAAAAACACAGAGTTATAATTTTATAAAAACTCTGTGTTTCTGTGACTTTATGTCCTGTTTAAAAGAAGAGTTTATTCAAACATCTTATTGAATTCTTCCATTGAAACGGTTTTGTTCTCCAATGTAACCTTGCCTTTCAGTGCAGCGGCCAATTTGGTTTCTACTACGCGGTTTACCAGACCGTCGATGCTTTCTTTCTTTTTCAGCATCTCTTTTGCATAGTTCTCGAGGATATCATCGGGTATAGTCAGCATACCGTATTGGGCAAACTGAGCTTTTGTAGCTTCTTTCGCCATGTTGATCACGTCGTCCTGCTCTACCTTGATATCGTTTTCTTTCACCAACTGTTCCTTGATCAGGTGCCATGTCAGCTCTTCGATGCTCTTATCGTAGTTTTCGTTTACGAATTCTTCGCCTTTATCTTTGTTGTTCACCAACATGACACGCTTCAGCAGTGCATCGGGGAATTCCAGTTTGCCTACTTTATCGGTCAATACCTTGCGAACGTCGATCAGGAATTTATAGTCGCTGTCGGCAACAAACTGAGCTGCGATGCTTTCTTTTACTTTGGCACGGAATTCTTCTTCAGTCTTCACAACATCTTTGCCGAATACCTGGTCGAAAATCTCCTGGTTCAGTTCGCCGTTTACGAAACGGGTAACCTCTTCTACCTGGAAGCTGAAGTTGCCTTTTACTTCGGCAGCAGCTTCTTTATCGATTTTCAGCAGTGATGCCATTTCAACGGCATTGCCTTCGTATGCAGTGTTCGGGTTGAACACCAATACGTCATTTACCTTTGCATTTGCAAAGATAGCCTTCTGCTCGTCGTTCTTCATGTATGAAGGCATCATTACAGCACCTTCTACCTGAATACCGCCTTCCTTGGTGTTACCTTCTTCATCGAGTTCGGCCAACAGACCTTTCAGCATATCGTTCTCTTCGTAAGCATCTACCTTTTCGTATTTACCGTTACGTTGAGTATAAGCCTTAATCTGGTTTTCCACCATCTCGTCAGTTACCTCGATTGTATAGTAGTCTACCTTGTCCTGGTCGCTAACCTCAGCTTTGAATTCCGGAGCCAAAGCGATATCAAACACGAATTCGAATTCTTCCATTGTATCGAAATCGATATCCGGCTGCTTTTCTTCGTTAGGCATCGGTTCGCCAAGGATGTTGATGTTGTTATCCTTGATGTATGCGTATACTTTCTCAGAAAGCAATTTATTCACCTCGTCGGCAATAACTGACTTACCATACATCTTCTTCACCAAGCTCATGGGAACCATACCCGGACGGAATCCCGGAACCTGAGCTTTCTGACGGATGTTCTTCAACGATTTGTCTACCTGAGGCTGGTAGTCAGCTTTTTCAAGCTTCACGGTAAGCAATGCGCTTACTTTGTCAATGTTTTGTAATGAAACGTTCATTCTGACAATTATTTATTTGATTTATACTTTATTCCAATCTCAAACGAGGGTGCAAAATTAGCGTTATTCTTTCAATTATCAAAAAAACATTGCTGAATTATTTCTTTATAACAAAAGGAGAGATTAGTTATCACTAAATCATACTCTCTGTATTGTTTAATGAAAACATAATTATGATTATTCCCCATAAGCTACAGATCGTAATTAGATAAGGCATTTAGCTTCAGAATCGAAAGAAAAAGCAAAAAAAACAGAAAGAAAATATGGAAATTCCGAAATAATTATGTTTCTTTGTTGCGGAATGGTAATACATTAGTTCTTAGATTTTCAGTACATGGTTTTTACTTCCGTTTTTCATGAAACGCTTTTGTAAACTCTCTGTTGTTGTGATCCTTTTATTATAGTTACCCTTCCAAGAGAGTTTTATTCATTTATTTATTTTACATTTTCATTATGAACATTTACGTAGGAAACCTTAACTACAAAGTTAGGGAATCAGACCTCCAAAAGGTCATGGAAGATTACGGTGCTGTAACCGCAGTCAAATTTATTAAAGATCGCGAAACCGGTCGTTTCAGAGGTATCGCATTTGTAGAAATGGAAGATGCAGCAGCTGCAGCTAAAGCTATTGAAGAACTCGATGGAGCCGAATATTTTGGCCGTAACATGGTAGTGAAAGAAGCAAGACCTCCGAAATACTAATTATACAGGAGAAAAGAAAACAAGTCCGCCTGCTCCCTTTCAGAAAGAGAGCAGGCGGACTTTGTTGTTAGTGATTAGGAGTAAATGATTAATGTTGCGCTAATCATAAAGTCTTTGCGACGCAGCACAAAGCTATTACTTAGGTATTTTTCACGCACAATTTTATTTTCTGCTAATTCTTCCGGTGTTCCCTGGAACAAGATTTTACCTTCAAACAACAAATAAGCACGGTCAGTAATACTTAATGTTTCCTGCACGTTATGGTCAGTAATCAGAATACCAATATTTTTATCTTTCAGCTTCCACACAATCTGCTGAATATCCTCTACCGCAATCGGATCAACTCCTGCAAAAGGTTCATCGAGCATGATAAACTTAGGATCAATAGCAAGACAGCGAGCAATCTCCGTACGGCGGCGCTCACCACCCGAAAGTTGATTACCCTTATTCTTACGCACTTTCTGCAAACGAAACTCCGCAATCAGACTTTCCAGCTTTTCTTTCTGATATTCCAAAGGCTTATCTGTCATTTCAAGTACCGAAGCAATGTTATCTTCCACACTCATCTGGCGGAATACGGATGCTTCCTGTGCCAGATATCCGATTCCGGTTTGCGCACGCTTGTACACCGGATATTTCGTAATATCCAGATCATCCAGATCCGTATTCAGCACTTCGATCTCTAATGGATCCAGAATGTCGTTCAGCGCCCGGCCGATCTGGCCGTTTGAGCCGGCTATCCATACTTTAATCATCTCTCATTTCCTCCTTCTCATGCAATGAAAAAGGCGCTGAATCCAATCAACGCCTCTCATATACTATAAAATAAACGTCAATAATATTTTATCAACCTACTGTTTCCGTGTCAAGATTACACTTTTAGTCTATCAAGAAAATATCATGGTTTTCCTGAATCTTCTCTATAATCTCATGGCTACTTATCCCTTGAAGTTCTACACTGTTCTGACTGACATAAAGAAACACAAGAAACAGAAAAGTGGACAGGATCAATCTGGTAGTAAAGCTTCCTCTGCTATTTTCTTTCTTATCCAGATCTTCTGCTCCATTTCCTGCACTTTGCTCCAGACCATCTGGATATAATTCCCGATATAAACGACCATATCTTGGATGAATTGCCGGTGTTATCATACCGGTATTCCGCTGTCGTCTGCGATTTTCTTCCCACAATCTACGCCTACGGACTTCTGATTCTTTTTCCTGCACGAAAGATCCTCTCCATCTTCTTTTTTTCTAGTTTATGAAAGTTTCTTCTGCTTTATTCTTCCAGGAAAATCTGATACAGCGTTTTCTACCGGTCAGCCAGTTCTCCTGTAATATCTTCCCAGGTAATCCCTTTTTCTACCATGAGAACCATTGCATGATAAAGGAAATCAGATAATTCATACTTCACTTCCTCGACATTTGGATTTTTTGCAGCGATCACAACTTCTGTCGCCTCTTCTCCAACCTTTTTCAGGATCTTATCCAAACCTTTTTCAAAAAGATAGTTCGTATAGGAACCTTCTTTTGGATTCTCTTTTCTATCCGCAATTGTCTGATATACAGACTCAAAAATCTGAACCGGATTCTTGGCATCGTAATCATTTCCAACAATTGTTGTATAGAAACAGGAGCGGTTTCCCGTATGGCATGCTGCTCCGATCTGTTCTACCTTTGCAAGCATCGTATCTCTGTCACAGTCGATTGCAAGAGATTTCACATACTGGAAATGCCCGGATGTC
>ERZ839767.1628-NODE-1628-length-33230-cov-5.033037_pt1 | contig 33230 bp, 27 predicted proteins | sample MGYA00519879_ERZ839767 | MGnify/ENA primary metagenome ERZ839767 (study PRJEB31850, sample SAMEA3708852) | human gut metagenome | biome: human gut; feature: human-associated habitat; material: faeces | place: China | collected 2014 ... | reverse complement strand
TTGGCAGACCATCGCGCAGCGATTTTGTTCAACCGGAATTTGAAGATGTAAGAAGCCTGGAGGGTGTGGCTCCGACAAAGAAACCTTGCGTTCCGATCATTGCCGTTCCGACAACAGCCGGTACTGCTGCAGAAGTTACGATCAACTATGTAGTAACAGATGTAGAAAAGAAACGTAAATTCGTCTGTGTAGACCCACATGATATGCCAATCATCGCTGTTGTAGACCCGGAAATGATGTCTTCTATGCCAAAAGGACTGACCGCTTCAACCGGTATGGATGCATTAACTCATGCGATCGAAGGCTACACCACAAAAGCCGCATGGGAAATGACAGATATGTTCCACTTAAAAGCAATCGAGATTATCTCCAAATCTCTCCGCGGTGCTGTTGAAAACACCAAAGAAGGAAGAGAAGGAATGGCTCTTGGACAGTACATCGCCGGAATGGGCTTCTCAAACGTAGGTCTTGGAATCGCTCACTCAATGGCTCATACCCTTGGAGCAGTCTATGACACACCACACGGTGTTGCATGCGCAATGATGCTTCCGATCGTAATGGAATACAACGCAGACTGCACAGGAGAAAAATACCGTGAAATCGCCCGCGCAATGGGAGTTGAAGGCGTAGATAATATGTCTCAGGAAGAATACAGAAAAGCAGCTGTAGATGCAGTCCGCAAACTCTCTGAAGACGTAGGAATCCCATCCAAACTCGAAGCCCTCAAAGAAGAAGATCTCCAGTTCCTCGCAGAATCCGCCCACGCCGATGCCTGCGCACCTGGAAATCCAAAAGACGCATCCGTAGAAGATCTGAAAGATCTGTTTAGAAAACTGATGTAATCAAAAATTTATATAATCTGGCAAGAAATCTAAAATGATATCCACATTCTAAAAATTGGTATCCCACTTGCTTTTCTTACCAACCAACCAGAAAAAGCAACCCCCACAAATCCCGCCCAAAGTGGAATTTGTGGGGGTGAACTTTTTCTCCCCGTATCTTAGTTGATGCAACCCACTTGAGATATCAGCGCCCGAATCGCCATACATCTTGTTTGGATGCATTGAGGAAGCTGCTCGCATTCTGCATGGACGTCGATCCACAATCATAATCCGAAAACTGATAATGCAATGGATTTTTCAAGGTTATTCCTCTGTTCCTTTTCCCAGGAATTCTGTGTCTACAAGATTCCAGATCTCATCCCGTCCCTGCTTTGTCTCTGCTGAGAAAGGAATCACAACAGTTCCCGGAAGCAGCTTCAGTCCGGTCTTAATTGCCTTTACCTGCTTCTGTACCTGACTTCTCTTCAGCTTATCAAGCTTTGTCGCGATAATGATCGGATTGAATCCCTGATCCACGATCCAGTCATACATCATCTTATCATTCGCAGATGGATCATGACGGATATCGATCAGAAGGAAGACGGCTCGCAGCTGTTTAGAGCCATGAAGATAACGCTCGATCAGCTTTCCCCACTGTGCCTTCTCCTGCTCGGAAACCTTTGCATAACCGTATCCCGGAAGGTCCACCAGATACATTTCTTCGTTGATATTGTAAAAGTTGATGGTCTGTGTTTTTCCAGGTTTTGCCGAAGTTCTGGCAAGCGCCTTCCGGTTCATCAGTGCATTGATCAGAGAAGATTTACCGACATTGGATTTTCCGGCAAATGCGATCTCCGGCAAAGTGTGATCCGGCAATTTACTTGTAATTCCACAGACTGTTTCCAGATTTACATTCTTAATTACCATCTTTTTTCCTCCGTGTGCGTATAAGTGCGATTTTCAGAACCTCTTCCATCTGCGATACCGGAATAATCTCCAGTCCCTTTGTGATCTCAGAAGAAAGTTCATCCACATCTTTTTTGTTCTCCCTCGGTACAAGTACCGTCCTGATTCCGGCATTCTTTGCCGCCAGGAGCTTCTCTTTCAGTCCTCCGATCGGAAGTACTCTTCCCCTCAGCGTAATCTCACCCGTCATGGCAAGATCAGCACGCACTTTCTTGTCTGTAATTGCAGAGAGCATCGCAGTCGCCATCGTAATACCGGCTGAAGGTCCATCTTTCGGAACTGCCCCTTCCGGAATATGGATATGGATATCATGTTTTTCAAAGAAATCTTCAGCAACCTTATATTTACTGCTGATTGACCGGATATAACTGATTCCTGCCTGCGCAGATTCTTTCATCACATCGCCAAGCTGTCCCGTCAGAATGATCTCACCCTTTCCTGGCATTACATTCACTTCAATCTGCAGGGTATCTCCTCCTACACTGGTCCATGCCAGACCACGGACGATTCCCACCTCATCCTCGGCATTTGCCATCTGATAGGTGTACTTTTCTTTTCCAAGATACTTTTCAATATTCCGCTCTGTTACCTGAACTCTCTTTTTATCATGTTCATAGATCTCTCTGGCAGCCTTCCTGCAGATATTACCGATTTCACGCTCCATCTGACGCACACCGGCTTCCTTGGTGTAGTTCTGCGCAATTTTCCAGATCACGCCCTTACTGATCGTAAGCTGTTCTTTTGTTAGTCCATGTCTTTCCAACTGCTTTGGAATCAGATGTTCTGTCGCAATATGCAGCTTTTCATTCTCCGTATAACTGCTGACCTCAATTACTTCCATACGGTCAAGAAGGGGCCGGGGGATTGTCTGCAGCGAGTTAGCCGTCGTTACAAATGTCACCTCAGACAGATCGACCGGGACTTCCAGATAATGATCACGGAAACGATTGTTCTGTTCACTGTCCAACACCTCCAGAAGCGCAGAAAAAGTATCTCCCTTATAGTCTGTGCTGACTTTATCAATCTCATCCAGAAGGAGCAGTGGGTTCTTTACCCCGGCGCTCTTAATACCGTTTGCGATCCGTCCCGGCATTGCACCAACATAAGTTTTTCTGTGTCCACGGATTTCAGCCTCATCACGGACACCGCCAAGAGAAATTCTCACATACGGTTTTTTCAGTGCTTTTGCAAGTGATCTTGCAATGGATGTCTTTCCAGTTCCCGGAGGACCTACCAGACACAGGATCGGGCTGTCACCCTTTTTCGTAAGAGCACGTACTGCCAGAAACTCCAGCACACGTTCTTTAACCTCTTCCAGTCCGTAATGTTCTGCTTCCAGAAGCTCTTTCGCATATGCAATGTCTGTAAAATCCTCAGCCCGCTTATTCCATGGCATTTCCAGCATGGTTTCAATATATGTACGGATCACGCCCGCTTCTGCCGGACTCTGCATGGAATTTTTAAATCTGCTGATCTCTTTTTTCAGCTTTTCTTTTACCTCATCCGGTGCATCCAGCGCTTCTGCCTTCTGTGCAAATTCCTCCGCATCGGAAATTGTAGTATCCTCACCAAGCTCTTCTCGGATCAGCTTCAACTGTTCGCGCAGGATATATTCTCTCTGATGCTTATCCACACGCTCTTTCACCTTCATCTGGATCTCATCGCGGATGTTCATGATCTGCATCTCATTGACCAACTTAAAGGAAATAAGCTCATAACGTCTGTCAAAATCAAGTTCTTCCAGGATTTCCTGCAATTCCCGGTAATCCAGAGGCATATTCGCTGCCACCTGATTCACCATCTTTTTCAATTCCGTGATCTCTTTGATCTGGTTTACCATATCTTTTGTGATCTTCGGCATTCTCGCCGCATAATCCAGATACAGATCCCGAAGTCCCCGCATCATCGCTTCCCGGTTGATCTCGCCTGCAATATCCGGATCACTCTCTTCCGGGATCGTAATATTTGCCCGAAGATACGGATCTGCAAATTCTATTGTATTTAAAACCGCCCGCTCTTCTGCAGATACAAGCACCCGCAGAATCTGCTTTGGCAGTTTGATGATCTGTTTTACTGTCGCAACTGTTCCCACACGGTAGAGATCTGCTTCTCCCGGATTTTCCACTTCCACATCTTTCTGTGTCAGCAAAAAAATCTTCTGGTCGCTTGCCATCGCTTCCTGAACCGCTTCAATCGAGCGTTCCCGGCTGATGTCAAAATGTGCCACCATCTCCGGCAGAATTGTCATTCCCCGCAGGGCAACCATTGGCAGACTTTCTGTTCTGTTCATATAGTTTTTTCTCCTGTTAAATAAAAATGGATGCTTCTGGCCTTAACCGTCAGCACCCATTTCCATACGTCTGATTTTCTTATGCACTTTCCGGTCTTGCTTCGATCTTTTCTGTACTCGGTGCTTTCTCCCCAAGTACTGCCTCTTTTGTCACAAGACAGTATTTCAGATTCTCATCAGACGGTGCTTTATACATGATATCCATCATTACATTTTCCATGATCGCACGGAGTCCTCTGGCTCCTGTCTTACGCTTCAGGGAAGTCTCAGCAATCGCCTCCAGCGCCTCTTTGTCGAATTCCAGTTCCACATCATCCAGCTCCAGAAGCTTCTGGTACTGTTTTACAATCGCATTCTTTGGTTCCGTCAGAATACGGATCAGATCTTCCTTATCCAGAAGTTCCAGGGATACAGTTACCGGCACACGTCCTACAAGTTCCGGGATCAGTCCGAACTTCACAAGATCCTGTGGAAGGATCTGCTGCAGAAGCCGGTCGATATCTTCCTCATGCCGCTGCGCGATCTGTGCCTCAAATCCAATGGATTTCTTATCTATTCTGTTCTCTATGATCTTATCTATTCCCTCAAACGCTCCACCGCAGATAAATAAAATATTGGTGGTATCAATCTGGATCATCTCCTGCTGCGGATGCTTACGTCCACCCTGTGGCGGTACATTTGCGATTGTACCTTCCAGGATCTTCAGAAGTGCCTGCTGAACACCTTCTCCTGATACATCACGGGTAATCGACGGATTCTCAGATTTTCTTGTGATTTTGTCAATCTCATCGATATAAATGATTCCGTGCTCTGCACGTTCAATATCACCCTCTGCTGCCTGAATGATCTTAAGAAGAATATTCTCTACATCTTCTCCGACATATCCCGCTTCTGTAAGCGCAGTTGCATCTGCAATTGCAAACGGTACATTCAGAATTTTTGCGAGAGACTGTGCCAGAAAAGTCTTACCGCATCCTGTCGGTCCTACCATCAGGATATTACTCTTCTGAAGCTCCACGCCCAGATCTTTTTCTGCCATAATACGCTTATAGTGATTATATACCGCAACAGAAAGTACTTTCTTTGCTTCGTCCTGTCCGATCACATAATCATCCAGAAATGCCTTGATTTCTTCCGGTTTCAGAAGATTGATATCATCATATGCATTTTCTTCTTCATAACCAAGTTCATCTTCAATGATCTCAGTACATACATCCACACACTGGTCGCAGATAAACACCCCATTTGGTCCGGCGATCATCTTGCGTACCTGACTCTGTGGTTTATTGCAAAAAGAACATCTTACGATTTCTTCATATTTTCCTGCCATATTCTTACCTCGCACTTTTTTACACGTAAAGGGAATGTCCCAATAAGGACATTCCCTTTTCCCGTTAACGGCTTGTAATAACCTTATCAATCAATCCATATGCCAAAGCTTCTTCGGCAGTCTTCCAGTTATCTCTTTCCGTATCTGCACAAATTGTCTCATAACTCTGACCTGTATTTGCAGCCATCAATCTGTTCATTCTTTCTCTGATCTTCAGAATGTGCTGTGCATTGATCTCAATCTCGGTTGCCTGACCCTGTGCACCGCCTGAAGGCTGGTGAATCATGATCTCTGCATTCGGAAGGGCATATCTCTTTCCCTTTGCTCCGCCTGCGAGAAGGAAGGCTCCCATACTTGCAGCCATTCCCATACACATCGTAGAGACGTCACATTTGATGTAATTCATAGTGTCGTAGATCGACATACCTGCTGAAATCGATCCGCCAGGACTGTTAATATAAAACTGGATATCCTTTTCCGGATCTTCTGCTTCCAGAAACAGCAGCTGCGCTACGATCAGGCTCGCTGATGCATCATTCACTTCAGTATCCAGGAAAATGATTCTGTCTTTTAAAAGTCTTGAATAAATGTCGTAAGAGCGTTCTCCACGGCTTGTCTGTTCAACGACATAAGGTACTAAACTACTCATGTAACACTCCTCCTGCTATATTAAAGTATGAAACAGATACTTATTTTTCTACGGCATTGTCAACTACAAATGTAATTGCTTCCTGAACTGCCATATCCTGCTTCATCTGTTCTTTTTCTTTGTCGCCCATAAAGCTCTTAAGCTTGTCAGCTTCCATCTGGTAAGCTTCTGCCATCTTAGCGATCTCTTCGTCTAATTTTTCATCTGTGATTTCGATGTTTTCTGCTTTTGCAATTGCTTCAAGAACAAGTCTTGTCTTGATTCTCTTCTCAGCCTGCGGACGAAGTTCATCCATCATCTTGTCAGCTGTCATGCCTGTGAACTGCATGTACTGGTCAAGAGTCAGTCCCTGCTGCTGCATTCTCTGAGCGAATTCATCAAGCATCTGTCTTGCCTGTGTATCAACCATAGCTTCCGGAAGATCCATCTTAGCTGATTCGATGATTGCATCTACAGCTGCATCTTCCTGTGCTCTCTTGCCATCGTTTACTTTCTGCTCTTTGATCTTAGCTTTGATATCAGCTTTTAATTCATCAAGAGTATCGAATTCTGATACTTCTGAAGCAAATTCATCATCAAGCTCCGGAAGTTCTTTTGCTTTGATCTCATGAACTGTGCATTTGAATACAGCTTCTTTTCCTTTTAATTCTTCTGCATGATAATCTTCCGGGAAAGTAACTTTTACTTCAACTTCTTTCTCAGCTTCAGCGCCTACTAACTGCTCTTCAAATCCAGGAATGAATGATCCCGATCCGATAGTCAGTGGATAGTTCTCTCCCTTTCCGCCTTCAAATGCTTCACCATCAACAAATCCTTCAAAGTCGAGAATTACTTCATCACCGTCTGCTACCGCACGGTCTGTAACTACAACTTCTCTTGCATTTTTCTCTGCTTCCTCCTGGATCTTAGCGTCTACTTCTTTCTGAGTTACGCGTGTAGATACTTTATCTACTTCCAGTCCTTTATACTCACCGAGTTTTACTTCCGGCTTTGTTGCAACATCTGCTGTAAAGATGAATGATTTTCCTTTTTCAATCTGAACAACGTTGATCTCCGGTCTTGAAACAATCTCAAGTTCACACTCTTCATATGCTTCAGAATATGCCTTAGGGATCAGTGCATTTGCTGCATCATCGTAGAAGATCTCCGGTCCATACATTTTCTCGATCATCTGACGTGGTACTTTTCCTTTACGGAATCCCGGCATAGCGATCTTGTTCTTCTGCTTCATATATGCACTCTGAAGCGCTTTTTCTAAATCATCGGCCGGAACTTCGATAGTAAGTTTCGCCATGTTGTTTTCTAACTTTTCTACCTGTAAACTCATTTACTATTTCCTCCTGTTTCTAACCCGCCTCATGGGTAGCGGAAAAAAGCGGGTATACTACAATACATTCACCACAGAAGTATAACACAAACTCTGGTAAATATCTAGTCCCCGTTTTTGCTTAAATCCGGTGTTTTTCCGCTTTTTTCCTCTATTTTTATTAAATTTTATGAAAAACTATTAAAAGACTATGGAATCTGCGATTTCCTTTGCTTTTTCTTCGCCATCCAGAATCTCGATCAATTTCAGTCCAAAATCAATTGCAGTGCCAACGCCCTGGCTGGTGATAATATTCTCGTCTACTACAACCGCTGTCTCTGTCAGCACGACATCTTCCATCTCATCTTCCACACCCGGATAACAGGTTGCCCTCCTGCCTTCCAGTACCCCCAGGCTCTTTAATATAGTAGGTGCCGCACAGATCGCTCCCACATATCTTCCTTCTTTTGCATACTGTTTTACCACATATCTGACTCCGTCATGGTTTTTCAGGTTCAGGGTTCCCGGCATTCCGCCCGGAAGCACAACCATATCAAATTCATCAAAATCTACTTCATCAAATAAATCTTCTGTCTGCACATTGATTCCATGTGCTCCATGTACGATGTAATCATCCATGATTGAAATTGTATCTACATATATCTTTGCTCTTCTTAACAGATCAACAACAGTCAGACCTTCGATCTCTTCAAATCCGTCTGCCAATAATACGCATACTTTTTTCATCTTCATTATCCTCCTCATCTCTTATTTATTCTAAATTCTATCACCGTTTACTTTTTCTGTAAACTGTTGTATCATAATTTCACCGCAAATGAAAGGAGACCTTATAATATGGAAATAGAACGAAAATATCTTGTTGCAAAGCTGCCGGATCAGCTGGAAACTTACCCATGCCGCCTTCTCGAGCAGGGGTATCTGAACACCAATCCCGTTGTACGTATCCGTCGTGATAATGAAAAGTACGAACTCACTTACAAGTCTGCCGGACTGATGTCCCGTCAGGAATATAACCTTCCTCTTGACCGGGAATCCTATTATCATCTTCTTGGCAAGATTGATGGACGTCTGATCAAAAAGAAACGGTATGTAATCCCGCTTTCTTCCGGCCTCACCGCAGAGCTTGATATCTTCGAAGGCGATCTTGCTCCTCTTATGCTTGTAGAAGTAGAATTCCAAACCGAAGACGATGCAGATTCTTTCACCGCTCCTGGCTGGTTCGGCGAAGATGTCACTTTTTCCGGAAAATATCATAACAGCTATCTGAGCCGTTTATAAATTGATATTTGTCCGCACGCCACATTTCGTTGCTTTTTCGTGTTTTGTCACGTCTTGTTGCATATCATATCTATTTTATGGTCAGATTGTTATACTAACAGCAATATGTAACTTGTGGAGGTTTAACATGGCAAATCTGCAACTGGCCAAAAACTTATTCTATCTCAGAACCATATCTGGTCTAAAGCAGGATGATATTGCTGATATCTTCAATATCAGCCGTCAGGCCTGCAGCAATTATGAAACCAGTACACGTACGCCGGATCTTGGTTATCTGGCTTCTTTTGCTACACATTTTCACGTTACTATGGATCAGCTTATCCTCTGTGATCTCGAAGCCGAACATTTTATTCCCGAATCGGAATATTCTTCCGGCATGCGCGAGACGGTTACTCCTTATATGCAGGGAATCGAAAAAAATACCGGTAACTACATCTATCTCACCGAAGAAGAAGTGGATCTTGTATTCGCATTCCGTTCTTCTTCCGATGAGAAGCGTAAACTCGCTACCGGTTTTCTTCACTCAGATAAATAATTGTCTTTCCTTTTTTCCTGACTTTTTCTCAGGCTCCCAGTCCAAATCCGTCATGAACTGCATTCATTGCTTTTTCAATATCTTCTTCCGGAATCAGTACCGTAATACGAATCTCGGATGTGGAGATCATATTGATATTGACTCTGGAATTGTATAATGACTCAAACATCTTCGCAGCTACTCCCGGATTACTCATCATTCCGGCTCCAACGATGGAAAGCTTTGCAACCTTTTCATTCCATGTGATATCCTGGATCGTAAGTCTTTCTTTATTCGCATTCAGTACTTCGAGTGCATGTTGCAGATCCTCAGATGCAACCGTAAAGGAAATGTCTTTTGTTCCTTCTCTTCCGACAGACTGAAGAATGATATCTACGTTAATATTATTTGCAGCAAGTGTATTAAATACAGCAAATGCCGTTCCCGGCTTATCCTCTAATCCGATAACAGAGATTCTGACTGTATCTTTATCTGCAGCCACACCTGTAACCAGTAATTTTTCCATATTTGAACCCTCCTTGACTACGGTACCTTCTGAACGGTTCAGGCTGGACCGCACCACTAATTCCACATTATATTTTTTTGCCATTTCCACAGAACGATTGTGAAGAACTTTTGCGCCGAGGCTTGCAAGTTCCAGCATCTCATCATAAGTAACCGCATCCAGTTTTTTTGCAGTTTTTACAACTCTCGGGTCTGCGGTGAACACACCGTCTACGTCTGTGTAGATTTCGCATTTATCAGCATGAAGTACCGCCGCCAGTGCAACGGCTGTTGTATCGGAACCGCCTCTTCCGAGTGTTGTGATATCGTCATATTTATTGACTCCCTGGAATCCGGTTACGATCACGATCTTTCTGGAATCCAGTTCATGCATGATGCGTTCGGTGTCTACTCTTTTAAATCTGGCATTCCCGTAACGGGATGTAGAGTGCATCATAACCTGAAAAGCATTCAGGGATACAGCAGGTACATCCAGTGCCTGCATTGCCATAGCCATCAGGGATACCGACACCTGTTCTCCTGTAGTAAGCAGCATATCCAGTTCTCTTTTTTTTGCGTCCGGATTGATCGTATTCGCCAGTGCGATCAGTTCATCTGTAGTATCTCCCATTGCAGAAAGTACAACCACCACGTCATGTCCGGCCTTGTAATCTTCAATGCAGCGTTTTGCCACATTGAATATTCTGTCTTTATTGGCAACAGAACTGCCGCCAAATTTCTTAACTATTAACATGTTTCCTCCTGTAACAGACCAATCTGATTAATCCTGGATACGGATCATATGTACGATCTGCTCTTTGTAAAGTTTTGATCTGGTCTCATAATCACCTTCCATCATAACAGGTGTTACGAATCCAAATTCATCTTCCAGTTCCGGAACGTTTACGACTTCAATCTCTCCGTATGATTCTTTCAGCTGTGGAATCAGTTTTTCTTTATCTCCCTTAATTCTCACAAAGAATCTTCTCTTGGAATCCGCCTTATCTTCCAGTTGGAGCTTTTCTTCTTTCCACATTGTCATAATATTACGGTTCAGATGTTTTGCTTCGTCTACCACATCTGCAACTACGGCACTCGCAGTCGGAAGTTTTCCTGCCCCGCTTCCATAGAACATCGCATCTCCCAGTACATTTCCATGCACAAAGATTGCATTAAATACATCATTGACATTGTAGAGCGGATGATCCGGATATAACATACATGGTGCTACGATCGCATGCAGTCTGTTGCCCGCATAACGTCTGCTGGACGCCAGCAGCTTGATCGTTGTCCCCATTGCCTTTGCATATTTCATATCTTCTACCGTAATCTCTGTGATTCCCTCACAGTAGATATCTTCAAAATCGACCTGCTGTCCCGAGATCAGAGATGACAGGATTGCGATCTTTCTGCAGGCATCGTAACCTTCTACATCAGCTTCCGGATTTCTTTCCGCATATCCATTTGCCTGTGCTTCTTTCAGGACGGTATCATAATCTGCCCCTTCGTAAAACATCTTGGACAGCATATAATTTGTTGTTCCGTTTAAGATTCCGGTGATCTCCTCGATCTCGTCTGCAGTCAGAGAAGAATTCAGCGGACGGATGATTGGAATACCCCCTCCGACACTTGCCTCAAACAGGAAATTAATATTATGTTCCGCTGCAATGGAAAGCAGCTCTGCTCCGTGCTTTGCCACCAGTGCCTTATTTGATGTTGCCACACTCTTTCCGGCCTGCAGGCAGCGTTTTACAAATGTATACGCCGGTTCGATACCACCCATCACTTCCACAACAATCTGTACCTCTTCATCTGATACGATCGTCTCGAAATCATGTATGATCTTGTCCTGCACCGGATCTTCCGGGAAATCTTTCATGTCCAGCACATATTTGATATTCAGTTCTTCACCGATTCTCTGATTGATGCGTGCCCCGTTGGTATTGATGACTTCTACCACTCCGGAACCCACTGTCCCGTAGCCCATTACTGCTATATTGATCATATATTCCCTCCCTTTAGCCGTTCGCGATCTTCTTCAGGTATGCATTGATAAATGAATCAATATCACCATCCATTACGGCATTTACATTACTGTTTTCCTCATTTGTACGATGGTCTTTCACCAGTGTATATGGCTGCATAACATAAGACCTGATCTGATTGCCAAATCCGATATCTTTCACTTCACCCCGGATATCTGATACTTTTTCAGCCTGCTCCTGCTCTTTCATGAGTTGCAGCTTTGCTTTTAACATCTGCATTGCTTTTTCTTTGTTGTGGTGCTGTGACCGTTCATTCTGACACTGTACCACAATTCCGGTTGGCAGATGCGTAATACGTATTGCGGAAGACGTCTTATTTACATGCTGTCCTCCGGCACCACTTGCGCGGTATGTATCAATCTTCAGATCATCATCTGCAATCTCAATATCGATATCATCTTTCAGATCCGGCAGTACATCGCACGATGCAAAAGATGTCTGGCGTTTTCCTGCCGCATTAAACGGTGAAATACGCACCAGCCTGTGGACACCTTTTTCTGATTTCAGATAGCCATAGGCATTCTCACCATTCACTTCAAATGTAACTGCTTTAATTCCGGCGATATCTCCGTCCAGGAAATCCAGCACCTGAAGTGTGAATCCCTTTCTCTCTGCCCACCGGCTGTACATACGGTAAAGCATACCTGCCCAGTCACAGGATTCTGTTCCGCCGGCTCCGGCATGTATCGTCATGATCGCATTGCAGGAATCATATTCGCCTGACAACAGTGTCTGGATCTTCAGCTTTTCAAACACTTCTTCAAATGTATGGATCTCTTCCTCCAGTTCTTTTACCATCTCCGGATCTTCATCTTCATATCCCATCTCGATCAAAAGACCGATATCTTCATAAGAACTGTAGAGATTATGGATTGTCTCCACAAGTTCTTTCAGATTCTTCAATTCTTTCATCAGTTCCTGTGATTCTTCCGGATTATCCCAGAATCCAGGTTCTTCTATCTTTCGTTCCAGTTCTTCGATTCTCCGCTCTTTCCCTGCAACGTCAAAGTGAATCCCTCATTTCGGCAAGAGGTTCTTCATAAGCGTTCATTATTGTTTTGAACTGATCTAATTCAACCACATTTCCACCTCTTTCTTTTCTTATATTCTTCTTTATCCGGCAGCCGGGTTATCCCTGCCGCCGTCATCTCATATCATATACGTCTGCATTCTGAAATTAATTCTTCCGTCCGCAGCACTGTTTGTATTTCTTTCCGCTTCCGCACGGGCATGGATCGTTTGGATATACTTTCTTTTCGGCACGTTTCTTCGGCTCACGTACTCCTGTATCATCCTTGTTCGTTCCGGTTACTTTTGCAACCTGTTCTCTTTCTACCTTCTGTTCCAGTTTGACATGCAGGATCGTACGTACCGTATCTTCCTCAATGCTTCTTGTCATCTCATCAAACATCTCGTATCCGATCATCTTGTACTCAACCTTTGGATCTCTCTGACCGTAAGCCTGAAGACCGATTCCCTGACGCAGCTGATCCATATCATCGATATGATCCATCCATTTTGCATCAATCACTTTCAGGAGAACGACACGCTCAATCTCACGCATATGCTCCGGCTCCGGAAATTCTGATTCTTTCGCCTCGTAAACCTTTGCCGCACGTTCTTTCAACATATGCTTCAGTTCCGTCTGACTGATATCTTTGACATCTTCTTCCGTGATCACTTCCATCGGAATCGTATTCCGGATCGTCAGATTCAATTCTGTCAGATTCCACTCATCATAATCCTGATCCGGACTGGTTACCAGGTCTACCGCGTTTTCCACATAATCATTCATCATGTGGAAGATAGAATCGCGCATGTTATCTCCATCCAGCACATGGCGTCTTTCTTCGTAAATAATCTCTCTCTGTTCATTCATTACCTGGTCATATTCCAGCAGATTTTTACGGATTCCAAAGTTGTTGCTCTCGATCTTTTCCTGCGCTTTTTCAATCGCACTGGAAAGCATCTTATGCTCGATCTGCTCGCCGTCTTCCACACCAAGTGTATTGAACACATTCATCAGTCTTTCCGATCCGAACAGTCTCATCAGATCATCTTCCAGGGAAATGTAGAATCTGGATTCTCCCGGATCCCCCTGACGTCCGGAACGTCCACGCAGCTGGTTATCGATACGTCTGGATTCATGACGCTCGGTTCCGATGATCTTAAGACCTCCGGCCGCCCTTGCTTCATCATCCAGTTTGATATCCGTACCACGGCCTGCCATGTTTGTTGCGATGGTTACCGCATCATGGATACCTGCCTGTGCAACGATTTCAGCTTCCAGTTCATGGAACTTGGCATTCAGTACGTTGTGTTTGATGCCGCGGCGCTTTAACATACCACTTAACAGTTCCGAATTGTCGATCGTGATCGTACCAACCAGTACCGGCTGGTGTTTTGCGTGCGCCTCTTCAATTGCATCGCACACAGCTCTGAACTTTTCTTTCTGTGTCTTATACACTGCATCTTCCAGATCCTGACGCTTTACAGGCACGTTTGTCGGAATCTCAATAACATCCATTCCGTAAATTTCACGAAATTCTTTTTCTTCTGTCAGAGCTGTACCTGTCATACCTGACTTTTTCGTATATTTATTGAACAGATTCTGGAATGTAATAGTTGCCAGGGTCTTGCTTTCCCGCTTAACCTTTACATGTTCTTTCGCTTCGATTGCCTGATGCAGCCCGTCTGAATAACGGCGTCCCGGCATGATACGTCCGGTAAATTCATCCACGATCAGCACTTCATCATCTTTTACTACATAATCCTTGTCACGGAACATCAGATTGTGTGCACGTAATGCAAGAATGATATTGTGCTGGATCTCCAGATTATCCGAATCTGCAAGGTTATCGATATGGAAGAACTTTTCAACTTTCTTTACACCATCTTCGGTAAGGTTGATATTCTTCTCCTTTTCATTAACAATGAAATCTCCTGTTTCTTCAATGTCCTCACCCATGATGGCATTCATCTTGGTGAATTCTCCGCTTGCCTCACCACGTTCCAGCTGACGTGCAAGTATATCACATGCTTCATAAAGTTTTGTAGATTTCTCGCTCTGTCCGGAAATGATAAGTGGTGTCCTAGCCTCATCGATCAGTACGGAATCGACCTCATCGATCAGTGCATAGTTCAACCCTCTCTGCACAAGCTGTTCTTTATAAATAACCATGTTATCTCTCAGATAATCAAATCCGAGTTCGTTATTTGTCACATATGTGATGTCACAATCATATGCGGCACGTCTCTCATCATTATCCATGCTGTTCAGTACCACACCTACAGTCAATCCGAGGAATTCATGTACCTGTCCCATCCATTCTGCATCACGTTTTGCCAGATAATCATTGACAGTTACAACATGTACGCCTTTTCCTTCCAGTGCATTCAGATAAGACGGCAGAGTTGCGACCAGTGTCTTACCTTCACCGGTTTTCATCTCTGCAATACGCCCCTGATGCAGGATGATTCCACCGATGATCTGTACACGGTAATGCTTCATTCCCAACACACGGCTTGCCGCTTCTCTCACTACTGCATAAGCCTCCGGGAGAATATCATCTAAAGTCTCGCCATTTTCCAGACGGTCCTTAAATTCTTTTGTCTTTGCTTTCAATTCTTCATCTGAAAGCCGCTGCATATCTTCATCCAGTGCCATAACCGCATCTGCGATCGGATATACTCTTTTCAACTCATTCTGACTGTGAGTTCCAAATATTTTCTGTATAATATTCATTCGATGTATACTCCTTACTTCTCTTTAAGGCCGCAAAACGACCACTTTATCCATTATTTTATCACTATCCATACCTCAATTCAACTGATTTATAAAGTGTTAACACTTTATTTACGACCTGTTTACAGGAGATTTCTTTTTGATCCCACATCGTATGTTAATGATATTCTTTTATCACTTCATACGGAATCCTGCCGCCAAAGAGATCAAGCGCACTTCCAATCGTAAAATCAACTTTTCCATTTCCGGTTCTGCGTATCTGTTCCAGATCCTCCATACTTCCGATACCGCCTGCATAAGTCACCGGAATGTCTGCCTGCTTCAGGATCTCTATCAGCTCCTGTTCTATTCCGGAAGCTTTCCCTTCCACATCCACACCATGTACCAGAAATTCGTCGCAATAGCCGGATAGTCTGCCAAGGATCTCCGTTCCAAGCTCTACATTGGTAAATGTCTGCCAGCGGTCAGTTACGATATAATATCTTCCATTCTTTTTCCTGCAGCTCAGATCCAGAACCACATGTTCTTTTCCCACTGCCATACATAATTTTTCCAGATTATCCCAGTAGATTTCACCATTTTTGAATACATAAGAAGTCACGATCACATGGCTTGCTCCTGCCCGGATATATTCCGAAGCATTGTCTGCCGTAATTCCACCTCCGATCTGCAATCCTCCCGGATACGCATGCAATGCCTTTAATGCCTGTTTTTTTGTCTGTCCGTAATATTCCGACGATGCCGGATTCAGGAGAATGACATGTCCCCCTTTCAGTCCGTCTTTTTTATACATTTCCGCAAAATAATCGGCTCCCTGATCTGCCGCGAAATTCTCTTCCGCCTGGTCTCCCTGATCCCGAAGGCTCCCTCCGACAATCTGTTTTACTTTTCCGTTATGTATGTCAATGCATGGTCTGAATTTCATAAATGTTTATCTCCTTTTTGCGTTTTCAACCATTTTACCACACTAAAGTGCAGCCGTCCAGTTTGCCGCGAGTGCCCCGGACAACAACGAAGGATGCCGGAAGGATATTTTTCCTTCACCCCGGCATCCTTGTTTTGTACTTTTTGTCTTACCTTGCAGCAATCAGGTGTCCCTTTTCCTATCTGGTATTATCCGTATCATTTTTTCCTGTATCATTTTTTCCTGTATCATTTTTTCCTGTATCATTTTTTCCTGTATCGTTTTTTTCCGTATCGTCCGGATCCAGATCATCTACGATATCATCCACACCGTCTTCTACACCATCTTTCACTTCATTTACTGCGTTATCATCTGTATTATTTGTATTATTTCCACAGCCGGTCAGCCCCGACATTGCTCCTGCACACATTAATATCAGCAGCATTTTTTTCCATTGTTTCATTGTACAATCTTCCTTTCGTATATTTTTCATCTGCCATCAAGTATTACCTGTCATCAGTAATATCTGCATTTTTTGAAAATATATACAAAATCCGTATGCTGCTGATACTGGTATTTTTTTACATTTCTACAGTCTCTCTGCTATCACACCACTTCTGTATGCTGCAAGGAGCACTTCCAGATCTGCGATCTGTTCTTTCAGATGTCTTCCCACATCGGTATCTTCCACTTTTTTACGTTCCAATGTCCGTTTGACTACGGTACTGTCTGAATGTATATCACTTTCCTTCTCAATGGCCGCTTCTGTAGATTCAAACGGCTCATGCGCAGCTAGGATCAGTCCATAAGAATTGTAAATCAATGTATATCCTGCAATACCTGTTTCTTTCTGATACGCTCTCGAAAATCCACCATCGATCACCAGAACTTTTCCGCCGCACTTGATCGGTTTTTCCCCATCTTTGCATTTTACCGGTACATGACCGTTGATAATATGCGCATCTTTATTTTCCAGTCCGAATTCTTTCAGTATATGGCAGATTACCTTTTCATCTTCCAGCAACAGATAATATGGATTTTTCTTCTCTTTATGTGTCTCTTTTTCTGCCAGGAAATAACGTTCGAACGTCGCCATCTTGTCTTTACCGAACAGTGGTGAATTCTCGCTCAGCCAGATATACCACATAATGTCTTTTCCACGTTCTTTTTCCTTGGAATCCATAGCATAGAATCCTTTTCTCACATAACTTTCAAGGACTTCATAGAGACCTTTCCCCTTATATGTATGACCGAAAATCCTCACACTCTTCAGATTGCCATCTTCTTTTAATGGTACACAGCCATGATATAACAGATTTCCATTATACACTTTATATAATCCGCCTTTGTTCAACAGGAAATGCATATGGCTCTGTAATTTTTCACAGTTTTCAAATGCCCGTTCCAGACGCTCCATAATATCCTCTTCTTCTTTGGTAAGTGCATATGGCTTTTTCGGGTCAATTGTCGGGAAATTCGAATCCAGCATTTTATATTCTTTCCCATCCAGTTCAATTGTACCCTTTTCATAGTCAATATGATGCAGGAGATTGCGTTTATCCAGTTTAAATCCCGGATTTTTCTTGATAATCTGCCCTTCTACCTTGAACTGGATCACCGAAATCGCTTTGTGCATCTTCACATCCAGCAGCATCTCACTTGTACTGTAATTCGGACTGCCTTTTAATTTGAAACATTCGCACGGATCATCCCGATATGTATTCATGGCAAATGTTGCCAGCGGAAGCAGATTGATTCCATATCCTTCTTCCAGAATGTCCAGATTTCCATATCTCGCACAGATACGGATCACATTGGCAATACATCCTCTCTGCCCGGCTGCCGCACCCATCCACAGGACATCATGGTTGCCCCACTGGATATCTACCGAATGATAGTCCATCAGCTTGTCCATGATAATATGCGGTCCCGGTCCTCTGTCATAAATATCCCCCACAATATGCAGATGGTCTACCGTCAGCCGTTGGATCAGTTCACTCATGGCAATAATAAATTTCTCGGCCCTTCCGATGCGGATGATCGTGCTTACGATTGCATTATAGTAAGACTCTTTATCCGTCATATCCTTTTTCTCCGTGATCAGCTCTTCAATCACATATGCAAAATCTGCGGGCAATGCTTTTCTGACCTTTGATCTGGTATACTTGCTGGCGGTTCTTTTGCAGATTTCGATCAGGCGATATAGTGTGATCTTATACCAGTCTTCCATATTCTTTTCCGTCTTCTTGATCCGATCCATCTTCTCTTTCGGATAATAAATAAGAGTAGCAAGCGTCTGTTTGTCCCTGCTACTCAAAGTATTACCGAATACATCATCAATTTTACGGCGCACAGAACCAGAGCCATTCTTTAAAACATGTGCGAATGCCTCGTATTCCCCATGAATGTCCGTCAGAAAATGTTCTGTACCCTTTGGCAGATTTAAGATTGCCTGCAGATTGATGATCTCTGTAGAAGCTTTGGCGATGGTCGGATACAGTTGAGAAAGTCTTTCCAGATAACGTTCCTCCAATTGTCTCATAATTACCTCCCGGTTTCCCCTTTATTTTTTAAGATGCCGGGATTGTGTGAGAACAAAGCACAGAACAATCCACCGGCATCATAGATGGGACTTTAGATTCCACTATCTTATATCATATCACATTTTAGAACTGGATCACATCTGACATATCATATCTTCCGGCCGGTTTTCCTGCCAGGAACTTTGCAGCCTCCACTGCTCCTTTTCCAAATACCGCTTTGGAATACGCTGTATGTTTGAACTCGATCACTTCATCCTGCCCTGCAAAGAGCACCTCATGATCTCCAACGATCGTTCCTCCGCGTACAGCTGAAATTCCGATTTCTTTTCCGTCGCGTTTCTGGCGCACCTGGCTTCTATCATATACATAATGATACTGATTATCCGCTGCTTCATTGATAGAATCAGCCAGCGCAAGTGCAGTACCGCTTGGTGCATCCAGCTTCTGATTATGGTGCTTCTCTACCAGTTCGATATCATATCCTGCCGGTGAAAGTACCTTAGCAGCATCCTGAAGGATCTTCAGAAGCAGGTTGATTCCAAGTGACATATTTGCAGATTTTAAAACTGCAACTTTCTTTGCAGATTCTTCCACCTTTGCAAGCTGCTCTTCTGAAAGTCCTGTTGTACAAAGTACGACCGGCACCTGCTTCTCCACGCAATAACCCAACAATTCATCTGCTGCCGCTGCATTCGAAAAATCAATGATAACGTCCGCTTCCACATCGCACGCACCAATGTTCTCAAATACAGGGTACTCATTTGGCACTTTGGTGTATTTATCAATACCTGCTACAAGTTCAATTCCTTCTGTGTTCTTGATAATATCTGTAATAACACGTCCCATATGTCCGTTACATCCATGCATAATTGCTTTTACCATATTCTTGTCCTCCTCTGTATACATGCTTCTTCCGGGCGTATGCCGGTAAAAACAAAGGATACCATAGACGTATGATATCCTTCTGTCTTTTTATTATACTAACTGAATACCGAAATCTTTCATTGCCTGAGCAAGATTCTTCTCATGTTCAGGGGATATCTCTGTAAGCGGCATGCGAAGCGGGCCACAGTCGATTCCCATCAGCTGCATTGCTTTCTTAACCGGGATTGGATTCACTTCACAGAATAACTGATCGATCAGAGGGAGTGCCTTCAGCTGAAGTTCTGCACTTCCTTTCACATCCCCTTCAAAATACTTCTCACAAATGTCATGTGCTGCATCCGGTGCCACATTCGACAGTACAGAGATCACACCTTTTCCTCCAAGTGATAATACCGGAACGATCTGATCATCATTTCCTGAATAGAGGTCAACATTACCGTCTGTCAGGTTCATGATCTTTGCAACCTGTGAGATATTTCCTGATGCTTCTTTGATACCCACGATATTATCTACATCTTTTACCAGTCTTGCAACTGTTGCAGGTTCAATATTACAACCTGTTCTGCTGGCAACACTGTACATAATGATCGGTGCTGTCACTTCTTTTGCTACCGCACTGAAATGTCCGATAAGTCCGTTCTGTGTTGCTTTATTGTAATAAGGTGTAACCAGAAGCAGACCGTCTGCTCCATACTCGGAAGCTTCTTTTGACATGTCTATTGCAGTACGTGTACAATTGGAACCTGTTCCCGCAATAACCGGAACTCTCTTATTCACACGGTCGATTGTGAATTTCACACACTGCATGTGTTCTTCTTCTGTCATGGTAGCAGACTCTCCTGTTGTACCACAGATTACAATGCTGTCTGTTTTATGTGCACAATGAAACTCGATCAACTCATCAAGTCTGTCATAGTTAATACTTCCATCTTCATTAAATGGTGTGACTATTGCCACGCCGGCTCCTGTAAAAATAGCCATAGTGATCCTCCTGACTTTCATATAATCTAATGAAATTCTATCATCAATTAAATATGATGTCAATCCGAACCCTTATCGAAAATTCATCCTTTACACCGGCTCATCCATACATTCCAGCTTACTGACCGATACCTCGTAGGCAACTCTTTTCTGTGTTTCTGTTTCTGTGATCTTCTTCGTATATTCACGGCTCTGAATTCTTCCAACCACCTGCACGTGCTCCCCAACTTCAAATGCAGAAGCGAATCTGGCATTCCTTCCCCAGCAGATACATGGAATGTAATCGGATTTCCCGTACGGTCTGTTCACTGCCAGCAACAGATCTGCGATTTCCCTTCCCAGCGGTGTTTTTCTATATACCGGCTGTTTACAGATATATCCATCCAGTAAGATTTGATTCGTCTTTGCCCCGTCAAGCTCTTCTTCAATAAAAAAGAGTTCTCTGACAAAAACAGAAAGAATCAATCTGTTTTTCATCTCTTCGTGCCTGTTGTAAGACCGGAATTGTCCGTTTACCATAATAAATTCCCCTGTATAATCTTTCGAAACATCTATCAGACGTTCTGAAATCATCAGCGGTATCCTGTCTTTGGAATTACTGAGTCTTTTCACATCCACTTCTACCATATAAAAGCCTTCTCCGAATACTTCATGGCTGAATAAAAACGGGGATACGATTTCTCCCATCATAGTTACCTGGTTGTTCTCAATCATCTTATCTGACATAATTTTGTAATCTCCCTTCCTCTGGATCGTATTTTAAGTCATTACAAAGTCTATGAATCAAATCAGCATTTTAGAACTAAATACTTGTAAATTTCAAAAAATGTGATAAACTAATGTGGTTGCAGATAATAATAGGTAGAGAAAAGGAAGATTCGTAATGAAGACAAAACGTGAAGATGTACGTAATATCGCGATTATTGCCCATGTTGACCATGGTAAGACAACATTAGTAGATGAATTATTAAAGCAAAGCGGTGTATTCCGTGAAAATCAGGAAGTAGCAGAACGTGTCATGGACTCTAACGATATCGAAAGAGAACGTGGAATCACGATCCTCTCCAAGAATACTGCCGTCACCTATAACGGTGTAAAAATCAATATTATAGATACTCCGGGACATGCTGATTTCGGCGGCGAAGTAGAACGTGTCCTTAAAATGGTTAATGGTGTTATCCTCGTTGTTGATGCGTTCGAGGGTGCTATGCCGCAGACCAAATTTGTACTCCGCAAGGCAATGGAGTTAAAACTTCCGGTCATCGTATGTATCAATAAGATTGACCGTCCGGAAGCAAGAGCCGAAGAAGTTATCGATGAAGTTCTGGAACTGCTCATTGACCTTGGTGCTTCCGATGAACAGTTAGACTGCCCATTTGTGTATGCTTCTGCCAAGAATGGTGTAGCTACACTTGAGATCTCTGATGAGATGAAAGATATGAAGCCTCTGTTTGAAACGATCCTTGATTACATTCCCGCACCGGAAGGAGACCCGGAAGCTCCGACCCAGGTACTGATCAGCACCATCGATTACAATGAATATGTCGGACGTATCGGTGTCGGAAAGGTAGATAACGGTACCATCTCCGTCAACCAGGATATGGTTGTTGTCAACCATCATGATCCTGACAAACAGAAGAAAGTTAAGATCAGTAAATTATATGAGTTTGATGGTCTGCAGAAAGTTGAAGTAAAGGAAGCTTCTATCGGAGCGATCGTAGCAATCTCAGGTATCTCTGATATTGCCATCGGTGACACGCTCTGCTCTCCGGAAAACCCGACAGCAATTCCTTTCCAGAAGATTTCTGAGCCGACAATTTCTATGGACTTTGTAGTAAACGACAGTCCGTTTGCCGGACAGGAAGGAAAATATGTTACTTCCCGTCACTTACGCGACCGCCTGATGCGCGAATTGAATACAGATGTCAGCCTTCGTGTAGAAGATACTGAGAATATGGATGCATTCAAAGTATCCGGACGTGGTGAGCTTCACTTATCTGTTCTGATTGAGAATATGAGACGTGAAGGATACGAATTCGCAGTCAGCAAAGCCGAAGTCCTGTATCACAAAGATGAGAATGGTAAGCTTCTTGAGCCTATGGAAATTGCTTACATTGATGTACCGGATGAATACACCGGTGTTGTCATCGACAAGCTGAGCCAGAGAAAGGGTGAACTGCAGACAATGGGTGCTGCCAATGGCGGATACACCCGTCTTGAATTCCGCATTCCATCCCGTGGTCTGATTGGTTATCGTGGTGATTTCCTGACAGATACAAAAGGAAATGGTATTATGAACACAGCATTCGACGGATATGCTCCATATAAAGGAGATATCCAGTACCGCAAACAGGGTTCCCTGATCGCATACGAAACCGGTGAATCTGTAACTTATGGCCTTTACAGTGCACAGGAACGTGGAACACTTTTCATCGGTGCCGGCGAAAAAGTCTATTCCGGTATGGTCATCGGCGAGAATGCCAAGACAGATGATATCGAAGTAAATGTATGTAAAACAAAACATCTTACCAACACCCGTTCTTCAAGCGCAGATGAAGCACTCCGCCTTACACCTCCGACTGTACTCAGTCTGGAGCAGGCAATTGACTTCATCGATACAGATGAACTTCTGGAAGTAACACCGGAATCTCTCCGTATCCGCAAGAAGATTCTTGATCCGAAGATGAGAAAACGTGTAAACCGGTAATCTATACCCCACCGGATAAAAGAGACAGGAAAACCTGTCTCTTTTTTTCTTCTGTAAATACTTCTGCAACTCTTTTTTATATCAAAATATATTGGCAAATACATTCTTTTCACTTATACTGAAATTACAGCGGAAATCTATTATGAGAAAGGAATCCAACGAATGAAAGAATTTATCTCTCACATTCTCAAACAGGTGGCGGCGATTTTGGAGTATGTGATCGCTTTTATGCTTGCGATCGGTATCATTCTGCTTTGCTTCCGTATGGTATGTTCACTTCAGAATATCCCACATCTGAACACCTATCCAAATTACGATGATCTTCTTGAGGTTTGTTTTAATCTGATCATCGGTGTAGAGCTGATCCGTATGATGTATTCGCATTCTCCAAGCACTGTATTTGAAGTTCTGCTTTTTGCAATTGCGAGACATATTATCATGGATCACTCTTCTATCTACAGCAGTCTGATCGGGGTATGCTCGATAGCAGTCTTATTCGCAACAAGGAAATACCTGTTCTCAGAATTCGATGTTGCAGATGAAACTGTATTTCGGGCCTCAACAAAAGCTAAGGTTGTCAATAAAATCCTGAGTGTGAACATTCCTCATAAAACAGATGACACTCTTGCGGATGTGTTGCTCCCTCATCTCGACGAACACAATATCACTCCTCGTGTCGGTGCCTGTTATTACTTCCCCGACTGCGGTCTACGTGTTGCGAAACTACATGATGGAAAAATTTCGAGAATTCAGGTAATTCGTGCTATACATTAACGTCCAAACATGCTATACTACATATATCAGATAGATTGACGGTCCGAATAACAATTGTCAGATTTTATTTTTCTTATTTGATGATTGTATAACGTACATTTATTTGAAATTATGTCGCAAAGGAGTTGGGCATCATGAAATTTATTATTATTGGGAAGAACATCGATGTAACACCAGGCTTAAGAGAGGCCGTAGAAAGCAAATTAGGAAAGTTAGAAAGGTACTTCACTCCGAATACAGAGATCCATGTAACCTTAAGCGTACAAAAAGGGCATCAGAAGATTGAAGTAACTATTCCTGTAAAGGGTGGAATGGTTCGTTCTGAACAGGAAAGTTCAGATATGTATGTATCAATTGATCTGGTAGAAGAAGTGATCGAACGCCAGCTTCGCAAATATAAAAACAAACTGGTAGCAAGAGAACAGGAAGGCGGTAACTTCAAGCAGGAGTTCTTTGAAGAAGATGACAAGATTGAAGACGCCGGTGAGATTAAAATTGTACGTACCAAAAAATTCGGATTTAAACCTATGTATCCGGAAGATGCATGTGTACAGATGGAACTTCTTGGACATGATTTTTATGTATTCTGTAACGCAGAGTCTGACGAGGTAAATGTTGTATATAGACGTAAGAACGGAACATTTGGATTGATCGAACCTGAATTTTCTTAAAATTCTATATAAAATGCAACACAATACCTGTAATGCAGAATGCAAAAAAGAGACGGCAGCCTATCATGCCGTCTCTTTTTTATTTCCTGTATGCACCAGAAACCATCAAAGCAATTATTCCAAAACCGTTGGCACACCGTCAATCTCAGCATAATAACACTCTTCTTTCGGTGTCATATCTGCCTGTGCGTTCGTCCCTTCCGTAATTGCATGCATCACCTGTTCCAGTTCCGTCTTCGGGATCAGTACTTCCAATTCTACTTTATCCGTATATACCGTATCCAGTATCTTCAGCTCTCTCTGGGCCAGAATGTACTGGATCTTACCGAATGTTGTATAATCTGTCTCTATATGAAGTTTCACACCCAAAATCTTCGTTATCACGACCGATGCCTGCAGACCGGCTTTCACAGCTTGTGAATAAGCCCGAACCAGCCCTCCTGTACCAAGCAGTGTACCGCCGAAATAACGTGTTACCACTACAGCCACATTCCTCAGTTCATTTCCAAGCAGTACATCCAGCATTGGTTTTCCGGCTGTTCCGTTCGGCTCTCCGTCATCACTGCAGCGCTGAAGCTGTCCTCTCTCTCCGATCACATATGCGAAACAGTTATGTCTGGCATCCCAGTATTTCTTTTTTGTCTTTTCTATAAATTCCAGTGCTTCTTCTTCATTCTCCACCGGTATTACAGTTGCGATAAATCTTGATTTTTTTTCTACAATCTCATCTTCTCCGCCCTGATAGATGGTTCTGTATTCTGGTAACATTTTGTCGTCCTTTCGTATAATTTGTAAATTTATACATAATATAATACCTAATTTCTTAAGATTTTCCTAGTCTAATATGAAGTTTTCATTTTTTTCTTTATAAAAGAGTGTACATTTGCTATAATAACCTGGTATAAAGGAGGCCTAAACGCATGAATTATGGAAAGAAAAAGGCTGCGAAAAGGCAGAAAAAAATAACGTCCAAATCTACGATGCAGGGAAAACGTATCGTTGTCCGTTTATTCAAAGCATTACTGATCTGTATTATTCTTGCAGCAGTAGTCGGAGTAGCCGGCGGCGGTCTTTTTATAAAAAAGATCATTGATGATACTCCTCATGTCTCCGCATCTGACGTTAAACCGAAAGGATTTACCACTTTCGTCTACGCCGATGACGGCAGCACAGAAATTGAACGATTTGTATCTTCCGGTTCCAACAGGGTATACAAATCCATTGATGAGATACCGAAAGATCTGCAACATGCTTTTGTTGCGATTGAGGATGAGCGTTTTTACAAACACAACGGTATAGATCTGCAGGGTATTGCCCGTGCCGCAGTAGTCGGCATTGCAAGAGGTGGTAATTTCACCGAAGGTGCCAGTACTCTTACACAGCAGCTGATCAAGAACAATGTGTTCCCGAACTTTACCAAAGAAAAAACATTTTATGATAAATTCCAGCGTAAAATTCAGGAACAATATCTTGCTTTACAGATTGAAAAGAAAATGGATAAAAGCGAGATCATTGAAAGTTATCTGAATACGATCAACCTTGGACAGAACTGTCTCGGGGTTCAGGCTGCATCGCAACGTTATTTCGGAAAAGATGTATCTGACCTGACCTTATCTGAATGTGCAGTCATTGCCGGAATCACACAAAGTCCAAGTACTTATGATCCGATTACTCATCCGGATAACAATAAAGTAAGACGTAATAAAGTATTAAAAAATATGCTGGAACAGGGTTATATCAGCCAGAAACAATATGATGAAGCACTTGCCGATGATGTCTATGCCCGGATTCAGACAACCAATACTGCTTCTCAGGCAGATAATACCTATAGTTATTTTGTTGATGCACTTGCCCAGCAGGTTATTCAGGATCTGAAAGACCAGCTTGGTTATACTGATACGCAGGCTTATAATGCTGTTTACAGCGGTGGTCTTAGTATTTATTCTACACAAAATCAGACCATGCAGCAGATCTGCGATGAAGAAGCCAATGATGATTCTAATTATCCCGGACTGAAAGAATATGGTCTGGATTATGCACTGACTGTAACCCGTGCCGATGGATCAACGGAAAATTATGGCAGCAATAACATCAAGAATTATGTAAAAGAAACTTATGGAAAAGACCAGGGACTTTTATATTCCAGCGAAGATGCTGCCAGAGCAATGGTCGAAGAATGGAAAGCAACGATTGCCAGGGAGGGAGATACTTACGATGAACGTATCACGATCACTCCGCAGCCACAGTCTTCTATCACGATCATGGATCAGAAGACCGGACAGATCAAAGCAATGGTCGGCGGACGTGGTGAAAAAGCTTCCAGCCTTGGTCTTAACAGAGCCTACCAGGGATCAAAAAGACAGCCAGGATCTACATTCAAGATTCTTGCAGCTTATGCACCGGCATTAGATTCCTGCGACAAAACACTTGCAACAACAATTGATGATGAACCATATACACTGAAAAACGGACAGGTCTTAAGAAATGCCAATAAGCAATATGGCGGTACTACAACTCTTCGTGAAGGTATCAAACGCTCCATCAACGTAGTGGCTGTAAAATTAAGTGACGAGATCACTCAGGAATTAGGCTATGAGTATTGTCAGAAATTCGGAATCAGTACTCTTGTAAAAAACAAGACGATCAACGGAAAAGTGTTCGATGACAGTACTTCACAGACTCTCGCTCTTGGTGGTATCACAGAAGGTGTCTACAATTACGAAATGTGTGCAGCATATGCAACGATCGCCAACGGCGGCGAATATAATAAACCAACGCTTTACAGCAAGGTAGTTGACCATGATGGCAACGTTCTTCTGGATGGCACCGGCGAATCACATACTGTAATCAAAGACAGTACTGCATATCTTCTCACCAACGCAATGGAAGATGTCGTCAATTCCGGTACCGGTACTGCATGCCAGCTTCCTAATATGCCGGTAGCCGGTAAGACAGGTACCACAACTTCCAACAAAGACTTATGGTTCTGTGGATTTACACCATATTACACCTGTGCCGTATGGGGAGGATATGACGATAACAAAGAATGTGATTATGACACAAGTTTCCGTTTCAGACTCTGGAAAGGTATCATGAGCCGTATTCACGAGAATCTGGAAGAAAAAGATTTTAAAGTTCCTTCTTCCGTTGAACGTAAAAGCATCTGTACAATTACAGGAAAACTCGCAGGAAGCGGATGCCCGTCTATTACAGAATATTTTGCAAAAGACACTCTGCCTGCTGAGACATGTTCCGGACACGGATATTCTTACGGAAGCAAATCCAACTCTTCCACAGAAGATGACAGCAGTTCCAATGCTAATACTTCCGGATCTTCTACCAGAGAAGACGGCAGTAATTCAGCGACCGGTAATACGACCGGTAACACAACAGCCGGCAGCGATACAACCGGCGGTACTACAACGGGTGGCTCAACCGGTGGTACTACAGGTGGTTCAACCGGTGGCTCAACCGGCGGTACTACAGGTGGTTCAACCGGTGGTTCAACCGGCGGTACTACAGGTGGTTCAACCGAAAGTACTACACCTCAGTAATATACAGAAAAAAATGCGGGATAGTTAAAACCATCCCGCATTTTTTTACATATTTTTTTGATTGTGAAATCAATCTCTGTTTTTCCAACATCCTTTATGAAAGAATTAATTTAGCAGCTCCACAGATTCCTGCATCATTTCCTAATGTTGCAAGGACAAATTCGGTATCCTTGTTAGCAAAAAATGCCCTCTCTTTAAAGTTCTTTTCCACATACTCTATCAGTACTTCACCTGCTTTGGATACACCTCCGCCAATCACAATTGCTGACGGATCTGCCACTGCTGCCAGATTAGCCATTGCATGTCCGAGATATTTTCCAAATTCTTCTGCAATCTCTTTTGCCACTGCATCTCCGGCTTTCACTGCATCAAATACAGTCTTTGCACTGACTTCCTGCTCTCTTAATACTGACTTGGCATCATCTTTGGCAAGACGGATATTTGCCAGTCTGGTAATTCCTGTGGCTGATGCATATTGCTCCAGACATCCGGTATTACCACATCCGCAATGATCTGTCTCTTCATAATTCACACAGAGATGCCCAATCTCACCACCGGCACCATGCGCTCCTACCAATGGTTTTCCATCAATAATAATTCCACCGCCTACACCTGTTCCAAGCGTTACCATAACGATATTTTTGCGTCCTTTGCCGGCTCCCAGCCACATTTCTCCAAGTGCGGCTACATTGGCATCATTACCGATCTCGGCTCTCATGCCGGAAAGCTCTTCCATCTCTCTTTTTACTTCTTTATATCCCCATCCGAGGTTTGCGGTGTTCTGTACCACACCTTCTGCATCAACCGGTGCCGGAACTCCGACTCCGATTCCTTCCACCTCATCTCTGCCGATCTTCTTTTCTTCAAGCTTTTCCTTTAATGCCTCAGCGATATCCGGAAGAACTGCCTCTCCCTGATTCTCTGTACGGGTCTTAATCTCCCACTTATCTACAATCTCCCCATCGGTCGTAAACAAACCTAATTTTACTGTTGTTCCCCCGATATCTACACCAAAACAATATTTCATTTTCCTACTCTCCTATTTTTTTGTTAGATTCTGCTGTACACGCTTGTACAGTTCCTGTGCTGCATTATATCCCATCTGTTTCTGTCTGTGGTTAACGGCCGCTGTCTCAACGATAATCGCCAGATTACGTCCCGGACGTATTGGAAGATGGTGACAAACCACTTTGTTTCCAAGGAATTCTGTATACTCTTCTTCCAGTCCGAGACGGTCATATTCTTTGTTCTTATTCCACTCTTCAAGCGTGATAACAAGGTCAATATTCTGTGTCTCCCTGACACTCAGTACACCGAACAATGCTTTTACATCTACAATACCGATACCACGCAATTCAATGAAATGTCTTGTGATATCCGGTGCCGATCCAACCAGTGTCTCATCACTGACTCTGCGGATCTCTACAACATCATCACTGACAAGACGGTGTCCACGCTTGATCAGTTCCAGTGCGGCTTCACTCTTTCCGATTCCACTTTCACCCATGATCAGCACACCAACACCGTATACATCAACCAGCACACCATGAATAGAAATGCATGGTGCAAGTTCCACATTCAGCCATCGGATGATCTCTGCTGTAAATTCCGATGTCTTCTTCTCTGTCTGGAATACAGGGATATTTGCCTTTTCTGCCATCTCCAGAAGCATCTTTTCCGGTGGAAGATTCCTGCAGAAGATCAGACAAGGAATCTTATAAGAAAGCAGTGTCTCATAAATCCGCTTTTTCTTATCTTCATCTGTCATCTTCTCCAGAAATGTATATTCTACATAACCAATGATCTGTACACGTTCTGAATCAAAATGTTCAAAAAATCCTGTAAGCTGCAGTGCCGGTCTGTTAATATCTGGTATCTCTACATCTTTATCAGACAGATCTACATCCGGTGTTAAATTTTTAAGATTCATTTTTTCAACAAGTGTTTTTAATTCAACTTTATTCGCCATATTCTTCTACCTCACACGTATTAAAAATCTCTTTAATTATTATACCATACTTAATGATTCTGGTGAAAAAATTTATATACTTCCTGTGCAGATTTTTCATTCATACTTGGCAGTTCTTTTAACTCTTCTACTGTTGCATTACGGATTGCATCAATATTCTCAAAGCACCGCATCAGATCTTTTCTTCTTGCAGGGCCGACTCCCGGAATATCGTCCAGCACAGAATGCACCTGCCCCTTGCTGCGCAATTGTCTGTGAAATGTAATTGCAAAACGGTGCGCTTCGTCCTGTATCCTGGTAATCAGCCGGAAACATTCCGAGTTGCGGTCAATCGGAAGTTCGGTATTATTAAAATACAGTCCTCTCGTTCTGTGATTGTCATCTTTTACCATTCCACACACCGGAATATGCAGATGAAGCTTTTCCAGTACTTCCAGTGCTATATTCACCTGCCCCCGTCCGCCGTCCATCATGATCAGATCCGGAAATATCTGAAAGCCTCCGGTTTCACTTTCTTCCTGCTGTTCACGCAATCCATGCCCGAATCTTCTGGTCAGTACTTCATTCATACTGGCATAATCATCCGGACCCTGCACAGTTTTAATTTTGAATTTGCGGTAATCGTTCCGTTTTGGTTTCCCATGTTCATAGACTACCATCGATCCGACAGAATCGAATCCGTTCGTATTGGAAATATCATATGCCTCCATGCGTATGATGCCTTTTAGTCCCAGTATCTTTTCCAGTTCTTTCACTGCACCGATCGTTCTTCCCTCTTCACGTTTCAGACGTTCTCTGTCATTCTTTAACACCATCTGCGCATTCTTTTGTGCCAGTTCTACCAGTTTTTCCTTCGTTCCCTTCTTCGGAATGCGAAGATGTACTCTGCGTTCTCTCCTTGCCGTCAGCCATTCTTCAATAATATCCTGATCTTCAATCTCTTCCGGCAGCATCAGTTCCGCAGGAATATATGGTGTGCCTGCATAGAACTGCTTGATAAAGCTTGACAATATCTCGCCTTCCGTATCATTTTCTGCGCTCTTCAGATAAAAATGATCCCGTCCGATCAGTCTTCCGCTTCGAATAAAAAATACCTGCACAACTGCATCTTCTCCCTCAGAAGCCATTGCAATGATATCTCTGTCATCTCCTGCCGTATCTGTGATTTTCTGCTTCTGAGCAACCTTCTGTACACTTGTAAGCAGTTCTCTGTATTCAATTGCTTTTTCGAACTCCAGACTATCCGATGCTGCCATCATCTTTTCTTCCAGTTCTTTTAACACCAGATCATAATGTCCATTCAGGAAACGTACAACTTCGTCTATGGATTTCCGATACTCTTCCTGAGAAATGTATCCCTGGCATGGTGCCTGGCACTGATGGATATGATAATTCAGACAAGGTCTCTCTTTCCCTATGTCTTTTGGCAGCGAACGGTTACAGCTGCGGATATGATAAAGCTTACGGATCAATTCTATCGTATCTTTCACTGCGCCTGCACTGGTATAAGGCCCAAAATATTTTGCCTTGTCCTTCTTCATCTGTCTTGCCAGCATAACCCTCGGAAACGGCTCATTTACTGTAACTTTTATAAACGGATAACTCTTGTCATCCATCAGCATAGTATTATACTTCGGTCTGTGTTCCTTTATCAGATTACACTCCAACACCAGTGCTTCCAATTCAGAATCTGTCACAATGTATTCAAATCTGGAAATATGTGTCACCATCTGTTCTATCTTGGCACCTTTATTCCTGCTACTCTGAAAATACTGACGGACACGGTTCTTAAGGCTGATTGCCTTTCCGACATAGATGATTGCATCCTTTTCATCGTGCATCAGGTATACACCCGGTTTTCCGGGCAGCTTCTTCAGTTCTTCCTGTATGTTAAAATTCTCCATATACGTCTCCTGTATATTTTCTATTTTCTAATTCTAAACATCTTCTCTGATTTTTTGAATCCTGTTAGCGCTCTTTTTCCGACTCTTTTACAATCAATAAAGAATAATAGCCTGCCTGCTCCGGAACATCTTCTATTCTTTCATAGATCCGCTCCTCTGGCATTCCACAGTTTTCTATCATCTTTACATTCACATTTCCGTCTTTTTCTTCCAGAGTCCTCTTTACTTCACTTATTCCGGATGCGGACTTCATCAGAATCTTTGTACCGGAATAGTTTAGTGCCGCTTCTATACCATAGCTGGATGGGATTACATGAAGTTCTTCTGCCCGGTCAACAAGACTGTCATCCATTCTCGCCGCTGCAGCACAAAAGGACGGAATTCCGCTGATGATCGTTGTCTCATACCCTTTTGCTTTTACTATGCGATGAATGTACATATAAGTCGAATAGATTGTCGGATCTCCCAGCGTCAGATATGCTACATCCTTCCCTTTTTCCAGTTCTTCTATAATTCTCCCTGCTGCATTTTCATAATTCCGATCCAGAATCTGTCTGTCCTTTGTCATCGGCGTATCCAGATCCAGGAATTCTTTTTCTTCCATGTTCTCTATCATCTCCGCTGCAATCCTGTAGCTGACCGCATGTTTCCTGCCTCTCGCAGGCACTGCGAGCACTTGGCATTCCTTTATGATACGCACTGCTTTATATGTCATAAGTTCCGGATCTCCCGGTCCGACTCCGACTCCGAATAATCTTCCCTTCATACTCTTTCCTCCAGAATACTCTCATCCTGCCTATTATATACCAGGCAGATATAATTGAAAAGAAAAAAGTTATCCCCGTCTCCAGTCTGCATTTATTGTGACA
>ERZ839767.1603-NODE-1603-length-33525-cov-14.504272_pt1 | contig 33525 bp, 25 predicted proteins | sample MGYA00519879_ERZ839767 | MGnify/ENA primary metagenome ERZ839767 (study PRJEB31850, sample SAMEA3708852) | human gut metagenome | biome: human gut; feature: human-associated habitat; material: faeces | place: China | collected 2014 ... | reverse complement strand
CATAGGTGGTCTGGTTGAAGGACTGGTCGGTGATGTCACCGTAGTCGGTGATCATTGCGACCTTATAGGCGCCCTCGTTCTCAGCAGGCTGCTCGGTCTGATCAGGTGCATCGGTCTTGGTATCGTCGGTCTTCTTATCGCCGCAGGCTACCAGAGACAGAGACATGACCAATGCCAGAGTCAAAGCAAGAAACTTCTTCATTGGAATCTACCTCTTTCATGTTTTCTCCTTTTAACGTCCGCTCCCGCTCTGAAACGCACCGTGCCGTGTTCCCCGGAGGGATCGCAGCCTATGTATGGCTTCGGAAACCGGGTGCAAGCTTTTTAAAAGGGTCGACCTCAAGGGTCTATGTCATTATAACAATTTCACCCGGGCAATGCAATAAGAAACCCGAATTGTTTTCAATTTTGCCATATCTTTCACGCATAAAAGAACACCCCGCCCGGGATCGGGCGGGGTGTTCCCTTCAGGAAGCGTTAACAGTCTATCGGTCTCAGTCCGCCATCTTCACGGCGACTTCCAGCGCAATCTTCATCATGTTGGTGAACGTGTTCTGCCGGTCCGCCGGGGGCAGCTCCTCCCCCGTCACCAGATTGTCGGAGATGGAGCAGATGGCCAGCGCCCGCTTGCCGGTGTAGGCAGCGTTGCAGTACAGGGCCGCAGCCTCCATCTCCACCGCCATGACACCCATCTTCTGGAAGCGCATATTTCGTCCGGCGGCATCGTAGAAGGTGTCGGAGGAATAGAGGTTGCCCACAGGCATCTTCACCCCCAGCTCCTTGGCGCTTTCCACTGCCGCCATCAGCAGGTCGAAGTCCGCAATGGGGGCAAAGGTGCCGCCCAGCTCATACTGCTCTAAATAGGCGGAGTTGGCACAGGCGCCCTGACCGGCCACCACGCTGCCCAGCTCCAGATCTGCCCGCAGGGCTCCGGCGCTGCCCACGCGGATGATATTCTCCACATCATACTGGGTATACAGCTCGTAAGAATAAATACCGATGGAGGGCATTCCCATGCCGGAGGCCATGACGCTCACCGGCACGCCCCTATACAGGCCGGTATAGCCCTGAACGCCCCGGACGTTGTTTACCAGCTTCAAATCCGTCAGGAAGGTCTCCGCGATGAACTTGGAGCGCAGGGGGTCTCCGGGCATCAGTACGGTTTTGGCGAAATCGCCCTTCTTGGCTTCATTATGCGGCGTTCCCATAGTATCCTCCTTTTATTTTTCCATGGCCTTTACGGCCTTCACGATGCGGCTGGTGCCCAGACGGGAAGCCCCCAGATTGATGAAATCCTCCGCGTCCCGCAAATTGGCGATGCCGCCGGCAGCCTTGATCTTCACATTGGGGCCCACGTGCTTGGCGAACAGGGCCACGTCCTCACGGGTGGCGCCGCCCCCACCGAAGCCGGTGGAGGTCTTGATGTAGTCCGCGCCGGAGGCGGTGACGATCTCGCACAGCTTGATCTTCTCCTCATCGGTGAGGAAGCAGCACTCGATGATGACCTTCAGCAGCTTGCCGTGGCAGGCCTCCTTTATGGCCTTGATCTCCGAGAGCAGATCCTCCCACTTCCGGTCCTTCACCCAGCCAAGGTTGATAACCATGTCCACCTCCTCCGCACCGTTGTTCACGGCGTCGGCGGCCATGAAGCACTTGGCCGCAGTGGTGTCATAGCCGTTGGGGAAGCCGATGACGGTGCAGATAGGCAGCTTGCCCGCCACGTATTCCGCCGCCTGCTTCACATAGCTGGCGGGGATGCACACACTGGCGCAGCCGTACTTCATGCCGTCGTCGCAGATGGCCTTGATCTCGTCCCAGGTGGCCGTCTGGGCCAGAAGCGTGTGATCGCACTTGCTCAAAATGTCTTTCAGTTCCATTTCAAGTCACTCCTTATCATAAAGTTAAGTTTGTTTCTTCGATACGTTTATCATACCAGTTTTTTTGATTGCTGTCTACCGTCCATCTCCCCCCTCTTTTGCCTAACGCTCCGGCGTCTTGCAATCCGGTCCATTCGGTGCTACAATGTAGGCCACCAAATCCAAAAGGAGCCTTTTTCATGAAAAAACGACTGTTATCCGCGCTGTGCGCGGTGATGCTTCTCATCTGCGCCATCCCCATGGCCAGCGCCCAGACCGGGGATGCTGCCCGCCGGGCCGATGCCCTGACGGTGCTGCATCTGCTCTCCGAAGATCCCAGTCGGGATCTGACGAAGCCCGCCACCCGTGCTCAGGCCGCCGTGCTGCTGGTCCGTCTGGCCGGCGGCGAGAAAAAGCCGGACACCGACGGCTGGTTTGCCGGTTTCCGGGATGTGCCGGACTGGGCCCACACCGCTGTGAACTACGCCAACCGCCGGGGCTGGATCTCCGGCGTCAGCAACGTACAGTTTGATCCCAACGGTCACCTGAACGCCGACGCCTGGTGTGCTATGCTGCTGCGGATGCTGGGCTACAGCGACAAGACCGGGGACTTTGAGATCTCCGACGCCGCAGCCTTCGCCTGGCGGATCGGACTCACCGGCCGCCAGCTAATTGGCATCCTCTCCATGGGCGATCTGGCGGAAGCCATTTATGACGCGCTGGATTTCTGTTATAAGGGAACGGAAACAACGGTGCTCTCCCGCCTGATGGACCTCGGTGTCTGCACTGCCTCCGCCGCCAACGCTCTGGGCCTGCTGAACAAGGACTATACCGCCCGCCAGCTGGCGGACCGCTACCTCTCCGCCGCCTTCCAGCTCAGCCTGTATGAGACAGAGGAGCAGGTCCACGATGAGGTCTCCTCCGCCGACGCCAGCGGCTTCTTCATCAGCGCCGACGGTCTGGCCGTCACCAACTATCACTCCATCGAAGATTCCATCAAGGCCACCGCCACCCTCCTCAACGGAGAAACCTACGAGGTAGAGCGGGTCCTCTACTACGATACCGGTATCGACATCGCCGTAATCAAGGTCTCCCGGACCAATCAGTCCCGCCGCACCACCTCCGCCTTCAACTATCTGGATCTGGTAGGCACGGCGGACATCCGCCCCGGCGATCCGGTGTACGCCATCGGCAACCCTCTGGGTCTGGGGCTGGCCATCAGCTCCGGCATCATCGGCTCCACCGCTCATGAGCTGGACCGTTATGCCCTGCCCTGCATTGTCAACTCCGCCGACATTTCCCGGGGCAGCAGCGGCGGCGCGCTGATGAACGCCCACGGTCAGGTCATCGGCGTCACCTCCGGCGCTTATACCTATGGCAACAATATGTATCTGGCTGTCCCTGTGGACCCGGTGATGGCCGCCGACCTGACGGTTTCCGGCTGGACCTTGAAGGAGGTCAAGGCCATCGAAGCCGCCAAGGATAAGGACTGACCTTCCCCGTTCGTAAAGGAGTGATCCCATGAAACGCATCCTGACCCTGTTGATGGCCGTTTCCCTGCTGCTGTGTCTGGCAGCCTGCGGCAAACCGACAGGTAGCACCCCGGAGCAGCCGCCCCAGCAGGCAGAGCCATCCGAGCCTCCCGCCCAGACCGAACCCCCCGCCTTAGAAGGCGAGGCCCTCTCCGTCCTTCCCGCAGAGGATGCCGGTCTGACGGAGGGCGGCTATGACGCTTACCGGGAGGCGGACCCCATGGCGGAGATCGTTCTCCTGCCCACCCGCTCCGTCACGGACTTCCACTATTTCATCGTGGGTTTCCGGGAGGACAGCGAACTGCTCACGCTCACCCGCGAGGATGACCTCTACACGGCGGATGCCCTTTCCCCGGACCGTCCCCTCCTGCTGGCCATTCCCTTTGTGGAAACGCTCCCTAACCGGGGCGTCTCCTATGTGGACGCGGACGGTGCCCTCCGCCAGTACGCCATTGTGGAAAGCGGAAAGGACGGCACCATCTTCCTGATGGAAGAAGCCTTTGACTCCGCAGCCTAAACAGACAAGAACCGTATAAAAGGTCCCCGGAGCGCTGCTCCGGGGACCTTTTTTATAGATGATCTTTTCGTTCCTTTTTCGGCTCCGGGCAGAGGAAATACCGGGTCATAATGATACCCAAAATGACAAGGATCACCTGGAAAACATCCACAGGCCAAATAGCTCCGTTGCCGCCTCCCCCGCCGCCGGAACCGCCCTCCGAATTCCGGTACAGCTTTATCAGCTCCCCTGTATCCAACTGGCTGCCTTCTGCATCATAGTAAGCCACGGATATGCTGCCGAAAAAGCCAGCCTTGCCCTGCTCCTCCGTCACCGGGATCACCTGAAGGATACTCTTGGCCGCCGTTCCCTCATACACCGGCGCCAGTGTGCTGATGTCCGGCAGGATCTCCTCCTCGCCATCATAAGCAGGCGGACGGTATCCGGGAAATACCCGGAAGCTGGCAGCCTCCTTCGGCCAGTTTGCGGTATAGATCTCCAGGTACCGCTGTCTGCCTATCTGGATCAAGCTCGTATTCACAATAGGACAGGTGTCATATTCTCTGCTCCGAAAGCGGTATCCGCCAAACAAGCCCCGCTGGAATTGATAAATACCCTGCCGTTCAAACGTTCCATTCTGTTCCAGCCGGTACAGAACAAACATCCGATCCTTTACCGTCGCAGTTTCCAGAACATCCACCTCTCCGTGATACGGAAATCCAGAAATGGATACCAGATCCTCCCGGATGATCTCCTTCATCTCCGCCGTGTCGGTCAGGTCATAGCAGTATTCCAGCCGATACAGCCCTACCAGGCACAGCAGCGTCGCCGCCACGGACAAAACGGCCCCCAGCCGCTGCTGCCAACGGAGCCGCTTCAAAAAATTCAGCTTCGGCGGCGGCGCTTTTTCCGCTTTCAGGTCCGCCGCCATGGCGTCCCGGGCTGCCCGGCAGTCCGGACAGGATTCCAGATGCTCGCAAATATCAGCTTCCGTCTCCGGCCCCGTCAGGTGCTCCAGATAGGACGGCAGCAGGTCTCTCACAATATGGCACGGCAGCATTACACACCGCCTCCTTCCAACAATTTCTGCTTTGCCCGGTAAAAGGTCACTCTCGCCCAGGTCTCGCTCTCCCCTAAGATCGCCCCGATCTCCGAAAAGGGCAGCTCCCCGGAAAGCCGGAGATACACCACCTCCCGGGTCTTTTCCGGCAGGGCGTGGATACGGCGGAACAGCTCCTGCCGGCTCAGATTCCCCATTGCCGCATCCTCGGCGCTGCCCTCCCCCGGCAGGTCCGTCATTTCCTCGATGGGAACGTGATTCTCCCTGGCCCGGCGGGAAAGCTCCTTTTTCATCAGGTTTCCGGCGATCCCGCAGAGATAGGTGGACAGCGCCGCCTCTCCCCGGTAATTCCCCGGATGCCGGATGGCCTCGTAGAAGGTCTGCTGGGTCACCTCCTCCGCCAGATCCGCATTCCGGGTGAGGGAGAACACATAGCGGTACACAAGCTCCGCGTTTTCCCGGTACGCCCGGTCAAAATCCGTCATGCTCTCCCCCCCTTTCTGTTGATTTGTGCCGGAACCAGACCGGTTCGTTACAGTCATTCTAAAAAATATTTTCTCAAAAAGCAACTCCCGCTCGTCTCCTTGCGTACACCGCCGACATCCGCTTCACCGCTTCCTCAACAAAAACACCCCCGGTGCGCGGATGCACACCGGGGGTGTTTCGTATACTTTTGAATTGGATAAGACGCTTAGACCTCGCCGAAGTCAGCGCACTTTGCGATCACGCTGGCGCAGCGGGGGCACAGGCCGTTCTCGTCCGCTGCGGTGCTGTGCTTCCAGCAGCGGGGGCACTTGGTGCCGGCAGCCTCGCTGACGGAAACCGCCAGCTCGCCGCCCACAGTGACCTCCACCTGGGAGACGATCAGCAGGTCCGCCAGAGCGGCTGCGTCCATCTCCGCCAGGAAGGCGTCCTCGGCAGGCACCGTCAGGGCCACATCGGCCTCCAGGCTCTTGCCGATCTTCTTCTCGGCACGGGCGGTCTCCAGCGCGCCGTTGACGGCATCGCGGACCTCAATGATCTTTTTCCACTTGGCCATCTCGTCAGCGGAGAGAGCGTAGTCGGCAAACACGCCGTTCATATCGTTGAACAGCACGTTCCGGGTGTCGTCGCCCTCCTTGTGGGGCATGGCCAGCCAGATCTCGTCGCCGGTGAAGCACAGGATGGGGGCCATGATCTTGGTGATGGTATCCAGGATCAGGTACAGGGCCGTCTGGGCGCTGCGGCGGGAGAGGCCATCCTTCTCCTCGCAGTACAGCCGGTCCTTGATGATATCCAGGTAGAAGTTGGACATCTCCACCACGCAGAAATCGTTGACGGCGTGGGTCACCACCAGGAACTCATAGTCGTTGTATGCCTGGGCGCACTTTTCGATCAGGGCGTTCAGACGGGTGACGGCCCAGCGATCCAGCTCCAGCATATCGGCGGGAGCCACCAGGTTGTTGGGATCAAAGCCGTCCAGGTTGCCCAGGCAGTACCGGGCGGTGTTGCGGAACTTCAGGTAGTTCTGAGAGAGCTGCTTGAAGATGGCGTCGGAGCAGCGCACGTCGGCGTGGTAATCGGCAGAAGCCGCCCACAGACGCAGGATGTCCGCGCCGTACTTGTTGAAGATGTCAGCGGGGTCCACGCCGTTGCCCAGAGACTTGTGCATGGCCTTGCCCTCGCCGTCCACGGTCCAGCCGTGGGTGACACACTCCTTGAAGGGCGCACCGTTGCCGAAGGCGCCCACGGCGGTCAGCAGAGAGGACTGGAACCAGCCGCGGTACTGGTCAAGGCCCTCCAGATACATATCGGCAGGCCAGAAGTTCTGATCCCGCTTCATGGAGGCATAGTGGGTGGAGCCGGAGTCGAACCAGCCGTCCAGCGTGTCGGTCTCCTTCTCGAAGCCGCTCTTGCCTCCGCAGTGGGGGCAGGTCATACCGGCGGGCAGAAAATCGGCGGGGTCCTTGTCGAACCAGGCGTTGGAGCCTTCCTTGCCGAACATCTCGGAAATGGCGGCGATGGTCTCATCGGTCACCACAGGCTTGCCGCAGTCCTTGCAGTACACCACAGGGATGGGCAGACCCCACCGGCGCTGGCGGGAAATGCACCAGTCGGCGCGCTCCCGGATCATACTCTTCATGCGGTCGATACCCCAGCCGGGGACCCAGCGGACCTCGTCGCAGGCGGCGCAGGCCTCGTCCTTGAACGCGTCCACAGAGCAGAACCACTGGGGGGTGGCCCGGAAGATGATGGGGTGCTTGCAGCGCCAGCAGTGGGGATAGCTATGGACGATCTCCTCGCTGGCCAGCAGAGCGCCGGACTCCTTCATATCCTTCAGGATGACAGGGTTGGACTCCTCCACCACCATCCCGGCGTACTTGCCGGCATAGTCGGTGTGGCGGCCCTGATCGTCCACAGGCACCACCATGTCCATGCCGTAGCGCTTGCAGGTCTGGTAGTCATCCGCGCCGAAGCCGGGCGCGGTGTGGACGCAGCCGGTACCGGAATCCATGGTAACATAATCGGCCAGCACCAGACGGCTGGTCTTGGGCAGGAAGGGATGGTCCGCCAGCATATTCTCAAAGAAGGCGCCCTCGTGAGTCTCCACGATCTCGTAATCGGAGATGCCCGCCACGCCCATCACCTTGTCGGTGAGGGCCTCAGCCATGATATACATCTCGCCGTTGCCGTTGTTCTTCACCACGGCATAGCTCTCAGAGGGATGCAGCGCGATGGCCAGGTTGCCGGGCAGGGTCCAGATGGTGGTGGTCCAGATCACGAAGTTCAGCTTGGACTTGTCCAGATGGCTCAGCTTGCCCTGATCGTCATGCATGGGGAACTTCACATACACGGTGGTGCAGGGATCATCCTGATACTCGATCTCAGCCTCAGCCAGAGCGGTCTCGTCATGGTAGCACCAGTACACGGGCTTCAGGCCCTTGTAGATGTAGCCCTTCTTGTACATCTCGCCAAAGACCTTGACCTCCTCGGCCTCAAAGCTGGGGTTCATGGTTTTGTAGGGATGCTCCCAGTCGGCCACCACGCCCAGGCGCTTGAAGCCCTCCATCTGGATGCCGATATACTTTTCGGCATAGGCGTGGCAGGCGGTACGGAAGTCAGACACGCTCATGGCCTTGCGGTTGAGCTTCTGCTCCTTGATGATGGCGCTCTCGATGGGCATACCGTGGTTATCCCAGCCGGGGATATAGGGGGTGTACCGGCCCCGCATGGCGTAGGAGCGGACGATGATATCCTTCAGGGACTTGTTCAGGGCGTGGCCCATGTGGAGGCTGCCGTTGGAGAACGGAGGGCCGTCGTGAAGGGAGAAGCGGGGCTTACCCTCGTTCTTCTTCAGCAGCTCGTTGTAGAGGTCCATGTCCTCCCAGCGCTTGAGCATCTCCGGCTCCCGCTTGGGCAGGCCCGCCCGCATGGGGAAGTCGGTCTTGGGCAGATTGATGGTCTTGTTGTAATCCATGATGCGTCTCCTTTTATATTGTAAGTTTTCCTTCTGTTCCTGATATAAGCGTCCGTTGTGAGGGTTCGAATCCCTCACGGCGTAGCAAAACAAAAAACGCTTTGCCTCTGAACTCAGAGACAAAGCGTTTGAAAACACTCTGCGGTACCACTCTTCTTGCCGGTCCCCTTGCGGAGCGCGGCCACTCACGCCTGCCATTACAGGCTGACGGAATAACGCCCGTCACACGTCCACGCTTACTCGCGTCGTCTTTCAGCAGGAGGCTCCAAGGTGATTTTCACCGCCGCGCCTGTCCGCCTCGCACCAAACGGCGGCTCTCTTTACAGACTTTCGACCGGCTACTCTTCCTTTTCTTCGCCAAATATCCAGTTACTCGGTTATCATATCACATTTTCACCGTTTGTCAACCGTATTTTCCCGGTTTTTCCCCGGAAAATACAGACTTTTCCGTTCCAACCGCTTCCCGTGGACAAACCGGCCCCGCCCAAGGGCGGAGCCGGTGCAGAGGAACTGGTGAAATTACTTCGCGGCGGTCATTCCGACGAAACGAACCAGGATCACAGCGGCCTGTGCCCGGGTTGCCGTCCCCTTGGGAGACAGCGTCGCATTGGTGGTGCCGCCGATCAGGCCGCTGCCCACAGCCCACTGCAGAGCAGGCACCGCATACTGGCCAACACTCTGGAAATCCTTGTAGCTCAGCAGATTGGTGTCCTCACCCACACTGATGTCCGCGCCGTTGGCCTTGGCGTAGCGGTACAGGATAGCAGCCAGCTGCTCACGGGTGATGGCGCGGTTGGGAGCGAAGGTACCGTCGGCATAGCCGCCCACGATCTCCTTGCCGGAGGCCCACTTCACGGCATCGGCATAGTACGCGCCGTTGTCCACATCGGAAAAGCCGGTGGTATTGGCAGTAACAGCGGGGCTGCCGGCCATACGGTACAGCATCGCCACCACCTGACCACGGGTCAGGGTATCGGCGGGGCTGAATGTGGTGTTGGAGGTGCCGCCCATGATGCCGTCAGCATAGACCCGCGCCACTTCGCTGAAGCACCAGTCGGTGTTCTTCACATCCGTGAAGGGCAGCGTAGTGCTGAGGGTCTTCATCATTTCCTGTACCACGGATGCGGAGGTGTTGGAAGCCTCGGTGTAGTTAAAGGCATAGGTGTCGTGGGCAATGCCGTCTGCCTTATCGCTCATGCAGCGCAGAATAGCGCAGGGTACGCCAAACTGATCGCAGACGCGGGCCACGGAAGCGCCCTCCATCTCGCAGGCCAGTGCGTCGAACTTGGTCTGAAGCTCCTTGACATAGGACTCGCTGGAGATAAACTGGTCGCCGGTGGCGATCACGCCCTGATGGACCTTGGCAGAGCCCAGCACATCGCAGGCAGCGTTGTAAGCGATCTTGGAAAGGGTGCCATCCACGGGGATCATGCCGGTCTCCTGATTGCTGCCGGCTTCGCCGTTCCAAACGAAGCCGTTGTTGGTCTCAGTGCCGTAGTCATGCTGCACAAGGCTGGTGCCGATGACCATGTCCATCACGTTCACGTCATCGCCCACGCCGCCGGCAATGCCGGTAAAGACAACGCCCTTGACCGTGAAGTTATTCAGCAGGGCCGCGGTATAGTTGGCAGAGAGGACCTTGCCGACGCCGGCCTGAACCAGTACCACGTCCTCGCCATTGAGCTTACCCACATAGTAGGTCTTGCTTCCGATCACGGTTTCCTTCTGGATGTCGGCGGCATCCACAAGAGCCTTCAGTTCCACGCTCATGGCGCTGATGATGGCGGTACGAGGCGTGGTGTCCTTTGTTGCGACATCCTTGGCAGCGGGAAGCGCGACCCGATCCTTGGCAATGGTGTTCAGCATTTCCTTCACCACAGAGGCGGAGGTATTGGAAGCCTCAGTGTAGTTGAAGGCATAGGTATCATGGGCAATGCCGTCGGCCTTGTCGCTCATGCAGCGCAGAATGGCGCAGGGCACATGGAACTCGTCCGCCACGCGGGCCACGGAAGCGCCCTCCATCTCGCAGGCCAGTGCGTTGAACTTGGTCTGAAGTTCCTTGACATAGGACTCGCTGGAAATGAACTGGTCGCCGGTGGCGATCACGCCCTGATGGACCTTCTCCGCGCCCAGCACGGTGCAGGCGGAATCATAAGCGATCTTGGAAAGGCTCTCGTCCACAGGGATCATGCCGGTCTCCTGATTGCTGCCGGCCTTGCCGTTCCACTCAAAGCCGTTGTTGGTCTCGGTGCCGTAGTCATGCTGCACCAGCTCGGTGGCAATGACCATGTCCATCACGTTCACGTCGTCGCCCACGCCGCCGGCAATGCCGGTAAAGACGATGCCGCCCACATGATAGGTGTCGATGAGGGTCTCAGCGCAGGACGCCGCCAGCACCTTGCCGATGCCGGCCTTGACCAGCACCACATCCACGCCGTTGAGGACGCCCTCATAAAAGGTGTTGCCTGCGATCTCTTCCGTCTTGGAGATCTTGGTCGCCTCCACCAGTGCGTTCAGTTCCACGCTCATAGCGCTGACGATACCCAGCGGGCCCTCAGCCTGCGCGGCCCCTGTCTGATCCGCAGCTGCGGCGGAAACCCCCAGAGATACCGTCATGACAATGACGAGCATCAGGGACAGGGTCTTTTTGAAGAGTCGGTTCATACTTCTCTCTACCTCCGTTTTAAAAGTGATACCTTTATCATACTATCAGTCCCTTTCAGAAGCAACCCCAAACAAACAGAATTGGTTCCTCTTTTTTTCGATTTATTTGTTGTTTTTTTCATATAGATCATCCTGCTCTTTGACGCAAAAAAAGGTATGACCTTCCGCTGATAGTGGAAGGTCATACCCGCTTGATAAGCTTCATGTCACTGATACCGGTAGAGCTGGGCCGTGTATCCGTCGATACACCGCAAAAACATCTCCCGGTCCCGGAATTCCATCAGTTGAGAACCGGCCTCCTCATGAAAGGACACCACACGGCGCTGGGTATCTACCCACAGCTTCCAGATCGGTTCCCTGGTCATTGTCGTTTCCATAGTGCGTGCTTCTCCTTTCATACACACATTCTCCTTCAGCGCCCCTTGGAGCGTTTTTTGTTCCTGTACCTATAAGACGATTTGAACACCGATTTTGTTGCACATTTTTCCAAAAAATTTTTAAAAATTTTAAGCCAGCAGAGGCCGCACCACCTGATCGTTCACCACGGCAAAGCTCTCCCGCAGGTAATAGTTGGCGCTGAGCCACCACCACGGCAGCTTCGCCGGGACCTGCACCACCCTGCCGGGTCCGGCGGCGTTCAGCAGCAGCCGCACCCGCCCCATGTGGAAATCGTTGGTGACGATGGCCACTGTTTTATGGTAGTCATCCGGCAGCAGCGCCAGAGAATTTTGCAGGTTCTGTCGGGTATTGGCGGACTGCTCCTCTAAGATCAGCCGCTCCGGGTCAATGCCCCGGTCCGTCAGCGCGTTATACATGGCCCGGGCCTCGGAGATATCCTCCCCCGGCCCCTGTCCCCCGGACAGCACCGCCGGGATGTCCGGATGCGCCTTGAGATACCGCTCCGCCGCGTCGATGCGGGTTTGCAGGGCCACGGAGGGCGTGGTGCCGTTGACCCCGGCCCCCAGAACGATGACCGCGTCCGCCGATTGGGCTGACTCGTCCCGGTGTCCGGCCCGGATGACCCAGACCTCCACCGCCGACAAGCCCAGAACCAGCGCCGCCAGTCCGATTTGGGCGATCCGCAGCAGGAGCTTCCATCCCCGATGGCGGCGGCTCAGCCGGCTCAGGCCCAGCAGCACCAGACAGACCAGCGCCAGTCCCCAGCTCAGCTTTCCGGAAAAGCTCACCCCCGGCAGGCGTTGAAGCCCCAAACCCAGCAGGCAGAACACCAGTGCCAGCGCCGCCGTCAGTCTTTCGGAGCGTTTCCACTCAAAAAACGTATGCTCATTCATATCGTATATTCTCAGATCCTGTCTCCCCGGCGGTCTCCCGCCGGGGAGCGTCCTCGCGGTACGATTTGGGTCAGGCCGCGATTGTCACCATCACCGTGGGACCGTCCGCCCCGCCGATGATGCCGAAGCTGGTGGCCTCCGCCCCATCAGACATGCTGGGGCTGTGGCTGTCATCCACGGCGGGAGCAATTTCCGTCTCCGTGGACGAATCATCGCTCTCCGTGCCGAACCACCCCGCCGGGTACTCGCTGTACCGTTCATAGTATTCCTCGGGGCTCATATGGAACTGCCCATAGAACTGGTCATATTGATCCCAGCCGCCCGCGGCGTACTGCCACGGGTACCGTTCCCGGTTGGTGACCAGATCGGCGTCGGTGATCAATTTCAGGTCCTTCAGCGCCCGGATCGTCTCCGTCATGCCTTCCTTGACGTTGATCCGGATCGTATCATGGATTCTGTTGAACTGGCTCTCCGGCAGCTTGTATTCGAACTGAATGCGGAGGTCATAGTTGTCGGCGTCATTATCCGCCAGGAACCAGTTATACACGCCCCAGTCTCCGTTTTCCGCGTCCTTGGCCACGGCGTCCAAGAGCAGACCCGCCTCCCGGCTGCCGAGAGTGCCGCCGCCGCTCCATGTCTCGAACCACGCTTCAGTCATCTGGAAGCCCTCATCCCGCCAGCGGATACGCTTCTGGCGCATCTCCGGGCTGTTGATGAGCTGATCCAGCAGATAGTCATAGGTGCCCTCCCGGGCCATGCGGTCAGGGGTCAGATACAGGCTGTACCACCGCTCCACCTTCAGCCCGCTGTTGAGCATATAAGTGATCCGGATATCTCTTATGGTTGACTGCGCCCCGCTATCCTCTGCGGATTCTTCCACACTGGCCGTATAGCCGTCGGAATAATAGCCATACCCCGGCGCTTCTTTTTGAATGTAATCCTTATCGTCGATAATGGTCTGATGCAGCGTCCGGACCTCCTCGATGAGGGCATCATCCTTTCCGGGGGTCAGGTAATAGTTGCTGCCGGCGGCGTAGACGTTCACCAGCTTCACGCTGTCCGGCGCGGGGACCCGGCGCACCACGCCGAACAGGTCGCACTTCATGGCGCCGCACAGAGCCGCGCAGCCCAGCGCCACCGCCAGCATCCCCTTCCAGGTGGTCTTGAACACCCGGGGCGTTTTCGCCAGCAGCATGGACGCCGCGTAATAGCCCACGGCGCCGCCCGCGATCATGCACAGAATCATGGGCAGAACCGTAAAATACCGGCCGCTCTGGAAGCTGTCCCAGAGCAGGGCGTACAGCAGCCGTCCGCCCAGAATGGCGGCGTAGACGGCGCAGCCGTACCGGAACACCGGCTTCATCCAGCCCACGGCCACCACATCTCCGGCGCTCTCGCTGCGGCGTCTGCGGTACAGCAGCCACGCCAGTCCCAGCAGCGCCGCGCCCGCGGCGGCATAGGCGGCGATGAGCCAGCCGTTTTCCAGCGTCACGGAGGTCAGCACACTGGTCTCATACCGCTGACCGCCCAGTCGATCCGTCACCCACTGGGTCTCGTAGGTGTTGTTGGGAGAGATCTTCTGCACGAGGTATACCACGGGGCTGAGCCACTCCACGGTACCGGAATAACTGCTGTTCAGGCCAAAGCAGAAGCCCTGCGCCAGCAGGTTCACCATGAAGTCCGTCAGCACGGCGATAAAGTTCAGCAGCCCGTAAAGGGCGGGCAGCATAAAGATGTTGCCTACAATGAGGGCGCAGAAGGTGGCAAGGCCGAAGAAGAACAAACTCTCCCCCATAACGCCTAAGACCGTCACCAGCACGCCCATCGGCTCAAAGCCGCCGAACAGCATCGTCACCAGCACCAGCAAAACGCCGGTCACGGCGTAGGGGATAGCCATCATCGTCAGGCCGGACAGCACGTTGGTAACGAACAGTCCCTCCCGGCGGACGGGCAGCGTGTGCATCATCCCCACGCTGCGGGCATTGTAAAGATAGCTCCACACCGCCATGGCGCACAAAATGGCGTACACGATGGAAATAACCGGCACCCCGTAGGACAGCACAGTGTAATAGGCCTGTCTGGTCTCCAGAGGCGACCAGAACCGGAACCCGTTGTGCAGCAGCTCCAGCAGCATCGCCAAGGGGAACATGGCCCCGCCGAAGGAGGCAAGGCCCCACAGCGGCCAGTACCGGGACAGGTTTTTCCGGAAAAGAGTGCCGTTAAAGCACGATGTCTTTGACCGCATAGTCTGCACCTCCCAATTCGTAAATAAAGATCTCCTCCAGCGTCAGGGGGATGGCGTCCACCAGCAGCGGGCTGTAAGCCATCAGTCGCTCCGTGGCCTCCTGCGCGTTCATCCGCATGATGAGGGTATGCACCCGGCCGAGCTTCGAGGCGTGAAGCACCGGCAGCTCCGCCGGAACGTCCTCCATGCCGTCAGGAAACACCACCTGCAATTTCACCATATTGTCCTGTAACTGAGCCAAACTCCGCTCCAACAGCACACGGCCGTGATCCATGATGCCCACATGGTCGCACACGTCCTCCAGCTCCCGCAGGTTGTGGCTGGACACCAGCACCGTGGTGCCCCGCTCCGCCACGTCGCCCATCATCAGGCTCCACACCTGACGGCGCATCACCGGGTCCAGGCCGTCCACCGGCTCATCCAGAATCAGGTAGTCCGGCATGGCGGACAGAGCCAGCCAGAAGGCCGCCTGCTTCTGCATGCCCTTGGAAAACCGCCGGATGGGCCGCTTTTCGTCCAGATTGAAGATTTCCTTCAGCTTTTCGTACCGCTCTACGGAGAAATTAGGGTAGAAGCCCTTGTAAAACCGCATCATGTCCCCGATGCCCGCGGAGTTGAAATAGTACCAGTCGTCGGGGATGGCAGCGATCCGGGCTTTCAGCGCCGCATTTTCCCACACGTCCTCTCCCCCCAGCTGCACGGTGCCGCTGTCCTGCCGGAAAATGCCGGTGAGGTGGCGGATGATGGTGGATTTGCCCGCGCCGTTGGGGCCCACCAGCCCGTAGACCGCTCCGGTGGGGACGCTGAGGGTGGCGTCATGCAGGGCGGTGAAGCCGTCAAAGGTCTTGACGACGTTTTTCACTTCGATCATTGCTCGTATACCTCCTTGATGAGCGTCATGGCGTCCTCATGGGTCACACCCAGATAGCGCAGTTCCCCTACCAGCTTCCGCAGATCCTCCTTCAGGGTTTCCCTGCGGGCGGCATCGGCGTCCGCCGTGCCGCTGACAAAGCTGCCCCTTCCGGCCACGGAGTAAATATAGCCCTCCTGCTCCAACTCGTTGTAGGCCCGCTGGATGGTGTTGGGATTGATGGACAGCTGGGTGGCCAGTGCCCGGACGGAGGGCAGCTTTTCATCCTGGGCCATGGCCCCGGTGACGATCATCCGCCGCAGGCCGTCCTTGATCTGTTCGTAAATGGGACGGGAATCCCGGTAATTCAATGTCAGCACATGTGCCTCTCCTTTCTGAGGAATGTTCGATCAGCGGTGCAGGATCACAGCGGTTATCAGGATCACCAGCAGTGCCGCCCCCGCGATCGTCAGCAAAAACAGTACGCTCATGGCGCACCTCTCAGGGCTGCAGCGCGATGGTCACCAGCACCATCGCCGCAAAAATCAGACCCACGATGGCGGCGATCCCCGCAAAACCAAACAGCATCATGTTTCGTCTCCTTTCCGGCCCGGCTTCAAAACCACGCCCACCGTCAGCGCCGCCAGTGCTCCCAGCACCATCAGGGCGGCTACTACCTTCTTGATGACCTTCATAACGTTCCTCCGAACTGTACCAACTGTACTATGTGTGTTAGTACAGTTAGAATAACACGGCCGTTTCTCTCTGTCAATCCCCTTTCAAAAAATATTTTCCTCCTCTTTTCCCCGCTCCTTTTATAAAAACAAGGAATTTTTTGCATTTTTCTCTTTACAACCGCACATTCCTATGGTAAACTTGTTCAGCACGTGAATTTGTGCGCAATTCCGGGACTTCGTTCCGCGGAGGATTTCACCACTCCCAGGGCGCAGTTCACGGAGAATTTTTTGAAAGGTGGAAACACACAATGCTGCGTAAAGATCAGAAGACGGCCGTGATCGAGGCCAACCGTACCCACGAGACCGACACTGGCTCCCCCGAGGTCCAGGTCGCGATCCTCACCGAGCGTATCAACATCCTCACCGAGCACATGCGCGCCAACCCCCAGGACAAGCACTCCAACCGTGGTCTGCTGAAGATGGTCGGTAAGCGCCGCAGCCTGCTGGACTATCTGCAGAAGAAGGATATCGAGCGCTATCGTGCCCTGATCGCCAAGCTGGGCATCCGGAAGTAAGAAGCAATGAGGGTGACGGAGCGGTTCTCCGTCACCCTTTTCTGCGAATTTCCAGTCATTTTTTCGCCGGGGGCTGTTGCTTTTTGTGTTTGAAACTGTGCCCGAATCTCGGACATGCTTTCAAATACGAAAAGAGCCGCTCCCGAGCATCTGAGTAAAGGAGCAATCTTATGTCAACCATTATCACCCATCGGCAGTTCCCCGGCTATCATAAGTACGAGATGGAACTGGCAGGCCGTCCCCTGACTCTGGAAGTGGGCAAGCTGGCTGAGCTGGCCAACGCCGCCGTCATGGTGGGCTACGGCGACACCCGCGTGCTGGTCTGCGCCACCGCCTCTGCCCGTCCCCGGGACGGCATCGACTTCTTCCCCCTGAGCGTGGACTTTGAGGAGAAGATGTACGCCGTGGGCCGCATCCCCGGCAGCTTCAACCGCCGGGAAGGCCGTCCCGGTGAGAAGGGCATCCTCACCAGCCGCGTCATCGACCGCCCCATCCGCCCCCTGTTCCCCTATGACTTCCGCAATGACGTGTCCATCATGGCCACCGTCATGGCTGTGGATCATGACTGCTCTCCCGAGATCGCCGCTCTGATCGGCACCTCCGCCGCTCTGGCCATCTCCGATATCCCCTGGAACGGTCCTGTGGGCGCCGTGAAGATGGGCCTGGTGGACGGCGAGTTGGTCATCAACCCCACCAGCGAACAGCGCAAGGTCTCTGATTTGGACGTCACCGTGGTCTCCACCGGCAAGAAGGTGGTCATGATCGAGGCCGGCGCCAACGAGGTCCCCAACGACAAGATGTTCGAGGCCATTCAGAAGGCCCACGAGGAGAACCAGAAGCAGATCGAGCTGATCAACAAGATGGTCGCCGAGATCGGCAAGCCCAAGTTCGACTATCCCCACGCCGCCTTCGACCAGGAGCTGTTCGACGACATCGTGGCCAACTTCATGGACGAGGCCAAGGCCGCTATGGACACCGATGACAAGAACGTCCGTGAGCAGCGCTGGAACGCCATGATCGAAAAGTGGCACGAGAAGTATCTGGAAGATCACCCCGACATGGACCAGTATCTGGAGGAGATCACCTACAAGTTCCAGAAGAAGATCGTCAAGGCCTGGCTGCTGGAAGGCCACCGCGTGGACGGCCGCCAGAAGAACGAGATCCGTCCCCTCAGCGCCGAGGTGGGTGTCCTGCCCCGCGTTCACGGCTCCGGCCTGTTCACCCGCGGCCAGACCCAGGTCCTGTCCGTCTGCACCCTGGACACTCTGTCCGCCTGCCAGAAGCTGGACACCATCTGGGAAGAGACCGAGAAGCGCTATATGCACCACTACAACTTCCCCGGCTACTCTGTCGGCGAAGCCAAGCCCGCCCGCAGCCCCGGCCGTCGCGAGATCGGTCACGGCGCTCTGGCCGAACGGGCCCTGCTGCCTGTGATCCCCTCCGTGGAGGAGTTCCCCTATGCCATCCGCGTGGTCTCTGAGGTTGTCAGCTCCAACGGCTCCACCTCTCAGGGCTCCATCTGCGGCTCCACCCTGGCTCTGATGGACGCCGGCGTGCCCATCAAGGCCCCCGTGGCCGGCATCTCCTGCGGTCTGATTCAGGACGATAACGGCGGCTTCACCACCTTTATCGACATTCAGGGCGTGGAGGACTTCCACGGCGAGATGGACTTCAAGGTAGCCGGTACCAAGAAGGGTATCACCGCCATCCAGATGGACCTGAAGAATGACGGTCTGACTATGGAGATCATCAAGAACGCTCTGGACATCACCTATGACGCCCGCTGTGAGATCCTGGACCAGATCATGCTGCCCTGCATCGCCGAGCCTCGTAAGGAAGTCTCCAAGTACGCTCCCAAGATGGTCATTATGCACATCAATCCCGACAACATCCGGGACGTCATCGGCAAGGGCGGTTCTGTCATCCAGAAGATCGTGGCCGACACCGGCGCCAAGATCGACATTGACGATGACGGCACCATCCACATCGCCGCAGCCGACGCTTCCGCCTGCGACGCCGCCAAGAAGTGCATTGACGACATCGTGTTTGTCCCCGAGATTGGCAAGCTGTACTACGGCCGCGTGGTGCGCCTGATGACCTTCGGCGCCTTCGTGGAGCTGGCTCCCGGCAAGGACGGCCTGGTACACATCTCCAAGCTGGCCGACAAGCGCATCGAGAAGGTGGAAGACGCCTGCAAGGTGGGCGACATGATGTGGGTCAAGGTCACCGAGATCGACGAGAAGGGCCGGGTGAACCTGAGCCACAAGGACGCCATGAAGGAGATCCGGGCCAAGGAAGCCGCAGGCGAGATCATCAAGTAAATAACCGCCGACAGACAGTAGATTCATATGTATATACACCCGCCGATTCCGCGCAACGGAATCGGCGGGTGCTGTCATATACTGGAAACAGACGACACAAAGAGAAAACCTGTCCGTATAGCACGGACAGCCGCATGGCATGCGTACCACAATATATGGCCATATCGGCAGAAATCAGCACAATATATTACAGAAAAACAATTTCTAAAATTTTTGTGTCGCCCATTGAAAAACAATAAAAGATATGTTAAAATACTAACTTAACAGGTAGGAAGCCCTAACCTTAATGTAGTATAGCTTTGTTGCTAATATACAATATTATACTCTGTCAGGATGGAAAAATCGTTCAAACGGTTGTAAAGGAGGACGCTATGCCGAGAGGAGCACAGCCCAAGGTCGCCGAAAGAGAGAATCGGATGACCTATGCAGCCATCAGGCTGTTTTTGGAAAACGGATATGAACGGACCACCACCGCCGCCATTGCGCAGGCAGCGGGTATGTCCCCGTCCGCGTTTTTTGCAGTATTTGCCAACAAGGAGGCGCTGCTGCTGAAGCTGACCAAGTGGATGTACGAAAAGCAGTTCGCCGTTACGCACGAGCTGCTGGGGAAGGACTATGACCCGGTGATGTTCTACGCCGTGGAGCCTGCCATCCAGCTGTATATTGCCGAAAAGACCGAAGGGCTGCGGGAGCTGTATGTCTCCTCGTACTCCTATGCGGCCACCGCCAACTATATACATCAGGTGGTGACGGACAAGCTGGTGGAGCTGTTCGGGAAGGAGCATCCCGGCTATACCCGGCAGGACTTTTATGAGCTGGAGCTGGCTACCTCCGGCATGCTGCGCAGCTTCATGGCCCGCAAGTGCGACCGGAGCTTCACCATGGAGCAGAAGCTGCGTCGGTTCCTGTCCTGCGGCATGACCATCTACGGCGTGGACCAGGAAAAGCAGCAGGAGGTCATTGACCGGGTGCTGAAGATGGACCTGAAGTCCGTGGCCGATCAGCTGCTGGCCCAGGCCATGGCCCAGTCCCAGGAGGAGTTCCAGGAGGCCGAGCGCAAGGGCAAGGCTCTGGAAGCTGCCAGACGTGGCTGATTTTTCCTATATCGTCCTGGACCTGGAGTGGAACCAGCCGTTGAATCCGGACAGCGCCATACGGGAGCCGTTTTTCTTCGACTCGGAGATCATTGAGATCGGGGCCCTGCGGCTGGATGAGCGGTTCCGGGAGACCGGCAGCTTCAAGACCTTCATCCGCCCCCGGTTTTATCCCCACATGAACGGCGACGTGGTGCAGCTGACGAAAATTCGGGCACAGGACCTGGAAAAAGCCCCGGAATTTCCCCGGGCCTATGCCGATTTCATGGAATGGTGCGGGGAGAATTGCTGCCTGTGTACCTGGGGACCGGACGACATTCCGGTGCTGATGGACAACCTGCTGATGCACGGAATGGACGCGGAGATGCCCTGCTGCTACGATTTGCAGCGGATCTTCGGCCACGAGATCATGCGGGACGACCGGCAGTGCTCCCTGGAGCGGGCGATGGAGCTGCTGAAGCTGACCCCGGACCGTGCCCACGACGCCCTGAACGATGCGCGGAATACCGTGCAGATCTGCGGGCGGATGGACCTGGACGGGTGCATGGACGAATACGGCCTGCGGTATGTGCAGTATCCCCAGGACCGGGCGGCCGGACTGGTGCAGGGGCGGGTGTATGCCTCCCTGGCCCAGGGCCAGGAGGATCCGGCCATGACGGAGGTGCAGTGCCCCTACTGCGGGGAGACGGTGACCCTGGGCCAGTGGGCCAGGAAGGACCCCCGGACCCTGCTGGCCTATGGCCGGTGCAGTCAGGAGGACGAGCTGTGCGGCATTTATCGCCATACCCGGACGGCGGCAGGCCTGCGCCTGGGCCGCATGGTGCTGGAGATGAACGACGACCTGTGGGACACCTATCAGACCTGCCTGGAGCGGCAGGGGTAATTGTTGGAATGTGAAAAGAGGCTCCGGCGCGTCGCGCCGGAGCCGGTTTTGTTTACTTGCCCAGTCTGCGCTGGATGAGCTTCACCAGCTCCACAATGGGGATCACCAGCACCGCCAGGGCCAGGGCGATGCCGTACTCCGTCCAGCTGACGGGGGTGAAGCCGAAGGCGTTGGCGATGGGCGGCACCTCCAGCACCACGGTGGTCAGCACCAAGGAGCCCAGCATAGCGGCCCAGAGGACCTTGTTGTGGCCCCGGAGGGTGAACACACTGCGCCGCTGGGAGCGCATATTGAAGCTGTGGAAAATCTCGCACATGCTCATGGTCAAAAAGGCCATGGTCATGCCGTGGGGGGAGACGCCCCGGGGCATTTCAAAGCATCCCGCCTCCATGCAGTGGCCGATGATGTAGGAGGCCATGGTGATGACGGTGATAAGGATGCCCTGATAGGCGATGTCGAAGCCCAGGCCGCCGGAGAAGATGCCGTCCTTGGCGGAGCGGGGCGGGCGGCGCATGATGTCCGGCTCCGGGCGCTCCATGCCCAGGGCCAGGGCCGGGAAGCAGTCGGTGATGAGGTTGATGAACAGCAGGTGGACGGGGTTGAGGAGGGTGAAGCCCAGCAGGGCGGAGAAGAACACCCCCAGCACCTCGCTCATGTTGCTGGCCAGCAGGAAGCCGATGGCCTTGCGGATGTTGTCGTAAATCCGGCGGCCCTCGGCCACGGCGCCCACGATGGTGGCGAAGTTGTCGTCGGAGAGGACCATGTCCGCCACGTTTTTGGTGACGTCGGTGCCGGTGATGCCCATGCCGATGCCGATATCGGCGGACTTGATGGAGGGGGCGTCGTTGACGCCGTCGCCGGTCATGGCGGTGACGGATCCCCGGCGGCGCCAGGCGCTGACGATGCGGACCTTGTGCTCCGGCTGGACCCGGGCATAGACGCTGTAGCGGTCCACGTTTTGAGTAAGCTCCTCATCGCTGAGGGCATCCAGCGCCGCGCCGGTGATGGCCTGGGAGGGGTCGGAGAGAATGCCCAGCTGGCGGGCGATGGCCACGGCGGTGTCCTGGTGGTCGCCGGTGATCATCACCGGGCGGATGCCCGCCTGGCGGCACTCCTCAATGGCGGGCTTCACCTGGGGCCGCACCGGGTCGATCATGCCGGTAAGGCCGATGAAGCAGAGGGACTGCTCTAAGTGCGCGGGGGACTGATCCTCCGGCGCGCCATCGGGCCAGGGGCGGCTGGCGGCGGCCAGCACCCGCAGGGCCTGGGCGGCCATGCGGTGGTTATCCGCCAGAATTTCCCGGCGGCGGTCATCGGTCATGGGCAGGGCCTGTCCGCCCTCCCAATAGTGGGTGCAGCGGGCCAGCACCTGGTCCGGCGCGCCCTTGGTATACTGCACCACGCCCTGGGGGGTCCGGTGAATGGTGGACATCATCTTGCGGCCGGAGTCGAAGGGGGCCTCGCCGATGCGGGGGCGCTCCTGCTCCAATTGGGGCTTGGGCAGTTGATGCTCTGCGGCGAAGGACACTAGGGCCGCCTCCGTAGGCTCACCCTGGACGGAGCCGTCGGGGTTCAGGACGGCATCGCTGCACAGGGCCATGGCGGAGGCCAGCAGGGCGGTGTCCCCGGTGTGGTCCACCACGGTCATCTTGTTCTGGGTCAGGGTGCCGGTTTTGTCGGAACAGATCACCTGGGTACAGCCCAGGGTCTCCACCGCCGTCAGGCGGCGGATCACGGCATTGCGGCGGCTCATGCGGGTGACGCCGATGCTGAGCACCACCGTTACCACCGTGGCCAGGCCCTCGGGAATGGCGGCCACCGCCAGGGACACGGCCACCATGAAGGTCTCCAGGATGCCGGACAGGGAGAAGTCCCCGGCCACGATCAGGTCAAACACGAAAATGAACACGCAGATGCCCAGCACCAGCCAGGACAGGGTTTTCCCCAGCTGGGTCAGCTTCTTTTGCAGCGGCGTCTCCTCCTGCTCCGTCCGGGCCAGGACGCCGGCGATCTTGCCCATCTCCGTGTCCATGCCGGTGGCGGTGACCACCATGCGGCCCCGGCCGTAGGCCACGGTGGAGCCCATATAGGCCATGTTGCGGCGGTCGCCCAGGGTCACCTCGCCGGTAAGGGCCTCCGGGGACTTGGCGGAGGGGACGCTTTCGCCGGTGAGGGCGGCCTCCTCAATTTGCAGGGAGGCACAGGCCAGCAGCCGTCCGTCGGCGGGGACCGCGTCTCCGGCCTCCAGCAGCACCACATCGCCGGGCACCAGGCGGCTGCTTTCCAGCTCCGTGACGGAGCCGTCCCGCAGGACCTTGCTGGTGGCGGCGGTCATGGATTGCAGAGCCTCGATGGCGGCCTCGGCCTTGCTCTCCTGGACCACGCCCAGGACGGCGTTCAGCAGCACCACCGCCAGGATGATCAGCACCTCGGTAAAGGGCTCGTGGGACAGGTAGTTGGTGACGGCGGACACGGCGGCGGCGGCCATGAGGATCAGCAGCATGGGGTCCTTCAGCTGCTGCAGAAACCGCTGGAGCAGGGTGGCCTTGGGGGCCTCCCGCAGACGGTTGGGGCCGTACTGCCCCAGGCGGGTCTCCGCCTCCCGGCCGGAAAGGCCGGTCTCGGCGGCGTGCAGGTCCTCCAGGACCTGCCGGGGGGATTGGTTGTACTCCTTGTGCATACGCTTCACTCCTTATAGTAGGATCATACCCGCCGGAGGAAAATAAAAGACTCATGCACAGGCAAAGCCTATGCATGAGTCTCATTCTTTCAAAGCAGTCCGGGCGCAGAAGCGCCGTTTTGACGAAACTGCCTAACCCCAAAGCGGGGCGGAATTACTCCCTCACAGCGGTATTCGATTGGAAATATTATACCAGGCCCGGCCCCCTGCGTCAAGTAAAGGATTTGTAAAGTATGGGGGAGCACACCTTTTTGATAAAATCTTTGCGTCCTGGCTTGCCTTTTCGCCGGGAATATGATATGATGCATTGCCAATAGCCCTTCAAAAATGCACGGATGGCTTTTGAAAACGATAACAAAGGAGTATTTACCCATGAAAAAGTTTCTCACTATGCTGCTGGCCCTGGTGATGGTCCTGTCCCTGGCGGCCTGCTCCTCCCAGAAGGGCGGCGACGTCAACGGCGGCTTCCCCGCCAGCGCCGTGGACCTGCTGACCGCCGTGTGGAACGCCTATCCCGAAAGCGAGAAGTTCTCCGTGGTGGGCGGCAGCCTGGATAACCCCGTAGACAACGCCCCCGGCGCTTTCCCGGTGGACGATGCCGACAATCTGGACTATATGCTGCACTTCCCCGCCGACAAATCCGATCTCATTGACGACGCCGCGTCGCTGACCCACATGATGAACGCCAACAGCTTTACCTGCGGCGCGTTCCATGTGAAAAACAGCGGCGACGTCTCCGCTGTGGCCGACGCTCTGCGCCAGAACGTCCAGAACACCCAGTGGATGTGCGGCTTCCCTGACAAGCTGGTGGTCCTCACCTATGGCGAGTATGTAGTGGCGCTGTTCGGCGCCGACGACCTGGTGGACGACTTTGTCAACACTATGACCGCCACCTACACCGGCGTTCAGACCGCCTGCGACGAGCCCCTCCAGTAATCCGCCGCAGCCATGCTGTTTTCCAGTCTGCCGTTTCTCTTCTATTTTCTTCCCTGCGCCCTGGGACTGTATTTCTTAGTCCCAAGGCGGCTGAAAAACGCCGCGTTGCTGCTGTGCAGCCTGGTGTTCTACGCCTGGGGCGAGCCCCGGTTTGTGCTGTTTATGGCCGCCGCCATTTTACAGGGCTATGCCGCCGCCCGGCTCATGGAGCGGTATCCCACCCGCAGGCGGCTGCTGCTGACCCTGTCCGCCGTGCTGAGCCTGGGGATGCTGGCCTACTGCAAGTATGCCGACTTCCTGATCTCCGGTTTCAACGCCGTCACCGGCCTGTCGGTGCCTCTGCTGCGGATGGCCCTGCCCATCGGCATCAGCTTCTATACCTTCCAGATCCTCAGCTATGTCATCGACGTGTACCGGGGGGACGCCCCGGCCCAGCGGAACCTCATTGACCTGGCGGCGTATATCGCCATGTACCCCCAGCTGGTGGCGGGTCCCATCGTCCGCTACGCCGACGTGGCCCCCCAGCTGCAAAGCCGCACCCACACGGTGCAGGACGCGGCTCTGGGGGCCCGCCGCTTTGTGCTGGGCCTGGGGAAAAAGGTACTGCTTGCCAACGTCCTGTATGAGCTGGTGACGGTGTATCAGCAGAGCGGGCAGAAAACGGTGCTGCTGACCTGGCTGTACGCCGCGGCGTATATGCTCCATGTGTACTTCGACTTCTCCGGCTACAGCGACATGGCCATCGGCCTGGGCCGCATCATGGGCTTCCGCTTTGCCGAGAACTTCCGCTATCCCTTTGTGTCCGGCAGTCTCACGGAATTCTGGCGGCGCTGGCACATCTCCCTGGGCTCCTGGTTCCGGGACTATGTGTATATCCCCCTGGGCGGCAGCCGGGTGGGTAAGGCCCGCTGGGTGCGGAACCTGGTGATCGTGTGGGGCCTGACGGGCCTGTGGCACGGGGCCGCCTGGAACTTCGTGGCCTGGGGCCTGTATTTTGCCGCGTTCCTGCTGCTGGAAAAGCTGTTTCTGGGCCGGTGGCTGAAGCGTGTCCCGGTGCTGGGCCATGTGTATGTGCTGCTGGCGGCGCTTTTCAGCTTCGTGCTGTTTGACGCCGCGTCTGTCCCCGCCGCCCTGGGGACCGCCGGGGGCCTGCTGGGCCTGGGGGGCCTGCCCCTGTGGGACAGCGGCGCCCTCTACTATCTGCGCAGCTATGCCCCGGTGCTGGCGCTGGCCGCCGTGGGGTCCACGCCGCTGCCTGCCGCCCTGTGCCGCCGGATCGCCGCCGGACGGGCCGGGCGGGTGCTGGACGTGCTGGAGCCTGCGGCGCTGCTGGCCCTGCTGGCGGTGTGCACGGCGTTTCTTGTCAGCGGCTCCGCCAATCCCTTCCTGTATTTCCGGTTCTGAGGAGGCTGCCATGAAAGCAAAGCATCTTGTGACCCTGTGCCTGCTGGCGGGCTTTCTGGCGGGCTTCGGCCTGTGGGGCCTGCTGCGGACCCCGGGGGACGTGTCCCCGGCGGAGCGCCGCCCCCTGGCCCAGTGGCCGGAGCTTACCGTCTCCGGCTTCCTGTCCGGCCAGTATGCCGGCAAGCTGGAGCACGCCGCCGCCGACCAGTTCCCCCTGCGGGAGCAGTTCCGTACCCTGCGCTCCCTGGTGTCCTATGACCTGCTGGGCCAGCGGGACGTGGGCGGGGTGTATCTCTCCGGGGGCTATGCCGCCAAGCTGGACTTCCCCCTGAACACCGGTTCCGTGGACCGGGCCGCCCAGCGCTTCCGGTATGTGTACGACACCTATCTGGCCGGGACGGAGGCCAACGTCTATCTCTCCGTGATCCCGGACAAGGGGTATTTCCTGGCCCCGGCCTCCGGCCGTCCGGCCATGGACTATGACGCCCTGGTGTCCCGGCTGCGGGAGGGCACGCCGGAGATGACGTATATCGACCTGTTTGACCGGCTGACCCTGGAGGACTATTACCGCACCGACGCCCACTGGCGGCAGGAGCGGCTGCCTGCCGTGGCCCGGTATCTGGCCGGGGCCATGGGGGCGGACGCCGCCGCGGATTACACGGAGGTGACCCTGGACCGCCCCTTCTATGGGGTGTATTCCGGGTACGCGGCCCTGCCCCTGGCCGGGGAGACCCTGCGCTATCTCACCAACGACACCATCGCCGCCTGCCGGGTCACCAATTATGAGACCGGCGGGGAAGGCCCGGTGTATGACCTGGAGAAGGCCCGGGGCAGCGACCCGTATGAGCTGTTTCTGTCCGGGTCCGTGTCCCTGCTGACGGTGGAGAGTCCCAACGCCCGGACGGACCGGGAGCTGGTGATCTTCCGGGATTCCTTCGCCTCCAGCCTGGCCCCGCTGCTGCTGGAGGGCTACAGCAGGGTCACTCTGGTGGATATCCGCTATCTGTCTCCCACCCAGCTGGGCCGTTATCTGACCTTCACCGATCAGGACGTGCTGTTTCTGTACAGCACCGGTGTGCTGAACAACAGCAGCACCCTGAAATAATTCTCAGCTTGTCAAAAAAGCCTTTTTGACAAGCTGAGTGCGGTTTTTCAGAACTTAAAAAGTTCTGAAAAACCTGTGATTGCAAACGAAAGACACCCCTGATGGGTTTCTTTCGTAACTATCTTCCTTTCCGATGGCGGAAGATTTCCGAGTTTTTCGACAGTCTCAAATAATTCTCTGGGAGGTATTTGCCATGTCCCTTGAAACCAATCCCGCCCTGCGCCGCAGCGTGATCTATGAGCTGTACGTCCGCAGCCACACGCCCCAGGGCACCTTCCGGGCCGTGGAGCCGGATCTGCCCCGGATCCGGGCCCTGGGCACGGACATCCTGTGGCTGATGCCCATCCACCCCATCGGGGAAGCCAACCGCAAGGGCAGCATGGGCTGCCCCTATGCCAACCGGGACTACCGCACGGTGAACCCGGAGTATGGCACCCTGGAGGACTTCCTCCACCTGGTGGACGCCATTCACGATAATGGCATGAAGTGCATCGTCGACGTGGTGTATAACCACACCTCCCCGGACGCCACCCTGGTGGCCCTGCACCCGGAGTATTACTATCGCAAGCCCGACGGCAGCCGGGGCAACAAGGTGGGGGACTGGACCGATGTGGTGGACCTGGACTACGCCGTTCCCGGCCTGTGGGATTATCAGATCGAGTCCCTGTGCTATTGGGCCCAGTATGTGGACGGTTTCCGCTGCGACGTGGCCAGCACCGTGCCTGTGGAATTCTGGCGCAAGGCCCGGCAGGCGGTGGAGCGGGTGCGCCCCGGGGCCATCTGGCTGGGGGAGAGCGTTCACCTGGACCACATCCTGGCCTTCCGCCGCCAGGGCTTTTACGCCGCCACGGACAACGAGCTGTTTGACGTGTTCGACATTCTGTACCCCTACGACATCTGGCCCCTGTATGAGGGAGCCACCGGCGGGACCATGCCCCTGAGCCGGTATTTTGCCGCCCTGAGCTATCAGGAGCTGAGCTTCCCCACCTGGTACAACAAGCTCAGCTGCCTGGAAAATCACGACCAGCGCCGGGCGGCGGACCGCTTCCCCAACCGGGACAGCCTGCTGGCCTGGACGGCCCTGAGCTATTTCCAGAAGGGGACTACCCTGCTCTATGCCGGGCAGGAGGTCTCTGCCGTCCATACGCCCTCCCTGTTTGAGCGGGAGCCCATCGACTGGACCGGGGAGGACCTGTCCCCCCTGCTGCGGAAGCTGTACGACATCAAAAAGCGCCTGCCCACAGACGCCGCCTTCCATGTGGAGGCCGACGACGAGCAGGGCCTGGCCGTGGCCGACTACCGGGACGGTCGTCGCCTGGCTGTGGGCGTGTTCCCCCTGGCGGGCCGCCCGGGGACGGCAGCCGTCCCCCTGGCCGACGGTGACTATGAAAACGCCCTGACCGGCGAGTCCGTCACCGTCCGGGAGGGCCGCCTGACCGCCGCCGGGCCGGTGATCATTCTGTAAGCGAAAAAATAAGCGCAAAAAAGCAGCCGCAAGGCTGCTTTTTTTGCGCTTATTTTTCACATATCCAGGAGCTGCAGCTCCTCCTCGTCCACCTTCCGCAGGTCCCGGCGGCTGAGGATATCGTACATACACGGCACCACCAGCAGGGTCATCAGCGTGGCATACAGCAGGCCGCCGATGCACACCAGGGCCACCGGCTGCATCAGCGCCGTGCCCACGTTGTTGCCGAAGGCCATGACGATCAGGCCCAGAATGGTGGTCAGGGACGTCATGAGAATGGGCCGCAGACGGGTGACGCCGGCCTCGATGATGGCCTCCCGGCGGCCCATGCCCTCCAGCCGCAGCTGGTTGATGTAATCCACCAGGACAATGCCGTTGTTGACGATGACGCCCACCAGCATCACAAAGCCGATCAGGGAGATGACGCTGACCTCCACCCCTGCCAGCAGCAGGGCCAGGAAGCCGCCGGTGAAGGCCAGGGGGATGGTGAACATGACGATCAGCGGCGAGCGCAGGGACTGGAACTGGGCCACCATCACCAGATACACCAGCACGATGCCCAGCAGCAGCATCAGCAGCAGCTGCCGGATGGCGTCCATGATGGCCTCGTTCTCCCCCTGGAAGGCGGCGGTGACGCCCTGGGGCAGCTCCGCCTGGCCGATGACCTTTTCGGCGGCGGAGGTGACCTTGGTGACGTTATAGCCGTCGGCCACGTCGGCGGACACGGTGATATACCGCCGCTGCTGGTCCCGGTTGATGGTGTTCAGGCTGACGGTCTCCTCCAGCTGGGCGATGTCCCCCAGGCGGACGGACTCGCCGCTCCGGGTGCTGCCGGAGGTGCTTGCGCTGCTCATGCCGCTCATACTGGACATGCCGCTCATACTAGACATGCCGCTCATGCTTCCCATGGAGCTGCCGGAGGAGGCGCTGCTCATCATGCTGCTCATGGCGGAGGCGGAGGAGGGGTCGATCTGAAGATCCAGGAGCCTCTCCCGGGTCATGCGGCTCTCCTCCGGGGACTGGATGGACACGCTGACGTCCAGCCCGTCCAGGGTCAGGGACAGGGAGCTGTCGGTGTCTGTCAGGGCGGAGGCCACGGCCATGTATACCTGGGCCACGGTGAGGCCCTTCTCCATGGCGGCGTTGCGGTCCACGGACAGGTGCAGGGCGGCGGCCGCCTGCTCCAGGCCGTCGGACACGTTTTCCGTGCCGGGGACGGTGGCCAGCTTTGCAGCCAGGTCACGGGCGGCGGACTGCATCTGCTCCATGTTGTCACCATAGACGTTCAGGGTGATGCCGCTGCCGGTGAGGTAGGACATATAGGTGTCCATGGCCCCGGAGGCGGTGACGGTGCAGTCCATACCGGCGCAGGCGGCCTCCATCTGCTTGCCGGCCTCCGCGCCGGAGGCCCCCTCCGGCAGGGTGATGTAGGCGGTGACGTCGTATTCCCCGCCGCCGGCGGTCATCATACTGGTCATGTCCATGCTCCCGGCGCCGGAGGCGGAGGACATCATCGCGCCCACGGTTTCCACGTTGTCCACGGCGGCGATACGCTGCAGGGCCTCGTCCGCCAGGGCCACCGCCTGCTCCCGGGTGCAGCCCTCGGGCATGGAGATGGTCAGGTTCACGGTGTTCATGTCGATATTGGGCATAAAGGCGAAGCCCCGGGCCAGGGCGGCTCCGGCGGAGCCCACCAGCAGCAGCAGGGACACCCCCAGCACCACCAGCTTGTGGTGGATGGACCAGGACACGGCCTTGCGATAGGCGGGATAGACCTTATCCAGCAGTCCCGGCTTCTGGGGCTTCTCCTTGCGGAGCATACCGGCGGCCATGGCGGGCACCAGGGTCAGGGCCACAATGAGGCTGGCCAGCAGGGAATAGGTCATGGTCAGGGCCAGGTCCGTGAACAGCTGCTTGGTGATGCCCTCCACGAACACGATGGGCAGGAACACGCACACGGTGGTCAGGGTGGAGGCCACGATGGCACCCAGCACCTGCCGGGCCCCGGATACCGCCGCCTGGATGACGGTGGCCCCCTTGGAGCGCAGTCGATAGATATTCTCAATGACCACCACAGAGTTATCCACCAGCATGCCCACCGCCACGGCCAGGCCCGACAGGGAGATCATGTTGATGGTAACGCCGGAGAAGTACATCAGCACCACGGCGAAGATCACGCTGATGGGGATGGAGCACAGGGTGATCACCGTGGGCCGCAGGTCCCGCAGGAACAGATACAGGATCAGCACCGCGAACAGCGCGCCCCAGCCCAGAGACGACAGAATGGAGTTGATGATAAGGTATATGTAGTCCCCCTGGTCCATCAGGGGTACGAAGGAAAGCCCCTCGTACTCCGCCTCCAGCTCCCGGAAGCGGCTGTTGATGTTGTCGGACACCTCCGCCGTGGCGTAGGTGGACTGCTTGTTGAGGGAGACGATGACGCCGTCCTTGCCGTTGAGCTTGTCGTAGATCTCCGAGGAGTTGTCGGTGATGGCCACGTCGGCCACGTCCTTCATGCGGATGGGGTCGATGCCGTCCATCCCCAGGTCAAAGAGCACCAGGTCCTCCAGGTCCTGGCGGGTGTCGATGGAATCGCCCACGGAGACCATGTAGTTCACGCCGTCCTCCTTCAGATATCCGGCGGGCATGGAGAAGTTCTGGGCCGTCAGCAGGGCGGTGATGGTGGGTAGGCTCAGGCTGGAGGACAGGTCCGCCTGGCTCAGGGCGGTGGAGCGGGATTCCTCCAGGGTCTGGAGACCCTGGTCGATCTGGCTCAGGGCGCTGTCCAGCTGGATGTTGGCGGAGATGATCTGGGTCACGGCGTCGGTCATGGTCAGGACCCCGGCGGATACCTGGTCCGCCAGCTTGGCCACACCCTCGTCGGTTTCCAGGTCCCGCAGCTGCTTTTCCAGCTCCTCCAGCTGCTTCTGCCACTCCTTGGCCCGCTGGACGGCCTCGTCCCACTTGACACCCAGGGCCGCCATGCGCAGATCCTGCGCCGCCAGCTCCGCCTGGATGCGGACGTATTCGGGGTCACTTTCGATTTCGGCGATGGCCGCCTGCTTTTCCTCCTCCGTCATGGAGGGGTTCTGGCGGATGGCCTCGATCTTCGCCTGATACGGGGCGTTTTCCGCCTCCAGCCGGGCCTTCTCCCGCTGAATATCCGCCAGCTCCCGGAGGTTGTCCTGGAGCTGGTCCCGGCTGTCCCGCATGGTTTTCAGACTGTCCTGAATGGTGGTAAGGGCCTGGGTCACGGCGTCCCGGACGGCGGATTCCTCGGCGCTGCGGATAGCAGCCTTGGCGCTGTTGACCTGGCCCCGGGCGGAGGCCAGCTGTCCCGCCGCGTCGTCCAGCTGCTTCGCAATGGCATCGGACAGCCGCTGGGACAGAGCATCCAGCTTCTTTTGGCTGAGGATCACATGGAGCTGACGCTCCACCGTGCCGCTGACGGTGACGCTGGCCACGCCGGTGATGCCCTCCAGCTTGGGGGACAGGGTGTCGTTGACGAAGTCCGACAGCTGGGTGATGTCCTTGCCGTCATAGGACAGGGCCGCCACCTGCACCGGCAGCATGGAGGGGTTCATTTTCAGCACATAGGGGTCGCCCACGGTGTCGCCCCAGGAGCCCTTCAGCTGGTTGATCTTCTGCTGGATATCCACGCTGACGGTGTCCATGTTCACCCCGTCCTCAAACTCCAGCACCACCATGGACACGCTGTCCATGGAGCTGGAGGTGACATTCTTGATGCGGTCCAGGGTGGCCATGGACTGCTCCAGGGGCTTGGTGATGTCGGCCTCCACAGTTTCGGGGCTGGCCCCGGGGTCGGTGGTCACCAGGATCACATAGGGGAAGTCCATGTTGGGCATCAGGTCGGGGGTCATCTTCAGATAGGCCACCACACCCAGCACCACAATGGCCAGCACCGCCACGAACACCGTCAGCGGCTTCTTTACGCTGAATTTGGGCATAATCGTATCGCTCCTTGCGCATTATAAGTCAATTGTTACACGACTGTAAAAAACATTTTAAAGAATTTTAACATTCTAAAGCGCCGCGCGCAAGAGGGGCGGGCAATTATTAACGAAACTGTTACAAAATCCCGCCTTTTCCTTAGCCTAACGAAAAAAATATTAAAAGCCTCGCAGAGTTTGCCGCCCGCAGGCGGCAAATAAATTGCAATTATTTTTTGGCCGGGGCGTGTACCTGAACAAGAATTCTTCTCAGGCTTTCGCACGCACGGCGTGCGAAAGCGCGATGTGACGTCTCATAAAAAACGGAAGCACCTTCGGCACTATAAAAAGCCTTTCAAGCTTTTTAACAGGTTTTGGTATAAGACAGGTAAAATCTCGCATTACAGGGGCAACACAGTTGACTCAAGTTATAGATAAACTTTCGGTTGCCTCATAAATCGTTTGTAAACCTATTTTTTCGGGCATCTTTACGTTCGAGGGGTATGATGGGATATTAAACCGAAATGTAAATCAACAAGTGCGCTCTACGCTAATTAGAGGTAATGGAAAAGTAAACCATCTATGTATAGGTGAGAATTGCTTTATAAAATACTGGCCCGAGTATACTCCTAAACAAGAGAATGTAAGACCACATTATAGCTTTTATGAAATAAATGATTTGTCATTTGGATACTTCATATCAAACTTGGTTGAAGACGTGTATATAGCAACAGTGGGGGCGAATCTGCCGGGGACTTTGACATCTATGTTCTATCCAATTGAAAACACCAAAGAGGCCCACAAATTAACTGAAGTTTCAATGGAAATGTAGATTATCTGTTGCCCGTTGATTGGGAGGTATAGTTATGACCTCCTTTTCCCATAAAAACTGATCACACCTGTTTCCCGTTGTCCGTGGGGCAAGGTCAAAGGACGGCACAAAAGCGCCGTCCTTTGACCTTGCCCCACCTCTGGCCACGATG
>ERZ839767.1592-NODE-1592-length-33694-cov-3.066589_pt1 | contig 33694 bp, 30 predicted proteins | sample MGYA00519879_ERZ839767 | MGnify/ENA primary metagenome ERZ839767 (study PRJEB31850, sample SAMEA3708852) | human gut metagenome | biome: human gut; feature: human-associated habitat; material: faeces | place: China | collected 2014 ... | reverse complement strand
GCTTCTCCATGATCTCTTCCAGTGTGGTGGAATAGGAAAGATCAAATTCACGGGGGCTGGTCGCGAATGCGACATCTTTCATGCTGCCAGTAAGGTTATCCATAGTTTTCTCCTTTCTAAAGTCCGGTGGGTGGTTGATACGTATTGTGCTTCTATGCGGTTTATTTTTTGGTAAAAGTGCCGCTGATGCCGTAGCCGGAGTTCTCATTCATGGTAAGGCTGCTGCCATCCACGGAGAACGTGTAAGTAGACGGTTCGCTCCAAGCCTCCAGTGTTACCGTAAGCTGGTCGCCGTCAATGGTATAGGTGCCATCCTGCTTCATGTACGCATTCTCCATGGTGCATTTGCCTTTTCCGTTGAACGTCCATGTGATCACACCGTCATCTCCGAGATCAGCAGACCATGTTCCGGCCAGCGCATCCTTACTGCCGCAGGCGGCAAGCGTCAGGAGTGCAGCTGCAATCAGGAGTAATGCTACATACTTTCTCATTTTTCAGTCCTTCTTTCTAAATCGTCGTTTGATGGATGGTTCAGCCGTTCACCGCGCCGCCGCAGTATTCACAGCAGCCGCTTGCATCCGGCGTGGTGGTTGCGCCGCAGTAGGGGCAGGTCACTGCCGCCTTGGGCGCGGCTGCCTGCTCGATCTTTTCGCGCACGTCTTTTCGAACCTGCGTCAGCGCCTGACGGATCTCTTCGTCGGCGAAGTCGGGAGCGTGCATCAGGGGGATACAGAAAACGGCTGTTTCATCACACCCGAACCCTCTGCGATTCGCCTCACAGCCGAGGCGGTAGACAGTCTGGTTGCGGTTGCCCTCCACCGCCGGATGGGTACGCAACCAGTCGTGCACAAACAGTTGTGCGGGCAAGACGGAAGCCGTAGTGAACACTTCCGCCTTCGGATCATAGTACGCCTCCGGATCGTTGCTCACGTAGCAGCAACGACTGATATCCTTGCAAGCCCGGTCGCAGAAGATCCCCGCCAACTGCTCGTAGCAAGCAGCCACCGCTGCAAAAGCAGCGGCATGTGCTTCACGGGGGGTATCGACACGGACAAACACCTTCAATCCCTCCCCACCGGGACTGACGAAAAGGGCCAGTGTACAGGCTTGCTGACAGAACAGGGCAGCCAACCCTTTCGGGTTGGCCACATGATCGAAATCAAGCCCCACAATGCCACTATACTGCTCCAACTGGTTGGCACGGTGCCCACCTCGGAACACACCCGAAGGGGTGAAACCGGGAAGCTGCCCTTTTTGTTTACGGGCTCCCTCCTTATCGCCCGCTGCCAGGGAGGCACGATAGGCTGTGATAACAGCCTCCCAACGACGGGTGCGGATCAGGATGATTATTTCTTCCAATGTGCAGGGGACAGATTCCGGCAGATACAATTTCTCGAAAAAGGAAAGAGTAGGTATTGCATTCATATGCTTTAGATTTTAAGGCCGCGAAGCCGATTAATAATAGCCAAAGGTACAGGCTTCCTTCCGAGAAAACAAGCCTATTAAACGACCGGCTACTTCTATTTACTAATCTTGATTATCAATAATTTAACAGCAAAATCAGAGAGAAATCACCCTTTTAACAGCAAAAAGCGGTCGTTTAATAGGGGGAAGGGGAAGAAATTTATTTTTTTACCCCATAGAACGTTACCGGTTTCCCTACAATAACTCCTGTTCCTCTTCCGAGATATAGTAGTTACGCTGGACGGTACCTAGGGAAACCCCGAAGTCTAAACAATTGCACATCAAGTGGAAGAAACAACCGTCGCGTTCAGCTCCCGAATGTTTTTTCAAGAAACGGTCAATGCGTTTCAATTCTTTCAGTACATCGGCATGGCTGCCTTTGGGAATTACCTGCCGGTCTTCGGGATAGATGACCGTCGCTCCGAGGCGTTCAGACAGGATGGATTTATACTTGGCCAGTTGCCGTTTGTTACTACGCGACAGTGTGCCGCACGATCCGTTCATGCTGCGCAGACGATCAATCTCATCGCAAAGAGCATCCAAGGTCAGCGATGCCATTAGGATTTCTTTTTTTTCATGCTGTTTACTGATATTAAATAACGAAAGCCCCGGCAGAAATAAATCCACCGGAGCTTTGTTTTTTTGCCTGCCGCCGTTCTTCGCAGAGAGACGGCAGAAAGAACTTTATTTCATTACTTTAGTATTAATATCGACCACTTTTTCACCTCTCACAGGTTAATTAGTAGAGACAGACGTATCAATCCGTCTCTACCGCGCAGTCAGAATCTATTGATTATAAATAATTTCTTATTTTACGATTGCTTTAACAGCAGCTTCACCTTCGACTGCTACGACTACTACACCAGCAGGAGTAGAGATCTGAGCTTCGTCGGATGCAACTACTTTGTTGGCAACAGTCTGACCAAGTACATTCGTGATTACTACGTTCTTACCAGCTGCACCCTTAACAGTTACTACACCGTTACCAGCGATAACGCTGATTGAAGATGTTGTAATGTCTTCGTTGGCAGTAGCTTCTTCGTCTGTTTCACCTAAGTTGAAGATCTGAGCCTGATTTACCAACTGAGACAATGATGTAGTTCCATCAATAGCCGTATGATCGCCATTAATATTCTTGCTCTGAGCTAATACAGGAACACCATCCATGATCTGTACCCAACTATTTTCGCTGAATCCGCCGATCTTAGACACCTTATTTTCATCATTACCTTTAGATTCCAGTAATACATCCTGATGAGCATCGTCCGTGTAACGCAAAGAGAATGCATAGTTCTGATGCTTACCATCTAATGTTTTACGATCAATCTTACCATCTGTGAATGCATCATTGAATTTCTTAGCATCGATCACTTTATAATCACCTACAGTAGTAATCAAATCTTTCAACTTCAAATCACCTTTCAAGATGAACAACCATTCTCCAGCAGGCTGAGCGAACGCAGTGTTAGCTTCTTCAATTGTGATATTCATGTGGATACCTTCTACAAATGCCAAACGAGTAAAGTTTCTATAACCGAACTTCTTAGCTTCGTCCAACATGTTAATGGAAGTATGCAAATCTACAGAGTCATTCAAGTTAACCAATACGCGACCTGCTACATAACCGTTATAGAAGATATGGTGAGTTGCATCTTCTTCATCAGCAACATCTTCAGATGGGAAGTAACCGTGTTTATTTGTATTACACCAGCGACCATCTTTTACGCTATCAACATCTACCATGAACAAATATTGCGGCATACGAGGATTTGAGCTGATTACAGAATCCACATACAGAGCAGTAGTAGATTTTTCACCTAACGGTTTAACGCCTTCCGCTGTGATACCCAGATACTGGAAGCCCTTGATATAAGAACCTTCCGCAACATTGCTTTGGTTGTTACCATCTTCGAACAAATATTCAGTAGCCTGACCGATACCTGCATTACCTCTCTTACGGAAGATATTAGTTACAGTATTCATTTCACCGTTAGTAATATCCAATCCGATAGGCATATACAACGGACGATTTGTCGAAACAAATACAAATGCATCATTTACTGTTTCAGGATCAGTATCCAATGTTACATAAGTCGATTTTGTAGTCTGAGACTTAACACCCAGCTGTTTGAAACCGTTGTCAATGTATAAACGTTCAGGATATTTAGCATAATCATATTCATTCACACTATTCAAAACACCAGTGAATGTAGCCCAACCTTCCTTCTTGAAATCAGCGGTCTTAGTCCAACCTGTTGCATCAACGAATACGTAAGAAGTATCACCGTCAGCAGTCAGCTGGTCTGCCTTGAAATAGAATGTACCCAGTTTAACGTTCTTTCCGTCTACATCTTTCAGATGAGCCATCTGGTAATACGGGTTACCATTTTCGTCATCTTTCACAACAATATATTTCCAGTTATTATCGATCAAGTTGTTATCGCGAACTTTCAATGTATAAACTGTTCTGCTCAAAGCTGCAACACCTGCTTTTTCGCTACCATAACCGAAGTTATTTTCAGCCAATACAGCCACTTCGAAGTCTTTCCACTGATTATTTTCAACAACCAAGTAACCGTCATTTTCGTTTACATTCAGATATTTGTCATTGTTCAAGCCTTGGTATGTATCTGCTGTAGAATACTTAACACCCCAAGTTTCATAAGCCAATGCATCTTTTGTGAAGTTCTTGTAGCCTAATTTACCATTTTCTGTAACTGATTTATCGGTAATCTGATCGAATACCAATGTATCACCGCAAGAGAATTTCATATCAGGGAACTTGCCTACATTGTCAGACTTGATGTTATAATCCTTATGGTTAATGAAGTAATATGTATTTTCACCTGCTTTATACAACTGTCCATGGAAAGCGATATTGCTTTCAGATCCATATTCACGGTTGCGGATTGTCACATACGGAGTCTGGTCAGGACCTATTTCACAAACATCTTGTTCTACTACCCATTGAGTAGCTGGCATGTGTTTATATTCCTGATAATCATCCTGCTTGTCATACATCAACTGGCCCCACAAGTTCATAACCAAGTTCATACCATCTTTACGATAGTCTGTCTTATGAGCTGCATCAACTTTAACCTTGATGAAATACAAACCATTTTCAAGTGTTGCACGCTTCATAGGTGTATAGTCGTGTTTGAATCCCAACTTGATACCCATTTCTGCAATATTATCAGTCAAGACCGGACGACCGTATTTAGCTTTTGCAAAGTCTTCTTCTCCCACAGCCGTATTTTTAGACTGGCCTACTGTCAAAACAGACTTGTCATCAATACCGCTAGTTTGGTTCATGATCTTTAATGCAACAGGGATATAAGCGTCTTTGTTAAACGGAACGCTTGTCGTAGCAGAAGCTACACCGGAAGCATGAGCTGTAGCGGCATTAACCGTATTATAAAAAGCCTCAACAGCTGCATTTTTCAACGGAGTATCAGCCCACTTTTTATCGGCTTTCTTATCTTCGGCACCAATGAAAGAAGCATTCAGCGGTTCCAACACCAAGCTGTCAGGAGTCGGATAATAAGAAATCTTCCAATAATAACGAGCTTTCAAAGCTGTCATATCTCCTCCTAACAGAGCATTCAAGCCACCTGTAAAGTTTTTATCATGAACTTGCAATCCACCATGCAATGTCGGTTCCTGTACATTTTCATAAGTCATATCTTCATCTACCATGAAGAATTTGTCATCAGCTTTCTGCAAAACGATAGAATAACCGGCATATTTTTCTGTTGCATAGTTCTTGCTCTTGAATGCTTCAATAGTTGTGTTATGAGCCTTGTAGCTACCAGTAAACAAATCGTTTACAACTGCAGGTGCGCTTTTGAAAAAGACTCTATCTCTTTTTTCTCTATCAGCCGCATTCATCCAAGAGCCATCTGCGTCAATCATTGAATTGATGTCTTCAGCAGTCAAAACACGCACACCGGCATCACGGATTGTCAATGCCAAGAAATCGATGTTTGCCATACGGTCTGTAACCTTATCTTTGGCAATCTTTACAGAAACAATTTCGTCATTATCGTTTCTCACAAGACCCATCACTTCCTGGCCTTCATGGATGTAAGCATATAATTTTACAGCTCCAAAACTTTCACCTGTTTTAGAAATATCATCATCGCTATACCACTGCCAAGCACTGATGTCACTCTTGATGATAGATTTTTCTTTATCGATCTTACCGTCAGTTACATCGCTCTTATCATTCAGCTTAACAGCAGCTTGCGGGTCGACTGTACGATCCGGGCAGTTATAAGATAGCATATACCCAGTTTCCTTATTTGTGAAAACATAAGTTTTACCTCTCTGATAACCACCTTTGTCTTGTACTTCGATTTTCCACAAAGAAGAAGTCAATGTCGGGTTTCCTTCCGGTTTTTTACCAGTCGTCAAACTCTTCTGAGGAACAACCTTCAAATACAACTCACCAGTCGTGTAATCGCGAAGCTGAACCAGCACTTCATCATCTGTACCGACTTGCAGCTGGTACCACTTCTCACTTTCAATTTTGTTTACAGTCCATTTATTGTACTCATCTACGTTTCCTTCATTATCGCCGAATTTATCAAAAGCATCCGACAAGGTCAGTTGAGTACGATAAGCTGTCTCACCACCTACAGGTCCGCTCGGTGTCGCTGTATGGTTAGTATCATAACCGATCCCCTGAACCTGCGCATTCACGGAGAACGCACTTGTCAGCAAAAGGCTAACAGCCAAAGTAGAAAACTTTTTGTTCATAAATCTTTAATTTAATATTAATAATAGTGTTACTTAAAAAGCCTTTTAACCATAGATCCAGGAACGCATCCAAAAGCAAATGACTAGAAAAACGTTCCTTTTTTCTAGTCATTGTTTTTTGCTCATTTTATCTTTGTGTTCAAAAGGGCGATTTTCGTACTTACTTTGCTATTCTGTTGATAAGAAAGGATATAGGAAAGAAAAAAATATTTTGAAAATGGTTGGAGGATTAAAAGAATGTGGTAACTTTGCTGGCGAGAAAAAAGGAACGTTAAAATTAGTCATTCACTTTTTATAATCCATCCCTTATTATTCAACAGTTTATCTATTATTTTCTCCTCTCTTCATATACATAAATATGTACCCACGCGCATTTCATAATACACTGTGTTCCAACACCTACTTTTTCAGTTTTTTGCCGAGAATTGTTAAAAGATAGGATTTAGCCTGTTTTAGGGGGAATAAGCGGGGGATTTTCATTCATACAAAAAAGGCTATCGTTTGAAACGACAGCCCCATCATTATTTTTAGAAAGGTTTTTACAGATTATTGATTTCTTCTCCAGGTTTATTCATATTCTTTTGATCCAAAGGCTACAGTATAAACATTTCTTCCAATACATCAATCAGGCTTTCTCTTTCATCTTCGTTCAATACACCTGCTTGCTTTCCTATCCTCAATTTATCGACAGTCCGAATCTGGTCGGTGGCTATCATACCCTCTTTTCCGTCTAAAGTACACTTCACCCGCCAAGGATAAGGAGTGAGTGTCGATGTCAAGGGAATAATTATAACCGTATTCAAATGGCGGTTCAACTCATCCGGTGATACGACAACTGCCGGCCTAATTTTATTAATCTCACTTCCTTTTGTCGGGTTAAAGTCGACCCAATAGATACCAAATCTTTCTACCATTCCAGTCCCTCCATCTTCTCATCCTCTAATATATCCGGCATAATCAGGTTATCATCTCCGGCTGCATGCATCTGTGATGCGGCAGCTTCCCAATTCCTACGTGGGACAGGCTTGATAATAATACTGTTGTTCCTATGTGTGATTGTTACCGGATCTTTAGCCGACAAATTCAAGCGCTTTAGAATACTAGCTGGTAATATAACGCCCATACTGTTTCCGATTTGTACGATATTTCTTTCCATACTACCACATGTTATAACATTTATACTACACAAATATAGTAATAAAGATATCTAGTTATAACATAACCCTGTTAAAGGTTGTTATCTAGCAGCCTCATTCAACAAGTATTTATGTTAAATTGCTATGTTGTAGAACACATTTCCTGCAAAGCTGTTATCTTTGCAGTGTCTATTTAAACAGTAAAGAGATATGCTAAAACAAGCATTTTACATTCTGTTCTTCTATTTTACCGGAGAGTTTATCAGCTCCTTTATCGACGGTTTCATTCCGGGAAGCGTGATCGGTATGATATTGTTATTCCTGGCATTGGTCTTTAAGCTGGTAAAGCCTGCCAACGTAAAAAAACTATCCACGATCCTCACTGAAAACATGGGGTTGTTCTTCCTTCCCGCAGGCGTCGGGCTTATGACGTCGCTGGGAGTCATATCACAATATTGGGCAGTTATTCTTACTGCCTCCGTGGTCAGTACAATCCTGGTGATAGCGAGTGTCGCACTTATCCAACAAAAACTCGGCAAGGAGGTCGGAAGCAATGAATAACCTCGCGCAATCGGAAGTATTTTCACTCACATTGGTGATCGGTACTTATATGGCGGCATTAGCTTTGTATAAGAAAACCCGTATCAGCCTGCTGCACCCGCTGTTGACATCTATCCTCGTTATTATTGCCGTACTGAAAATGATGGGAATCGAATATGAGTCTTTCCAGCGGGGAAGCCATCTGATCCATTTCTTGCTGGGACCATCGGTTGTCGCATTAGGATTTGTCTTATACGAACAGATGCAATACCTGAAAGGAAATGTGATCTCTATCCTCACCTCCGTATTCGTCGGAGCCATTATCGGCATCGTGAGCGTGATCGTGATCGGCGACCTGATGGGAGCCGACCAGGCATTGATCGCCACCCTCCAACCGAAATCCGTTACAACTCCTATCGCTATGGGTATTGCCGAAAAGGCCGGAGGAATGCCTTCGTTAACAGCCGTTATCGTTGTAGCAGTAGGTATATTCGGCAGTATTGTCGGCCCGTTCGTGATGAAAGTATTAGGTATTGAAAGCCGGATCGCCAAAGGGCTGGCATTGGGCGCATCATCACATGGACTGGGAACTTCCGTTGCCATACAGATCGGAGCTGTCGAAGGTGCACTGAGCGGACTGGCTATCGGCTTAATGGGAATTATGACCGCCATTCTGGTCCCGGTAATCAGTTTTATCATTTCCCTGTTTTAGGATAACACCTTCTTCTGTGCCTTCTGAAATCATATCAGACTGATTTGCAACCTATTTCTGAATAAAAACATAGGCATATATTGGTACTTTAAGAGGAAAACACTACTTTTGTACCCGAAAATGACCGAAGACAATTCAAAAAAACATTATAAATAAAAATATTCATATGATTAATTCACAAGACATTAAAAAAGGGACTTGTATACGTTTGGACGGTAAACTCTATTTCTGTGTAGACTTTCTTCACGTAAAACCGGGAAAAGGTAACACAATTATGCGTACTACATTGAAAGACGTAGTAAAAGGAGGCCAGATCGAACGCCGCTTCAATATCGGTGAAAAACTGGAAGATGTACGTGTAGAACGTCGTCCTTACCAATATACTTATGCAGAAGGCGAACATTACCACTTCATGAATCAGGAAACATTCGATGACGTAATCATCGACAAAGACTTGATTAACGGAGTAGATTTCATGATCGAAGGTCAGATTGTGGAAGTTGTTTCCGATGCATCTACAGATACTGTTCTTTTTGCTGACATGCCTACCAAAGTACAGTTGAAAGTAACTTATACAGAACCGGGTGTAAAAGGCGATACTGCTACAAACACATTGAAACCGGCTACCGTGGAATCTGGTGCAGAAGTTCGTGTTCCGTTATTCATCAATGAAGGCGAAATCATCGAAATCAACACAACAGACGGTTCTTACGTAGGACGTATCCGTGAATAATATTTATATATTGTAAGGGCGGTTTTATGGACTGCCCTTCTATTTTTTCTTATCCAAAACATATTGCTATGAAAATAAAAGAATGGGCAGCAGAAGACCGCCCGCGCGAAAAAATGTTACTCAAAGGTGTCGCCTCTCTCAGTGATGCCGAACTTTTAGCCATCCTCATTAGTTCGGGTAACAGCAATGAAACAGCCGTACAATTGTCGCAGCGTATCCTCAACACGGCAGACAATAATCTGAATGCATTGGCAAAACTGACAATCCGGGAACTGATCTCCGGCTTCAAAGGTATTGGTGAAGCGAAAGCGATCACAATATGCGCTGCACTCGAGCTCGGCAAACGCCGCAACCTGTCCGATCCGGTCCTGAGCCAGTCGATCCGAAGTAGCCACGACGCCTACTCTTTGTTTCACCCCTTGCTCTGCGATTTACCTCACGAAGAATTATGGATTGCCCTGACAAACCGGGCCGGAAAAGTGACCGGCAAAACCCGGATCAGCCAGGGAGGAACGGCCGAAACCTCCGCCGACCTGCGTATCATACTGAAAACGGCTATCAACGCACTGGCTGCCGGTATTATTCTCTGCCATAATCATCCTTCGGGAAACACTCACCCGAGTTCGCAGGATGACTCCCTGACCAAACGCCTGCATAAGGCCGCCGAATTACTTGAAATAAACTTATTAGACCATATTATCCTTGCCGACGGCAGCTACTTCAGCTATGCAGACGAAGGACGACTGGGGTTGTAAACATTTTATCTTTTCTATGGTTTACTATATAGAAGATATTAATGTATATTTGCATTCAAATTAAAAGAAGATGAACAACGAATTCCTCCAAACAGAAGAAGCGATTGTCGCCATGCTGAAAACGGTATATGATCCGGAAATACCGGTCAACGTATTCGATCTCGGCCTGATTTACAAAGTAGATATAGACGACGAAAAGAACGTCCGCATAGATATGACCCTGACGGCTCCGAATTGCCCGGCCGCCGATTTTATTCTGGAAGATGTCCGCATGAAAGTGGAATCGGTAGATGGGGTGAACAACGTGGAAGTCAACCTCGTATTCGAACCGGAATGGGATAAGGATATGATGTCGGAAGAAGCGAAACTCGAACTAGGTTTCCTATGAATACATCCCGGAAGAAAATATATTTTGCCTCGGACGCCCATCTGGGCGCCCGTTTTCATAAAGACCCGCTGACCGTTGAGAAAAAGTTGGTGCGTTGGCTCGACAGCATCAAAGACGAAGCTATGGCAATCTATTTTCTGGGAGATATGTTCGACTACTGGTACGAATATAAATATGTAGTACCCAAAGGATTTACCCGTTTCCTCGGCAAGCTGGCCGAATTATCGGACAGTGGCGTAGAAATCCATATTTTTATCGGTAACCACGACATCTGGATGTTCGATTACCTGCCCAATGAAATCGGTGCTGTGATCCATCGGGACGTATTGACGATCGATCTGCTGGGCAAGCGTTTCTTTCTCGGCCATGGCGACGAGGTGGACTACCGCAGCAAAGCCTTCCGCTTTATCCGTGCCCTTTTCCGTAACAAATTCTGCCAGTGGCTTTATGCCGGCATTCATCCCCGCTGGACTTTCGGTTTTGCCCTAGGCTGGTCACTGAGCAGCCGTAAAAGCGGCCTGGAAAAAGAAAATGCACTCGAATATAAAGGTGAGTCAGCTGAATATCTGGTTCTATTCGCTAAAGACTATCTGAAAATACATCCGGATATCAATTTCTTTATTTTCGGCCATCGTCATATCATGCTCGACCTGATGCTTTCACGCACCTCCCGCCTGCTGATCGCCGGCGACTGGATGACACTCTTTTCTTATATCGTATGGGATGGCGAAAATCTGTTCCTTGAACAGTTCGAACTAATTGAAGATTAAAAAAACTGCCCCAACCGGTGTCAGAGCAGTCTAAACACTAATCCTGTGTTTTGTAAGCTGTGAGGATTAGTTATTATTAACCGGATGCAAGTTACACAGTTTTCTCTAATTATAGACAAAAACAAGAGGATTATTTTTCCGAAGTCTTACCGGATAGAATAAAATCGCGTATCAACCCGATGATTACCAAGAAATAAAAAATAGTCATCGGTACTCCCAGATAATGGATCAATGTCTCGTTGAGCGAAGTACAAAGTGCATAAGAAAAGAAAGAGACAATAGGAATCCCCACTGCATAATAGAATTTCCGGGGGAAATACAACATATAAACAACGGCCAGCAAATCACCCGCATACATATATCGTTCATGCATTCCCGGCAAAATAAAAGGAAAAATCACAGCCGAAAGCAATGCTAACCGGACCAAATACTCGTTCGTCAAACTAACCGGACGTTTCCAGGCCAGATATCCACCCCCTATTAACGCGAACAAAAAAGTAAACAGTATTCCTATCCATTTTACCGGTTCGTAGTAATCATTGCTGATCCACATATAAATATTGGGAAACTGTAAAGAAAGTTCCTCATAATGCGAAGACTGTTTTACAAACACAGACAACAAATCCACCAAGGGCCGACCGGCTATATAAGAAGGAAGAACCGATACCAGATAAACAGCAGGAATCAACAAAAAATAATACCATTTAATCCTGTTCCTCAGCAACAAAACAAAGAAAAAAGGAAAGAGAAGTACAGCCTGTAATTTAAAGGAAAAAGAAATCCCCAGAAACAAAACGGAAAGAAGCGAGCGCTTCTTCATCACAAAATAAATACTCCCCAACAGGAAAGAGACATAAATAGAGTCGCATTGAGCCCAGTAAGAACTATTAATCAGGACTGTCGGAAGAAGCGGCACCACGGCAAACGCACACCATCTCACCCAATTTTCCTTATATTTCTGATAAGCAATCGCTCCCACAAACCAGGCAGCCACATATTCAAAGAGAACAGACAACAATTTAATCCCCACTAAAGGAGCTACCCCAAGCTTAGCTATCAGTAATAAAAAATACAGATAAGCCGGTGTGTAATTAGCAAACGGATAACGGAAAGCCTCAAAATAACCGTTCGACTTGATAAATTCCACCCACGGCAGAAGGAAAAAAGTATAATCCCCCGGTTGAGGGTAAAAAGGAAGTATACATAATTTTACTACTATGCCGAACAAAATCAACAAAGCCAGAAACTTTTTGTTTCTGAAAAGAGAAAACAAAAAAGAGATAATTTTCTGCATAATAGTAGTCTTTAATGAAAAGACCGGAGAAAAGCTTTTACACCCTTCCTCGGTCTTTATCAATTACCAATATTTATTTACCTAATATATCCATTGTATCGGAAGCAATCATATATTCTTCGTCAGTCGGCACAACGATAATTGTTACCTTACTGTCCGGAGTGCTGATCACCATTTCTTCACCACGCATACCGTCGTTCTTTTCAACGTCGATCTTCATGCCCATGAATTCCATGTTTTCACATACAACACGACGAGTAGCCCATTGGTTTTCACCTACGCCGCCAGTCCATACCAGGATATCGCAACCACCCATAGCAGCAGCATATGCACCGATATATTTCTTGATGCGGTAGTTATAGATGTTCAATGCCATGATAGCGCGTTTATCTCCTTCGGCAACAGCAGCTTCGATTTCACGCATATCGGAAGAAATACCGGAAAGTCCCTGTACACCGCTCTGTTTGTTGATCAGATCGGATAAACCTTTGGCATCCAGTTTTTCCTTATCCATGATGAATGTAAGTGCGCCGGCATCTACATCACCACAACGGGTTCCCATCAGTAAACCTTCTACCGGAGTCAGTCCCATAGAAGTATCTATACTCTTACCGTTTTTAACAGCAGCGATAGAACCACCGTTACCTACGTGAGCTGTAATGATACGCTGTTCTTCGTAAGGAACACCCAGGATATCGCAAGCACGTTTTGATACATAGCGATGACTGGTTCCGTGGAAGCCATAACGACGGATACCATATTTCTTATACAGAGAATAAGGCAGACCGTACATATAAGCATAATCCGGCATTGTCTGATGGAAAGCAGTGTCGAACACACCCACCTGACGGATTCCCGGGATCAATGCGCTCATAGCACGGATACCTTTCAGGTTTGGCGGATTATGAAGCGGTGCCAGATCAATACACTCAACCATCTTACCGATCACTTCCGGAGTAATTTCCACACTACTGCTGAATGCTTCACCACCGTGTACCACACGATGACCTACAGCATCAATTTCGTTAAACGACTTGATACAGCCGTATTTATCGTCAGTCAGCACACTCAGGATGAACTCGATAGCTGCATTGTGTTCAGGCATTTCCTTTTCGAGAATCACTTTCTTGCCATCCGGCTGAGTGAATTTCAGGAAAGAACCCGGTAAACCCAGCTTCTCTACGCCGCCCTGTGCCAGTACTTCGTGTGTGTCCATATTGAACAGCTTGTACTTAACAGACGAGCTTCCGCAATTTAATACTAATATCTTCATATCTTTCTTGTTGTGTCTTTTTACTTTTTAGCAGCTTTTAAGCCGATAGACTGATTGCTGGCGATAGCAACCATCTTATAAATATCATCTACTGAACAACCGCGTGACAGGTCGTTAACAGGAGCAGCCATACCCTGAAGGATCGGGCCTACAGCTTCTGCGTCACCCAGACGCTGAACCAGTTTATAAGCAATATTACCTACTTCCAGTGTCGGGAATACCAGTACGTTAGCCTTTCCTGCCACTTCGCTGCCCGGAGCCTTCAATGAAGCAACCGATTCTACCAAAGCTGCATCCGACTGCAGTTCGCCGTCGATCTTCAGTTCCGGAGCCATTTCTTTCGCCAGACGGGTAGCCTCAACTACTTTGTCTACCATTTCGTGAGAAGCACTGCCTTTCGTAGAGAAGCTCAACATGGCCACACGCGGTTCAACACCAACGATATCGCGGGCTGTTGCTGCTGTTGCTACAGCGATACTTGCCAGTTCCGGAGCAGTAGGATTCGGCATTACGGCACAGTCGGCAAAAACCAAAAGACCTTCTTTTCCGTATTCCGGTTTCTTTGTAAACATAAGGAATGCACCTGATACGCAACTCATGCCCGGAGCAGTCTTGATAATCTGCAAAGCAGGACGAAGCACGTTACCTGTCGTATTCTGCGCACCGGCAATTTCACCGTCGGCATCACCGGCCTTGATCATCAGGCAGGCAAGGAATAAAGGATCTTCTACCATAACGGCTGCCTTTTCAGAAGTCATACCTTTTTTCTGGCGCAATTGGAAAAGCAGGTCGGCGTAAGCGGCTTTCTTTTCATGATTTTTGGGGTCAACAATAGTAGCCTGTCCGATGTGGTTCAGACCGTAGTTTGCTGCCAAAGAAGAAATCTCGGCAGGATTTCCGATCAAAATGATGTCAGCAACTCCATCGGCCAATAAACGGTCGGCGGCTTTTAATGTTCTTTCTTCTGTTCCTTCGGGAAGAACAATGCGCTGCTTGTCAGCTTTAGCGCGTGCAATAATCTCTTGCATTAAATCCATAGCGGAAGATATTTTTATAGAATTTAGTAATTGCTACTGTTTGCGAGTACAAAAGTAGACAAAATGCAACATAGAGTTTGCAAAAAGTGCAAAAGAATTGCATCCCGACCTGCCACTTTCAGAACATTTAACAGTAATTCACTACTTCACGCTCTCCGGAAAGGATTTGCTGGAGTTCTTCGGCTGAGATATTGATCGCCAACTTGCCGTTATGAGCCACAGATATCTTGCCGCGTTCTTCCGATACGATAATAATCAAAGCATCCGTATCCAGCGACATTCCCAGTGCCGAACGATGACGCAAACCCAGGTCTTTCGGCAGATTGGCGTTCTGCGCAACCGGCAGGATACAGCCGGCCGCCTTGATCCTTCCGTCTGCTATGATCATGGCACCATCATGCAAAGGACTATTCTTAAAAAAGATATTTTCAATCAGACGGGCATTTACATCAGCATTGAACATTTCGCCGGTATGTTCATAAACCGACAGGTCCACATCTTGTTGGATAACGATCAAGGCACCAGTCTTTTTACGGGCCATATTCATACAGGCCAGAACCACCGGAGCGACAAACTTACCTTCACTCTCCTTATCCGCTCCTCTTTTTGAAAACAGTTTCCCCAGAAACTTCCAGCCGCGATGCGAACCGAGAGCCAAAAGGAAACGCCTGATTTCATCCTGGAACAAAATAACCAGTACGACAAAACCGACACTGATAAACTTATCCAGTATGGCGCCCATCAAACGCATTTCCAACACCTGCGAAACCAGGATCCATACAACAATAAACGAAACGACCCCGCTAAAGATAGCCAGCGTGCCCGAACTTTTCATCAGTTTGTATGTCTGATAAAGGAAGAAGGCTACCAGCAGTACATCAATCAGGTCTTTTATTCCGAAATGCATCCACATAATTTAATTGAAAATTGAAAATTGAGAATTGAAAATTACGGATGAACGTGATCTTCGACTTTCAATTTGGTTATTATTTTAACTGTTTCTACAGCAGCTTTCACATCATGAACGCGGAGAATATCAGTGCCGTTCATTAGGGCAAAAGCATTCAGCACCGTAGTTCCGTTCAGGCTGTCGGCAGGTGTTCCTCTCAGGAAACGGTAGATCATACTTTTGCGGGATATACCGACTAAAAGGGGAAGATCGAACACGCCGAACTCCTGTAAACGATTCATCAAAAGGTAATTCTGATCGACCGTTTTACTGAAACCGAACCCTGGGTCAAGGATAATATCATTTACCCCCAGCAAACGAAGTTCACGTACTTTCGATGCGAAATACAGCATGATCTCTTCCATCATATCCGTATAACCGGTATGCTGCTGCATTGTCTGGGGGGTTCCGCGCATATGCATCATAATATAAGGTACATTCAGTCCGGCAACAGTACTGAACATAGCCGGATCCAGTTCGCCGCCCGATATATCGTTTATGATAGCAACACCATAATCCTCCACACATTTACGGGCCACATCAGCACGAAATGTATCGACCGATACGACAGCCTCCGGATAATGTGCGTTCAATATCTTTAAGGCAAAAGCCAGCCGTTCCATCTCTTCTTCCGGCGAAACCTCCTCTGCATCGGGGCGGGACGAATATCCGCCGATATCAATGATCTGACCGCCTTCCGACAATATAGCCTGTATGCGTTCTTCGATATCTGCTTCCGTTTGTTTACGGCTTCCGGCATAAAATGAATCGGGGGTAACATTCAGAATCCCCATCACTACCGGGGTAGAGAGCGACATGAGTGTTCCCTTAATATTGAGCGTTTTATCTGACATTCCAATTTTATATTTCCAGCAAAGATACACGATTCTCACTGAAATCTTCCCTCTTCATTCCTCATTCTTCATTTAATTACTACTTTTGCTCTCCAATAATCAGCAAACGAAAGAAAGCTATGAGTATTTCAGAACTGTATGAATTATTTATACACCATCCGAAAATAACGACAGACAGTCGCAATTGTCCGCGTGGTTCTATCTTTTTCGCCCTGAAAGGGGAAAGATTTGACGGAAACCAATACGCAGAAAAAGCACTGGCTACAGGTTGCTCTTATGCCGTGATCGATAACCCGGACTATGTCACAGGCGAACGCACCATCCTGGTCGACAATGTATTGACAGCCTTACAACAGTTGGCTCACCGCCATCGTAAAGTATTAGGTATTCCCATTATCGGTATTACCGGAACAAATGGGAAAACGACCACCAAAGAATTACTGGCGGCCGTATTATCCACCAAGTTCAACCTGCTTTATACCGAAGGCAACCTGAACAATCATATCGGTGTTCCCCTGACCCTGCTTCGACTGACACACGATCATGAGATGGCAGTTATCGAAATGGGTGCCAGTCATCCGGGCGATATCAAAGAACTGGTAGAAATCGTTTTGCCAAACTACGGAATCATTACCAACGTCGGACGCGCCCACCTGGAAGGTTTCGGTTCCTTTGAGGGTGTAATAAAAACAAAAGGGGAATTGTATGACTATATCCGCCGCACAAAGGGAAAGATATTTATAAAGAAAGAAAATAAAGACCTCCAGGGGATCGCTAAAGGGATCGAACAAATCACTTACGGGGCAGACGATACTTCGTTCGCTTCAGGTCATGTGATCAGCTGTAACCCGTTCCTCACTTTCGACTGGAAACAACAGGGGAAAATTCATACTGTAGATACGCACCTGATCGGGGCATATAATCTGGATAATGTGCTTGCCGCCGTCGCCATAGGCCGTTACTTTAAAATTCCGGCAGAACGTATCAGCCGTGCCATTGCCGCTTACGAGCCGACAAACAACCGGTCGCAGCTAAAAGAGACAGCAAGCAACACCTTGCTGATCGATGCTTACAACGCAAACCCCAGCAGCATGAAAGTTGCGTTAGAGAACTTTACAGCCATGCCGGTATCCCCTAAAGCCGTCATTTTGGGTGACATGCGTGAACTGGGGCCGGCTAGCGACGAATTGCATGCCGAAGCGATAGAAGAAATCAAAGCCGGAAAATTCGATAAAGTATTCCTCTGCGGAGAACATTTCCAAAAAGCAGGCAAAGACTTTGCCACCTATGCCACAACAGAGGAATTGATCGACGCATTAAAAGCCAACTCGTTAAAAGGATACCATATCCTGATCAAAGGTTCACACGGGATGGCATTGGAAAAGACAATAGAAGTTCTGTAATAACAGTCTGTCCTGTTTGCTTGCCGACAATTGTCGGCAGGCCTGCTCACAATTATCGACAGGTTTGCTCATAATTGTCGACAAGCCTGTCCATAATTATCGGTAGCCAATATGATCAAGTAGTTCCTTCCTCCTGATTATCCATAAACAATACCTTCTTCAGCTTCTGATACAGGAAAGACAATACGAGCAGGATAACTCCCAGTATGATAAATACAATGATCTTACCAACCGTCGGCAGTAACCACAGATCGACAACAGGAAAATCAATAAGATAATCTTAATTTAATGAACGCAACTAAAATACGGATTAATTTAAATTACAAGCTATCCATAATCCTTCTTTGTTTCTCAAAAAACAAAATACGCTGTTGTTCACCACTGACCGATATCATGGTAGAGGCTTTCAGCAATGACTGAAGCCAGTTACGGACAATCTCATACGCCTTTTCATCCTGTGAAACAACCGTATTCAAAATAAATGCCCGAATGATGCTGATCCGGAAATTCTGTGAATCCAGATAACTATAACTGGCATCAAAATTAATATTCGAAATATAAAACAAAACCGGATTACCAGTCTCATTATATACCCCACGGGTTGCCATTAATTCCATATTATCGAGGAAACGGAGTAAATCCTGTTTTAAAAGACGGATATTTTCAGTATCTATCAGATGGATACTGCGACAATATAATATATCATTCACTATGTATTGAAAAATCAACGGATCCCAGATATAAGTAGTCTTCCCAATATGTTTCGATTCCGCCGCAGTTATCCGCTGAACCTCCAACAGTTTCTCCGAAGGTTCTATATCGCAGAAATGAACCGCCCTATCCGAATGGCCATACTGATTATACCATTTACAGAGATAAAAACGGGTTATATAATCGTAATCAAGTAAGAAAGTGGTAGGAAGCACGTTCATACACTCCACCCCGCAGGAAGACGGATCGGTGCCAGCTTCCCGCAACCGTTCGTTATACATTTCCCACATTTTAAAATCATCCTCTATCGGTTCCACATACTCCACCAGACTCAGCTGATAAGGACGACTCTTTGCCGCACATCCTCCGACCAGATTATCCAACGAGACCCCAAACTTATTGCAGATCGCAGCTATCTCTGCAAAAGAAAAAGCCACATCGCCCCTCATACGGCGGTACACAGCTTCTCTTTCTATACACAGTAAATCAACCAAAGCATTGGTCAGGGTCGCTTTATGTGGCATTTTCTCTCTGATCGCGCTGATTAACTTTTCGTAAATCAGGTCTTTACTCATAATAACAATTTTAATGATTGCCAGTAGACAAAAATAATAAAAATAAAGAACCATTCCTACCAATACTCATTTTTGACTACTTTTGTACATTTATAAACAATATAATAATATGCACGATCTTTGTTGTATAGGTCATATCACACTGGATAAAATTGTGACCCCTAAAAATACAGTACACATGGCGGGAGGAACCGCTTTTTACTTCTCCCATGCAATCAAACATTTCAACGACATCGATTATTCGTTGATCACGGCTTTAGCCGAATCGGAGATGAAAGAGGTTGATAAGTTACGATCGGAAGGAATCGATGTGGCGGTTATGCCCAGCAAACATTCCGTTTATTTCGAGAACATCTACGGAGAGAACCAGGATAACCGCACGCAGCGGGTTCTGGCGAAAGCAGACCCGTTCACAGTCGATTATCTGAAAGATATACAGGCCAAGATCATACATCTGGGAAGCCTGCTAGCCGACGATTTCTCACTGGATGTCGTGAAGTACATGGCTGAAAAAGGACTCGTATCCGCCGACTCTCAAGGTTATCTGCGCGAAGTCCGTGATAAGAAAGTCTACGCTGTGGACTGGACAGAAAAGGAAGAAGCATTAAAATATATCCATTTCCTGAAAGCAAACGAACATGAAATGGAAGTGCTCACAGGCCACGACGATGTTGTCGGTGCTGCATTGAAAATGTATGAATGGGGAGTAAAAGAAGTACTGATCACGTTGGGCAGCCTGGGCTCTGTTATATACGATGGAAAGACATTCCATAAAATACCGGCCTACAAACCCAGAGAAGTGGTTGATGCCACCGGCTGCGGCGACACTTATATGACCGGTTACCTGTATCAGCGTGCCAAAGGTGCTTCCATAGATGAAGCTGGCCGCTTTGCCGCCGCCATGTCCACCATCAAGATCGAAGCCTCCGGTCCCTTCAGCGGAAGCAAAGAAGATGTCATCCATTGCATGGAGACGGCGGAACAGAAGTTTCCGGAAATTTAGACGAGCCTGTAAAATTCCCCATATTTTTTATTGTGTGGGGAATTTTCCCCAACTAGAAAGGGGAATAATCCCCATTGCAATGGGGAAAATAGACTTATCTAAACGCCTTGCTGAACGTGGTCATCAACAGAATACAAAGTCCCAGCAAACCGACCACCATATAAGCATATTCCATATTAAAAGCCTGCGAGATTGCTCCGATCAGTAATGGTGCGACAAGCGAACCGATAAAACTGATACTTGAAAGAATGGTAAGCGCAATCCCTACCGGTGTTTTCGACTTTGCCCCGACAAGGCTATAAATAGTAGGAACCATACTCGAAATTCCCAGTCCGACCAACATGAATCCGAATGAGTTGACAATCACCTTCAAGGCCATCGAATCAACTGTACTGCCCAATAAGGCAGAAGTAAAGAACCCGATAAAAATAAAAGCACCGGACAACTGCAACACCCGCTGCTTTCCCCATATCTGGTACGCATAATTAGCCAGGAAGCGACCGACAGTCATCATCACCATAAACACCAGAAAGCCAATCTGCAAAGATTTAGGTACCTGCAAAACCGATTCAAAATAGACACCGCTCCAGTCAAACATCGCACTCTCAACCACCAAAGCGAACAAACCGACCAGCCCCAACTTAATCAGCAACATCTCCGGTCTCTTTATATATTGCCATTTCTCCGACTTATCTTCTACGGCTTCCTCCTTCACTTCTGCTGTAGATACATCATCCTGCAAATACCTGCGGCTCACCATGGTAAGCAACAGTATCAATGCAGCGATCAACGTAAAATGCCAGAACGGAGTAACATCCGAAACGATCATGATAAAACCGATCAACGCCCCCAGACAGGCAGCCAGACTCCATCCTCCATGGAAAGAAGCCATGATCGTCCGCCCATAAAGCCGCTCTATCCCGATCCCCTGTGTATTCAACGATATATCACACAGATTCCAGAACACACCGAAACTAAACAGAAACACCCCAAGCATATAAATATTCAATGCCGTCCCAATCGCAAATAGAGAAAGGGCATATCCCATAATACTGATCTGTACCATAATACGACTTCCCAGCTTCGACACCAGATAACCCGCCAGCGGGATCGCCACAAACTTCCCCACCGGAATCATAAACAGCACAATCCCCCAATACAGGGCATCATTCACCGTAAAGATCTCCTTAATATCAGGAATACGACTTGCCCAACTTGAAAAGCAAAGCCCCTGAGCAAGAAAAAAGGAAAGAACCGCAAAACGTATATGTTCTTTCGAATAAGCTACATGGTTATTAGAATCCATTTCGTCAGATATTTATTGAACGGTTAAAAATAGACATATTTTCGTTATACCGGGCACCAATCTGTGAAACAAAAAATAAATACACAATTCAAATTGTGCGTTTATGAACACTAAACGTGCGATAAAGCACTCACTCTTCAATAGCCACAACAGGAATGTCCTTCAATCTAAACTATATCCGGACCTTTGTTGTTTCCGGATTATTATTGCTACTCTGTACTCTGTTCAATTTTATCAACTTACAGGTCAATCGCATCTTTGAGCGTTCCCGCGAATTTAAGCTACGAACCTCTCTGGGAGCAGTAAAAAAGAATTTATTCTGCCAGATCATCATTGAAATTTCTATTCAGGTACTGTTAGCCTTGTTAGTCGGGGTTTCCCTGATAGAACTGACAACCCCTTATATCGAACAATTATTGGATACGTCTATTCAAAAACAGGAATTATTCATAGATTTATTACAGACAGGAATATTCGGCTGGACTCTTCTGTTATCAATCGTCCTGCTTATCATCAGCCGCTTTATCCATAAGCAATCAAACGATTTCAAAGCGGGTCCCCAATTATTCCATACGACCAACAATGAATGGATCCGCAAAATCAGTATCGGACTACAGTTAGGTATTTGTGTCGGCTTCATGTTTACCGCACAAATATTATTTCTGCAAATCAACCGGATGAAAAATACAGCGATGGGATTTGATACCGATAACCTTATACAGGTTAATATATCCTCACAAATCTACTCACAATTCATTGATGAGATAAAACAAATACCAAGTATTACTGATTGCATACGTGGAGGAAATTTCCGGCTAAGTCATGATAACTGGCATACCGAAAAAGAAATAGGATGGGAGAACAAACCAGCCAATGCCTCTTATGAAATCCAGATGATACAGGCAGGCATAGACTTCGCACAGAAGATGAAAATTACATTGTTGAAAGGACGTTACATGGAAGATACAGACATGCAATCAGATGATCCGTCCGGTATCGGATGCCATAAAGTACTTATCAACGAACAAATGGCCAATCTGCTTGATACCACCGATCCGATCGGCAAAATGATTAGCAGAAAAGACTATATCTTAAGAGGAACGGACGAGACACCTCCCCTTTATTTTGAAATAGTAGGAGTCGTAAAAGATTTCCACGGGCTAAGCCTTCGAAATCCAATACCTCCTACAATCATTGAATATTGGAATTTCTATGATTACTATTTATATTTACGGACTTTACCCGGAAAGGAAAAAGAAGCATTAAAAGCCGTAAAAGAATTGATCAGTCGTATAACCCCCGAAGGATTTCCGTTGAGCGAGACAATGACAGTCAACGATCAGTTGGAAATACTGACCCGCACTGAAAACGCCAGTCTCCGGTTATTCACCTTACTGGCTATTTTATGCGCATTAATTTCCATCTTTGGTATTTATTCTATTTCTTCGTCCAATATGCAGCAGCGAAAGAAGGAAATAGCCATTCGAAAAGTGATGGGAGCCACTTCGCGAGAGATCATTGATATGTTCTTGAAAGAATACACAATAATCACTTTGACTGCCAATGCCATCGCTTTACCTGTCGGCTATCTGTTCGCCCAAAAATGGCTGGAACAATATCCACAGAGCGTTCATATCCAACTCTGGATGTTTATAAGTATCCTGCTGGCTACTATTCTGTTAGTTATACTGACAGTCTTAGGACAAGTGATTCGGGCCGCAAACGGAAATCCGGCAGAAGTTGTAAAAAGCGATTAAAAATAAATGATGAGGACAAGAACCGGAAATAACAGAAAAAATCCGTATGTTTGCCGTAAACCTTCCGAGTATGATAAACAGAATATTACTGATTTTCCTGTTGTTTTTCTGCAAAACTTTACTTTCAGGACAAACTATTGCAGAACGAATAATGCCTCCCGAAGGATATGTCCGAACAGAGGTAGCAGCAAATTCTTTTGCTTCATATCTCCGTCGGCTACCTCTGCAACCGGAAGGAAGCAAGGTTCTGCTTTATAATGGAGAGACAAAGGGTAACCAACAGGCTGCTTATGCCGTCGTCGACCTGGATATCGGGAAACGTGACCTTCAGCAGTGTGCCGATGCCGTTATCCGGCTGAGGGCAGAATATCTTTACGAACAGAAACAGTATGCAGCCATCCACTTCAATTTCACAAACGGATTCAATGCCGAATATACCAAGTGGGCAAAGGGCAGCCGTATCCGTGTGAACGGCAATACGGTGTCGTGGTATCCATCCAAAGGCGAAGATTATTCCTATAAAACATTCCGTTCCTATCTGGATATGGTATTTTCCTATGCAGGAACAGCCTCCCTATCGAAAGAACTGGCTCCGGTCAACTACTTGGAGATGAAGATAGGTGACGTATTTAACCAGGGCGGTCACCCGGGGCATGCCGTTATTGTCGTCGATATGGCCGTTCACCCAAAGACAAAAAAGAAAGTATTCCTGCTGGCACAAAGTTATATGCCTGCCCAGCATATCCATATACTGACCAATCCGGTAAACAGGAAGAAATCCCCCTGGTACGAACTGAGCGACTCGGATGATGGAAAGGTCTACACCCCGGAATGGATCTTCAATAAAAAAGATCTGAAACAATTCAAATAAAAAAACGTTTCAAAAGTTACTACATATCAACGCCTTACATTTAAATATATTATTTTTCTCATTTATTATTCAATAAAGATGCAGCCTTTTTACAACTTCTACCATCTTATTAGTCGTACATAATTTATTAACACTAAAATAAAAGAAAAATGAAGAAGACGTTGAAATGGTCGCTTATGATGATGTTAACAGTAGTTGGTTTAACTTTTGCTTCTTGCAGTGATGATGATGACACTCCAACAGTAGGAACTGTAGAAGATGTTAATGGCGAGTTTACAGGGAAGATGACTTATGTTATCTCAGAGGAAAAAACTGAAGCAACTTTAGATTTGATTGTAAAAAATGACTCTGTAAGTTTCGAGGCATTCCCTTATAAAGAATTGGCAGCAGCTATTGTAGGTAAAGAAGCGGCAGATGCTCTTGATTTAGGAGATTTGAAATACAATGTATTCTATACTGCAACCATGAATGCAGCAAAAGACTCTGTTATCATGACTCTGGATCCGAAACCTTTGGAAATTGCATTAAGTGAAGAAGCTAAAGTTGTGGTTACTATCACTGCTGAAAACAAGGCTTCTTATGCTATCAACGAAAAGAATTTGAAATTTAACTTAAAGGCTACAGAAGCAAAATTAGGCGAAATCAATGCACTTAAGGATCCGATTGATTTGTCTTTCGATATGAAGAAGAAATAAGACTAATTCTATCCAATATAAACGGAGGATGTTTCATTGAAAGCATTCTCCGTTTTTGTATTCCAACAATAGGTTCTATATAATATATGTATAGTGCGTCAAACTTTTCTCTCCTTCTTTCCGCAACAGATTACTATCAACCGCCTCTTTTAAGTCCCTGCTGGCCGTAGCTGTTGATAACTCTTTAAAATATCTCAGATAGTCTTTACGGGTAAAAGAAGCATCTGCTATATAATCCTTAAACAAAGCAATTCTGTCACGCCCCGTAAGTGTTACATTCTGCGATTGCAGTAATTCTTCGAGCGACTCTTCTACTATTCTCAGCATAAATTCAACAAAGATAGTAGACTCCCCTTGTCTGTCAGCAACAGCCAAAATCCGATAATACTCTTCCTGATTTTCTTTAATGAGAGACTCTACCGGCAAATATTCAAACACCGGATTATACTTCATCAAAATAACACTTTGCCACAAACGTCCCATTCTTCCGTTTCCATCAAGAAACGGATGGATAAATTCAAACTCATAATGGAAAACACAACTCTTGACAAGCAATATTTCATCATCATTCTCCAAATAACCAAACAAGTCATTCAACAGCGATTTAACAAGAGTCCCTGAGGGAGCGACATGTGCCAGCTGTTTTCCTTTCATGATGCCAACTGATTTATTCCTCAGCCTACCGGCGTTTTCTACCAGACCATCCATCAATATCCGGTGTGCCTCACATAAAGATTCTATGCTAAAAGGATCAAAAAGGCCAATATTTTCATAAACACGAATTGCATTTTTCACTTCGGTAATATCTTTTAATGGAGCTATTACACGTTTCTTTTCCAATAAAGCCGTAACCTGATCGAAAGTTAACATATTTCCTTCAATAACAAGAGAAGAGTGAATTGTGCGTATCCTGTTCCTTTTTCTTAGTTCAGTAGGAGGCCTATGCAAACGGGCCGCTTTAATTTCACCCAGTTTTTCTGAAATTGAAGCGACTTTAGCCAATATATAAGGTGTTATTTTATAAGGAGGTTTCATTGTGATAGTATCATTTGATAGTATCAAAGATAAGAAATATATTTATATAAACATAAAAAATCTCCTTCCGGTATGCGAATTAACATGTAACCGGAAGGAGATTCTTATATTCAACAATCTTTTCAGGATTGGTCTGCTACAATTTCTCTTTCAAATAATGCCCTGTATAAGATTCCGGGCACAAGGCCACCTCTTCCGGCGTTCCGGCACAAACCAGATAACCGCCGGCGTTACCTCCTTCCGGTCCTAAATCGATCAGGTAGTCAGCACATTTGATCACGTCCATGTTATGTTCGATGATCACTACCGTATGTCCTTTATCGATCAATGCATTAAATGCTTTCAGCAGGGTCTTTATATCATGGAAGTGCAAACCCGTAGTCGGTTCGTCGAATACGAACAAAGTCGGCTGCTGCTTTTCCTGCCCCAGGTAATAGGCCAACTTCACACGTTGGTTCTCACCGCCGGACAAAGTCGAAGAAGTCTGTCCCAGTTTGATATAACCCAGGCCGACATCCTGCAACGGCTTCAACCTTTTGACGATCTTCTTTTCCTGCGAACCGGTATGTGCTTCGAAGAACTCGATTGCCTGGTTGACAGTCATTTCCAGCATATCATAGATATTCACACCGTGATATTCCACATCCAGCACATCCTGTTTGAAACGCTTTCCATGGCAGCTTTCGCATTCCAACGTGATATCCGCCATAAACTGCATTTCCACCGTGATACGGCCGTCCCCTTTACATTCTTCACAGCGTCCGCCTTCCTTATTAAAAGAGAAATAGGCAGACGTATATCCCAGCTGTTTCGCCAGTGGCTGTTCACCGAACAATTTACGGATCTCGTCGTAAGCACCGATATAAGTCACCGGATTCGAACGCGAACTCTTACCGATCGAGTTCTGGTCGACAAACTCGATACCCTGTATCATCTTCATATCACCTTCCAGGCCGGAACAATCCACCATCAGCCGGGCCGCATCATCCAGATAATGCTTTACCCCTTCATAAAAGATATCCCGCACCAGCGAACTCTTTCCCGAACCGCTGACACCGGTAACAACCGTCATCACGTTCAACGGAAATTTCACATCTACCCCTTTCAGGTTATTCTTACGGGCCCCTTTCACCTCTATATAATTATTCCACAGGCGCCGGAAAGCGGGGACTTCAATCTTATCTTCACCGGTCAGATAACGGACCGTATAACTGTCGCTGCTGGTTTGCAGGTTATTCACATCCCCCTGGTAGACCACTTCGCCCCCCAAACGTCCAGCCTTCGGACCTATATCTATAATATAATCGGCTGAACGGATAATATCCTCGTCATGTTCCACCACGACCACCGTATTACCCAACGCCTGCAACTGACGCAACACCTTTATCAGCAAATCGGTATCTCTCGAATGCAACCCGATACTCGGCTCATCCAATATATACAAGGAACCGACCAGGCTGCTGCCCAACGAAGTCGCCAGGTTAATACGCTGACTTTCACCACCCGACAACGAAGCCGAAAGGCGGTCGAGCGTCAGATACCCCAACCCGACATCCAGCAGGAACTGCAAGCGGTTCATAATCTCCGTCAACAAACGTTTTGCCACGGCCGCATCCGTTTCGTCCAGCACCAGGTTGTCAAAAAAGGCTTTTGCTTCCGTGATAGGCAATGCCACCAGTTCAGCTATATTCTTACCGCCTACTTTCACATAGAGCGCTTCCGGTTTCAGGCGGGCCCCTTTACAGGAAGGACAGGTCGTCTTTCCCCGATAGCGAGCCTGCATGACACGGTATTGTATTTTATAAAGATTCTCTTCCACAAACTTGAAAAAGTCGTCGATGCCGTGCAAGCCGCGGGCACCATGCCACAACAGGTCTTTTTCCTTCTGCGTCAGGTCGTAATACGGACGATGTATCGGGAAGTTGTATTTCTCGCTCTTGGCGATAAACTCCTTCAACCACTCTCCCATCACTTCGCCTTTCCAGCAGACTACCGCCCCCTGAAAGACCGACAAGCTCTTATCCGGCACCACCAGGTTCTCATCGATACCCAGCACTTTTCCGAATCCTTCACAGACCGGACAGGCTCCCAGCGGATTGTTAAAGCTGAACATCATATCGGTCGGTTCGATAAACGTGATACCGTCCGCTTCAAATTTCTTGGAATATTCCTTTACCACCGTCCCTTCGGCAGCATAGATACGGATAATACAGGTATCATGCCCTTCAAAAAACGCCGTTTCCGCCGAATCGGCCAGACGGCTTTTCAATGTCTTGTCGTCCGAAACCGTCAGACGGTCGACCAGCAATTCAATAGTGGAAGAACCGAGCAATGCCTCATCCGCCAACACTTCCTGGATACGGTAAGCCGTGTCGTTGATCGACAAACGGGTATATCCTTCTTTCTGTAAAATCTCCAGCTGCTCCTTCATGCCACGGCCTTCCGGCAGGACTACCGGGGCAAACACAGCAAAGCGGGTACCGGCCGGATATGCCAGAACCTCCTTCACGATGTCTTTCACCTGATGCTTTTTCACTTCCATCCCCGACACAGGCGAAATCGTCTTGCCTATCCGGGCATAAAGCAGCCGCAGGTATTCATATATTTCGGTAGATGTACCCACCGTCGAACGCGGATTGCGGGTATTCACCTTCTGCTCGATCGCAATAGCGGGCGGAATGCCTTTAATATAGTCGCACTCCGGCTTGCTCATACGCCCCAAAAACTGGCGGGCATAAGAAGAAAGACTCTCCACATAGCGGCGCTGCCCTTCGGCATATAACGTATCGAAAGCAAGGGAGGATTTTCCGCTGCCGGATAATCCGGTTATCACGACCAGTTTGTCGCGCGGGATCTCTACATCAATATTCTTCAGGTTATTAACACGAGCCCCTTTGATAAATATAGCATTATTTTCAGACATAAATCTTTTCCTAATAAGGATACAAAAATAGCAAAAAGAAACGAGAACCTGAATTTAGTACAGAGGTATTCGGGTTTGTTATTATTTATTATCTATTATCTTTGAACCGGATAAGAGACTTTCGCATATCTATCTGAATTACATTTTTTAATCTACGGAAACAGGATCGTTTTTTACCATTTTTTTAGCTCGGAAATAACTTCGATAATTACTGAATCCAGCATGAATAACAATCTCCATCAAAGATATTTTTTGCTTTCTTTGTACAGCTTCCGCCTGTAATCTTTCAACTTCCTTCAATCGGTAATTATTAATAAAACGATTGAAATTCATCTCATACTCTCTATTTATAAATGCTGATATATAAGTTCTGTTGGAGAAAAGATCCTTGGCCATGTCGGTTATTTTGAATTCCGGGTTTAGATAAGGTTTCTTATCCTCTAAATACTTCTCGACTCGCTCCCGCCCCAATTGCGCATAATTCCCCAACGCGGTCATTTCCTTTTCTTGGGTAGTAACAGGTTCGATAATCACATAATTCTCCGAAAGAATATTCAGGCACAGCACAATATGAGTAAAAACTGCCGGCAACGTTGTAAATATCCAAATAAACCCCAACTTATTGAATAGCCCGATACCCAATATCAATCCGGCTATCGGCAAGGTTTGCAGCAGGACCCTGAAGATAATGATAAAGGATAGCCAATCCAGCGACATCCGGTAAATATCAGCGGAATAATCAGTTACCTGACGTTTATAGGATTTTATGCGAAGCAAGCTCAATACAGAATATAAAATACTCAGCAAAATACAGACGATAAACGTAATGTCGACAATCGCGCTTGTCAGGCTTACTTCATTATCATAAATAGCAGTCCATCGTTGCTGGAACGGCACTATAAAGGCAATCACACAAATAGTTACAGTCAAACACGACGGAAGGATGAAATGGTATACTGGAAAACGCCTCTGCTCGCCTATTCCCGTAATAATATAGGTAATCAGGTACAGAAATATGGGAATAAAACTGAACGAGGAAAAGAAAACAGGTTGGTATGTTATAAAAGTGTCGCGGGCGACAGAATGCATAACCAATCCACTCCAGTACAACATTATCAAACAGTATACAGTGATTATGCTGTAATGTATTTTCCGATTGACTGTATTGGAAGAGCGAGTTATGTCAAGCGAAATCATGATGAGGCCGACCGCAGCGCTTACCACAGGTATTGAAAAAACTATTGCACGTCCGATATCTTGATTCATCTTTTTTTATTTATTGGTGGTTCCTTGTCAGTCTGTTCTTTATATGTATTTTCCAATTGAATCGCACGCTGGAAATGTCTAGAGTCTTTGAACCCCGCCATGGTCATTACCTGATACGGATTTTTTTGTTCATTCGAAGGATGCGCTATCAGAGTCTGGTACTCCCTGATCCGACACTGGTTCAGATAACGCCTGAAATTCACGCCGTAAGTTTGATTGATAAAATTGGACATCACGGTACGGTTCACCCCCATCGCCTCGGCCATGTCAGTCAGTTTGAAATCAGGATCGAGGAATGTTTTTTGTTGAGACAAATAGTTTTCGAACGCCGTCCTGTTCAATTGTCTGCGGGTGTCATCCGGCACAGGGTACTGTTTGGCGACCAAACCGTTGTTCCCGGTCTCATTTTCATTGCCTGAAAACAAATCAAAGGTCTTGTAAGAGAGATATTGCCTACGGATAACCTGATATGTAAGTAAAATCTCCTGAGCCATAATGCATAACGCGTTCAGCCGAATAAGCCATTGGCTTGTGCCGACCAACGAAGGTAAAAAAGCGATTAGAAATATCACGATAGAAAGTATGAAAAACACAATGAGCCAACGCGATGACTTTATACTGAGATATTTTCGATCCGTATCGACCTTTTGAAATACCGTCTGCCTATAATACCGCAACAATAACAGGCCGGTCGGAACAATATAGGCCACCGCTGTGATAAACCGTAGTAAAAGACTGGATATAAAAAACTCCGTATATCGCTCAAATAATGACTGTCCGGTAAAAAGTCTTCCCTCGAGAGGCGATATCCAGGCTACTGTTATCAGGACAATTACCAACGTGGGTACCGGCCATAGGTAATTCAGTACGGGAAAGTTTTTCTTTTTCCCTAAATAGGCCAGATAATATACGATATTGTAGAACAATACGGGAATATAAATATACGACAGGGCAAAAGGAATATCGACCGGAAGGAATATCGGATCGTCAGAGAGCACATGCCATAAAGCAGATGACCACCATATAGCTATCAGAATACAATAAATGCTCACGACCCGCCTTAATTTCCTTTCGGCAAGATTGCGATAATTCCATATCAATAATAAAGTAAAGACCGAACATATGGCCGAACAAAATATCGGTAAAATATAGGTCATCAAGTTGCTGTATGTGACAAATGCTCCCATGTCAATCGAATTCAAATTATTCTTCTCGAGTGTGTGTTTCTGCTGGCTTTTCCCAGTGCACTTAAATTGCTAAAGTAGACAGTCATAAACTCACTGACATTACGGTATACAAAGATAACCTTTTTTACTGCACTTATTTGTATTACAACTGTTAATAATGACTCCGCGCACTTCAAAAATGAGTCAGACTTTGATGATTTGACATGCCCGTTACAAAATTGCAACTTGCGTAAAATGGTCATTACGATTTTACCGATATGATTTATACGTTTTGACACTATGCGATAACAAATACGCCGTTCCTTTGTGCAAAACAAAAATAAAGAAAGCGAGGTCACCGCAACTGACCTCTTGAAACTGTCTATGCAAGAACAGACTATAAAATTTACAACGTAATAATTAACTATAGCCATAAAATATGCACAATGGAATTATAAAACGAATATTGGTCCTGCTGGTAGTTACCACCGCCGGTATGATGCAGGATACGAAAGCCCAGGACGTGGCCCTCAAGAGTAATGTTCTGGCAGATGCTTTCCTGAATCCGAATTTGGGAATAGAGATCAGACTCGCACCTAAATGGACTTTGGACGCTACGGGACAGTTCAACGCATGGACACTCTCGCACAACCGGCGCTGGAAACACTGGGCCGTTCAACCTGAGGTCAGATACTGGTTCTGCGACCACTTCTCAGGGCACTTCGTAGGTGCTCACATCCATGGCGGACAGTATAATATCGGAGGTTTTGACGGAAAAATCAACTTTCTCGGAACGGATGCCCGCAAGCTGAAAGATACTCGTTATCAGGGCTGCTTCGTCGGCGCTGGTATCGCTTACGGTTATACGTGGATACTGGGGCGGCATTGGAACCTTGAGGCGGAAATAGGCTTGGGTTATTCCTATACACGCTATGACCGCTTCCAGTGTGCCGGGTGCGGCAGAAAGTTAGAAACGGACAAGCCGCACCACTATGTGGGGCCGACGAAAGCGGCAATCAACCTTGTTTATGTATTTTAATCGTGTGCAAAATGAAAAAGATAATATATATCCTATCAGCCCTTTGGGGCATGGTTACGGTAGCGGAAGCACAAACCGCAATCGACATGCGGAAACAGGACATCGTGGACGGTGTTTCCGTGGAGAATCTTAGAATGGAACGCAACGGCGGGTACATCGCCATAGACATGCTTTGGGATTTATCAAAGCTTGACGTGGACGATAATCGTGCCGTGCTTCTTACACCATGGCTAGTTAATGGCAACGACTCTCTCGACCTGCAATCGGTAGGGGTTTACGGCAGGCGACGTTACTATTTCTATGTACGCAACGGCGAGAGCATGCTGTCGGGCAAGGATGAAAAGAGCTATAAGGTCTCGGAGAAGCCCAGTACCCTCGAATACCACAATATGGTGCCATACGCTGAATGGATGAACGGCTCCGTGCTGTCGCTTCATCGCAACGACTACGGGTGTTGCAACACTTTGTTGGCAGAGCAGAACGGTATGCTCGGACGACACACCGAAGCTTTTTTCCCCGAACTGGTATATGTACGTCCACAAGGGCAGATCGAAAAAAGAGATTCACTCGAAGGCTCGGCGTTCATCGATTTTCCGGTGGACCAAACGGTAATTTATCCGGATTATCGACGCAACACCGCCGAACTTGGAAAAATACAGTCGTCGATCGACTCCGTACAAGGCGACATGGACATAACCATCACTTCGGTATGGCTGAAAGGCTACGCTTCGCCCGAAAGTCCTTATGCGCATAATAAAGAGTTAGCGATCGGACGTACGGCAGCACTGAAGAAATACATACAGCAACTCTACCAGTTTGAAGACGATGTAATAACGACCGACTACGAACCGGAGGATTGGGCAGGATTACGTCGCTACGTGGAACAGTCAAACCTTGAACATCGCACAAAAATCATAACCTTGATAGACAGCGATTTAGAACCAGACACCAAAGAGATGGAAATAAAACGTACCTATCCTGCGGAATACCGCTTCCTGTTACAGAGCTGTTATCCGGCATTGCGCCACACCGACTACCGCATAGTCTACACAATCCGCAGTTACAGTGACGTGGAGGATATAAGACGAATCATACGTGAACGGCCGCAGAAACTAAGCCTAAACGAGTTCTATCTCGCCGCACAGGAGTATGAACCCGGTACGGATGAGTTCGCTGAAGTGTTCGAGACAGCGGTGCGCATGTTCCCGGATGACACCATCGCCAACCTTATCGCCGCCACGCTGCTGTCCTGCACATACGCCAGCTTATCATCGTCATCCA
>ERZ839767.1566-NODE-1566-length-34126-cov-7.453876_pt1 | contig 34126 bp, 33 predicted proteins | sample MGYA00519879_ERZ839767 | MGnify/ENA primary metagenome ERZ839767 (study PRJEB31850, sample SAMEA3708852) | human gut metagenome | biome: human gut; feature: human-associated habitat; material: faeces | place: China | collected 2014 ... | reverse complement strand
TTTCGCTTTCAATAGAGTCTGTACTAACTTCTATGGACGGCAGAGGGAACGGGCGGCTGATTGCAAAAGTATAATTAAAGGACTTTATCTTCTTATTGTCAAACGAGAAAATAGAATCTACAATGATTTAATCATGAATATATAGCAAGTTCTATTTAAAAATTATTATCTTTGTCAATTATATTTAGCAAATTATGAACAAAGACTATATAACAGAAAAGAATACAGATCTTTCTTTAGAGGAAATGTATAAAAATATTATGGAGGGCTTTCCATCTAAATCATTTCAGTTATCCTCTGATCTAAATAATAAGGATAGATACAAACAATATTCTGTTTGTGATTTATCTAAGTACGAAACAGTTTTATCATCAAACATTATTATTAAAGATTAGTATTATGCCTAGTTGGAGCGAAATTTTAACAGAAGTAGATTCATATTCCAATGTAGGAGTAGAATTAGATAAAAAGCGTAAAGAATTTTTTGACAAGATACACGATATAACTGGTAGAAATGTAATTGCGTATTATTCAGGATGGCTGAAAAAGCCTGATGCACCGCATGTCGGCATTGATGACCAAGATAAAAATGCGTTTATGACTGCTGTCTATAAACTAGACAAGACAAAAGGGTTAGACTTAATTTTGCATACTCCTGGTGGAGATATTGCTGCTACAGAAAGTATTATCACTTACTTGAAAAATATTTTCAAAGGAGATATCAGGGCGTTTATTCCACAAATTTCGATGTCTGCAGGAACAATGATGTCTATGGCCTGCAAGGAAATAATTATGGGGGAACAATCTTCTTTAGGGCCGATCGATCCGCAAATGGGTATATATGCTTGTCAAGCTGTAGTAGATGAATTCAAACGGGCAGTAAAAGAAATTGCAGCTAATCCTGCGTCATTAGGATTGTGGCAAGTCATAATATCGAAATATGATCCTACGTTTTTAACGGCATGTGATAATGCGATAAAATGGTCCGCTCAGTTAGCAGAACAATGGCTAAAAGAAGTTAATCCTAATATAGATTTCCAAAAAGTAAAAGATGTCTTTTTGAATCACAATAATAGTTATTCACATAGTAGACATTTATCTAAACAAGATTGTAAAAATGCCGGATTAAATATTGTGGATCTAGAGGAGAATCCCCTATTACAAGATGCTGTTCTTAGTTTGCACCACTGCTATATGATTCTATTTGATAAATTCACTATTTCCAAAGTTGTAGAGAACAATATTGGAGGACGGTATATGCAAAATTATAATGCAAAATAATCATGTAAGGGGGAGGTAATCCCCCTTTTTATTTCATAGACTTTAAATATATGAAAAATTGGTTATTAAATCTCGATATATTTTTTGTATAAAAAAACATTTTTACGTCTCTAAAGTCTTGTCACTTGCCATCTTGTGTAATTTATAATCCATCATCTTAATATACTTTTCATGATTGATATTGGCAGTAACAATCAAAGTCCTCAGAAAACAACGGGCTTTAATGAGTGAAAAGGTTTTCGGGCTGAATACACTCTGAAAGAGGAAGATTCTGCCCGTAACGGCAAAGCCGCATGACCTTTTCGCTTTCAATAGAGTCTGTACTAACTTCTATGGACGGCAGAGGGAACGGGCGACTGTCCGAAATTGTCCTTTTGTCTTCGTTTCATCAGCTTGTCCATGTCCTCGGATATTTTATCATCGGTTACTTTGGCATATCCTTGTGTCGTTTTAATACTCGTGTGTCCCATCATTTTACTTATACTTTCTATCGGGACACCTGCAGAAAGCATCAAAGTGCCGAACGAATGCCTGCTGGCGTGATAGCTTAAATTCTCCTTTATACCAGCCACGATACCTATCTCATGTATGCAGTACCATAACATGTCACGTTTGGGCAATGGGAATATTGGTCTGCTTTCATCCGTTGTGTTATACAGTGCCAATATCTGTCCAGCTATGGGATGAATAGGTATGAATGACTCCACATCCGTTTTCTTACGGTTGATACGGATGTATCTTCTTCCGTCCAGAGTTATCCCGATATGTGAAGGATACAGCCGTTTAACATCAACGTAAGACAATCCGGTGAAGCAGGAAAAGATGAAAGCCCTGCGTGTAAGTTCCTGCAATCTTTCCGGCATGGGCTGTTCCATAATCCTTTGTAACTCAGCCCTGCTTATGTGTTTCAATTTGCCTGTAGGCTTTTTCTCGTAAGGAACATCCGCAAGCGGGTTGAAACGGAGAATCTCCCTGTCAACGGCAATATATATCAGTCTGTTCAGCCATGTAAGACAATGGTTGATGTGACTCGCACCGCAACCTTTGCCCTTCAGATATAGTTTGTATTCCCAACCGAAATCTTCTGTAATGTCTTCAAAGGCTATGTCATTCTTCCCCATAGAAAGCAGAAACTCGTGCAGGTATGCCTGAGTAGACTTGGACTGACGGTAAGATGAGGTAGAATTTATCGCTACGGAACGGATTCTCAACCTTTCTCGTTCTTCTTCTCCGGTTTTCAAAAGAGTTACAGGAACAGTCCCTACACATGTTATTTCGTTTTTCAGCATTTCAGCAGTTATCATACCCGTTTCCTTTAACAGGTTCGTGTAAGAAGTTTCAAGCCTTGCCCGTAGGTCCGCAAGAAGACCGTTTGTCCTGCCATCTTTTACCGTTCCGTTTTTGGTATTCCAGCATTCAGGATTGCAATAATATCCGGTAGTAAATACACTGCTCTTGCCGTCAATCGTAATACGGCACATGATGGCTGTTGTCCCGTCAGCTTTGACCTTGCCTCGGTTAATATAGTAGAGAATAGAAAATGTACTTCGCATTGTTTAAATATTTTAAGAGTTATAGAATCAGTTTCAGGTCTTTTGTCGCCTCGATATATTTGTCCATGTCCTCAAAAAGTTTTTTGGGAGTCACACGGGCATATACTTGGGTTGTACCTATATCCGCGTGTCCCAGCATCCTGCTGACAGTTTCAATCGGCACTCCGTTTTCCAATGTCATAAGGGTCGAGAACGAATGTCTCCCCATGTGGTATGACAAACGGCCTTTTATCCCGACTTTTATTTTGATGCTTGTAAGACACCATTTCAAAGCCTGGTAGGGGATGACGGGAAACAAGGTAGCCCTTGTCTCATCCTTGTACTTTTCAATAAGAGCCACGGCTTCCGGCAACAGCTTAACACGGCACAGTTGTCCGTTTTTGCCTCTTCGGTATTTCAACCATGGCGCTCCCTGATCATCCTTGGATAGGTTATCAGGGGTAATTGCAACTACATCAACATATGAAGTTCCGGTGTAGCAGGCGAAAAGAAACATATCCCTGACTATAGAGTGTTCGGGGCGGCAGCCGGTAAGCTCTACATCTTTTATTTTTTCGAAATCATCCTTGCTCAATGCTCTCGGGGGAGTCTCTTTCTGTTTTGGCAGCTGGTAGTGTTCAAAATAGGACTTGTCCGAATGCCCTTCCTTGAATGCGATACGGCAAATCTTTTTCAGTATGGCCAGATAGTGACGTACAGTTTGGACTCCCAGTCGTTTCTCAATTACAACATATTCCTGAAATTCACGTATAAACAGCTCATTAAGCTGGCAAAAGGCAAGGTCTGACACCTTGAATCTGCAATTTATGAATTCTGCAAGACGGTTACGGGTATAAATATAGTTTGGAAGTGTACGGTGGGATATGTCTATCCCCACACGGGACTTCACTTCCTCGATATGCCTGTCGAACAGCTTGAGCAATGTCATTTGGGTATCTTTGCTGCCTTGAAGCATTTCTTTTACATCCGTTGCATTAAAATCATTTTTCCGTTTCACGAGAGAATCAAAGGCAGCGTTTACAGCCAATAGCAACTTGGCGATTTTTGCATTGGTTTCCACCGCTTCTTTACTTTTCCCATTCAACCGACTCTCACGTGAATTCCATAACTCTGGAGTACATGACAGCTTGCAACTGAATTGCGCCATCGTGTTGTTCACCGTTATTCGTCCCATAATTGGAGCCTTTCCGAACTTGTCAAGACCGCTCTTTTTCAGGTAGAGCAACACCTTGAATTTTTCTATTTTCATACGCTTATCCTTTAATGGCAAAATTACCTAATTTATAAGCGTTCTTTGATATGCAAAATATTGACAACCAGTGAATAATAGTCCATTGTGATAACTTCTGTACTCCTCATTGCGTTACCTGTATGCTTCGGTAACTGGACAGCTAACGCTTTGGTAACTGAACGAATACTATAAATCACTTTTTTTTGCGTTTTACTCATTTGGCAGAATTCAGCAAATATGCTAAATACCAACCATTTAAGTTTTATCTACTAATTTCTGTTATCGCTTGCTTTCCTGTTACTTATGCACTTGGGCCCGTCACTCCTTTGCCACAGTATTGAAACGTTCCGGAGTCAATATTGGCATTATCAGTGAACTAATGGGACATGCTAATCTGGCAACGACGGAAATATATTTAGATGGTTTCGAAGAAAAACAAGTAGAACAAGCCATGCAGCATCTTGTTTAAATTTAGCCCTGAGTCTTTTTAGATTCGGGGCATTTTTTTTTATTTTTGGGAAAACAAAACTCCATGGCAGCGGAAGAAGAATATCAACGAACTGGTTTTGAAGGAAAAGACCTGAAAGCTATAGATACCCTTTTACACACCTATTTCGATGCTTCGGGATGGGAGTTCAGTGAACTGATACAAGCGAATAGGAATTATTACATCAAACAAGGAGCATCTCCCCATCCCGATCAATATGAATTTTTCAAGGATAAAGATATAATAATCGATTATCCCATAGATTTATACACTAAATTGGAAGACTTTACCCGGAACGATGAATACCTGATTACCGATGACCGACAGGATACCATTATCTGGTTATTACCTGATTTCTACAGCTACAATTTTGCCAGCAGTAAGTTATTCGAGGCAACCAATGATTCCGGGTTTTATTATTTCTCGGAGTTCGTCCGGCCTGATATGCTCCGGTTATTTAGATCCATGTACAAATTATTTACAGCCCAAAAACCTTTCGATCAGTTGGGTGTTTCCTCCAAGCCTATAAAAATCGTATACGGTAATAAAGAAATAGCTCTGGATAATGAGGATAACTGGTTCTTTCAACACCTGAAAGAATACCTCGATACCTATTTAAAAGAGAAAACCATTGAAGAGGTACATACAGAACTATCCCTATATAAAGCCAGGGTGGGAGCAAAATCCGATCATACCATCAACCGGATCATCACCCAGCTTTACCACTTCTTACAGGAAGAGACGCCTTACTATGATCCTCAGGGTAAGAAAACGGATAAAATCTGTACGTTCATCGCGCGCTTTCTTTCGTTAATGGGCTATATCACGATCCTCCCCGATGAAGAGGAATTTAATATCAGGCAGAAAGAGCGGAAGAAATCAAAGATCCTGAGAGACTGGATCGCTACCATCCGCACAAAAATATCCGATAATCTGAAGTGGGAAGAAACTAACGGAAAATTTAAAAGTGTCACCAACGAAATTCTTAGCCATAAGTCTTATAAGGAATATAATTCTGAAGGAGTGACTCTGGATACCCCGCTCAGTGAGTTATTCCCCAAATATTGGTAAATAAAAATTTCTTCTCTGTTTTCTATCTAACCTATTGATTCTTATTACATAGGAAATACCCCTTCAACTCCCGGAATTTCCTATTTTTAATCCTTTATTTCCCACCTTATTTTTGCATCGTAATCAAATGTAACTCCGGAGTTCTGATGGTTACATAGTTCATTGATCAATGACAAACCGATAACGAAGGCAGCTACAAATTGAGTCTTACAAGGTAGGACACTCCAAGAAAATAAATGGGAGAAAACAATTTGAGAGGCCGTAAGTTATCACCCCCGGAAGGAAAACTTGGCCAGTTGGAGCGGAAGGGGATATTATTAACTAATAAATTCAATACCATGAAAAATATTCAAAAAACCATAATTTTAACTGAAAGTAATTCTAAACAAATGTTGAAGAAAGCATCTTCCGATATAAAATTATTAGATATGAATGAAGAGATAAAAAATATCCGAATCCTGAAAGCTGCCTGGCAAGATAACGGTGAAGCTAAAGACGGCAACAAACATCTGAAACAATATCAAAAATCCCAAAAGGTTCTGAAAAAACTATTACGAACCCATCCTTTGACACTAAAATTACAATTTGCTTCTGAATACTCTGAACATACAGATTTGCCAATTGCTATTTCCACAGTCAATTTTGAAATAGTCCCCCAAATGGTGAAACAGGTTCAAGAACTTTACCAACATGAAATGTACGAGAAGGATTCTGTAAAATACTTTGTTTCAGGAGATATTTTCCATCAAGCCGATATTCCGTTACAGTATTTAAATGGAACCCTTGTCCCCAAAGGCACTCCTGTTTATGTACCAGTCTGTTCTGCTCAAAACCAGGCCCTGATCATAGGGTTATATAAGATGTCCGAACAAGCAGTCCTTCAAGGCGAAGATCCTTATGTACTTACTAACGTACAAATAAAGGACTTCAATTCTGTACAGGATTTTGCCCGCTATATGGCGGTTAATTATAGTCAGGACAGAGGATTCAGAAGTAAAGAAAAAATCAAAGTTGCTAGTTATGCTACTTACCACGAGTTTATGCAAAAAGTTTATCAAGTCAGTAAAAATCTGAAAATACCTGTAAATACTGTAATAAAGTACTATACCCAGGGGAAATTGTTAACTCCTGATGACTGGGTGAAAGCCTGGCAGGGAAAAGTGGTTGATAATGTGAAGTATGATTTAAGTGTTGGGGATACTATTATAGAAACATTACAAAATTTGGATTTAGGAGAATGTTTGAAGAGACCTTATTTGATTGACGCCATTGCCCAATTAATGAAAACAAAGTCCGGTAAAGATGGAGATAAGTACGGTATAGGAAAAGTAATAAATGCAATACATAATCTGACCTCCCGTGATGTTGAAAATATTCTCGGAGATCCGCGTAATGTCTGTAACATTTTCAGTATATTAAAAGACCGGGTAGATTCAATGCTTCCCTTGCTTGTAGCTTAGCTGTAAAGGAAGAGCCTGCTTTTAGTGGGTTCTTCTTTCAACCTGTCTTTCTTGTGTTGTTACCAATATAAGGTTTGGTATATTTCCCCATGAGTGATCACTAACTGGGGGGTGACTTTCAGGATTTAAATATTAAACATATATAACTTCACAACCATTGGAAGATAATTAACCCGTTGCTTTATTTACCGGATTATTCCCGGAAAACCGTTCCTGTTTCCTCTATAATCCGGTAAAAACACCCATTAACACAATAAAATATTATGAAAATAAATTTCTCAAATCACTTGGATGTGACCTGAATTGTAATTAACTTTGTGTCATTAAAACAGAGGTGGATTACCCCCTTCCGGTACGCATACTAAAATCATAATTCCAGATATATACATTTGACACCAACAAAATAGAATCTCATTGTTTTATCCGATGGGATTTTATTTTGCCGGTCAGGGTACATTTCATATGATTCTTAATTGCGACGCTCACCTCTTATAAATTTCAGAGATAATGAAAGACGGGAAGTGTTTTCTTTCCTGTAACCTTTACCAGATCATTTCTTTTCAGAATCCCCCAGATACAATATAATTAATAAAGCTTATCAGATCATTCGGGGAAGATATCGGTTTATATACACTTCCTGAGCCATTCTGCTCCCTGAAAACCTGGCGCACTTCATGGTAATTATATATATAAAAAATACCCCGAAGTGCAACAGTGAATATTGACACAGGAAGTGTGTTTTATTTCATTTTTAATATGACTGTCAAAGAATATGATTTTAGTCAGAATCTTTCAGAAACGAAGCTATTGGATGAACTTGATTTCAATTCTTCGTTTAAAGTAAGCATAGAATGTCCGGCAGGAGGCGGGAAATCATTCTATCTTTTAGATTACCTGAAAAGGAAAAATATTCCTTTCTTATTTACTACAGATACATTATTATTAGGCCGCAGATTGGCAGCGAGGCATGATCTCCCGTTTTATTGTGCCGAGGACAGGACCTGTTATGAAGCGGAACAACTGATCACGGTTTATCAGCATATACCTAAATTTATCCACCGGGATACAACCCTGATAATTGATGAAGCCCATTCTCTGATAACTGATTATAGTTGGAAGAAAGAAGCGATTGAGCAGGTGCTGACCTTCGGTTGCAGATATAAGAGAGTGATATTGCTGTCCGGAACACCTTTATATTCCCGGGATTCGTTTTATGAAGGGATGACTATTTTCAGGGCTGTCCGGAAAGAGCCGCAGGTCCGGAATTTAGTTGTCGTAAACTATAAGGAGCTGATCGGGGGAATAACGGAACTGACCATGGGTTTAAGAGAAAACGGGAAAACTGTTGTTATCTCCCTGCTTGATAAATCCGATAAGCTTCCTTTGCTTGAGAAAAGCCTGCGTGACAGAGGGATCGTAAAGCTGGCCGTTATAAATTCCATGACTAAGCAACACAAAAAAGAAACGGATAAAACGGATGAAACGGATATAGAGGTAGAGGGAAGCACCGGATATTATGACCAGCTTTTGCAAACCGGGGAATTGGATGCGGAAGTGATCATCACTACTTACCGTCAGGGCTATGATTTAAAAGGGAACAATTATGAGCTGATCATCGCTCCCGGGAAAAATAAGCACTCCTATACCGATATTGTGCAAATGATGAACCGTTTCCGGGATCTTCCCGGTATGAAAGCTTATTTTCTGGTGAACAGTGAATGCGGGGAAGATCATCCCTTCGGGCTGCAGGAGGTGAATAAAACGCTTACAGATAACTATACCCGGGAAACAATGAAGTTAATGGAGAAGATGCGGAATACCGACTACAGGAAATTAAAATTCAATCAGTACTTTGAAACATCTGCTTTTCAGAAGTTTATTTATACTGAATACTATATCAACCACCACCTGATCAGTTATACCGTTTATCAGAAGATCAATAACGAACTGTACGGGAATCTTTTTAACCTGAAACATGTCCTTTCGGAATATGGCATCGGTTTACATACCTCGGGAGTTAAAATTAATTTGGTAATAAATAATAACTTAAAAAAAGAAAAAATGATAAAATATACAAAAGAGGATATCAAAATCGCTATAGAACAATTCTATACCTACTTCCTCCAGCCTCAAACATTAAACTTTGAAGCATTCAATGCGCCAGTCAAAAATGCGTTACACCGGAAAATACGGGAATATTACGAAGAATTTAAATACCTGGGTCTTTCTGATGAAAAGATACGGGATATTCTGGAAGAGAATATGGGAAATACGGAAAAAATGAATAAAATCAGAGATATCTGTATGGTCAAATACAGCCCTGATGTAACGATGCGGCTTTACAGACAATTATTGCTCCAGAATTTTGAAATCGGAATGAGGATCAGCGGTGAAGAAATCGAACAGAAAATCAATAGTTTGAGGCGTGAGGTCGGTCTGCCTGATCAGAAACATAATACAGCAGTGGAATATTTCAATTTATTATTTGAAACTAAGAGAATCAAGTTTTCCGATACCCGTAAAATGGGTTATGAAATAATTTCTGCATTTTAAATATGAACCTATGAAAAAACGAGAACTTAAACCCAAAAAAACATCCACAACATTTGTGCCGTGGAAAATCACAGAAGTTTACCACACCGAGGTGGAATACTTCAATGAAGCCGAATTGAAAAGAATGGCGGAGAATTTATGTAAGTTGATGGATAATTATTTGAAGAATAAAGAGAGGGAAGAAATACATATCTGTCTCTGATTCATGGAGGATCTGATCTGTGTTAAAGATCGGATCCTTTTTTTATATCCGGATAGTAGCCGTCTTAAATTCAGGCATTTTATATTTAACTACTAAAAATCCGTCATTCCCTATATATTCGTAATACTCTTTTTTGCCTTCCGTCCGGAAATGAACGGGAGGCTTTTTTTATACCTGTCAATATGGAGCTCCGGGTAAAGGTACTTTTTAAATACCTGATCAGAAAAAAAAATTTATAATATAATTTCAGATATACGGGGATTATTCCCTTCCCTACGCCCTGGGGTTACCCCATTGAAAACAGTTTCTCTCTTTCATTAATCATTAAATTTAAATCAAAATGATGGAAAATAACTTTTATGACGGATCGGTAACAGCGGGAATCGTACCCAATACCCATTTTTTTCAGGAAGTGGAGGTGGTTTATAAACCCCCTAAAAGTCTGGAATTATCGTCTAAAATAAGGTGTTCCCGTGATGCTTTTCTTTATATCAAAGAATTTTTTAAATCTTTTGTGTCCCATCATGAAGAAGTTTGGATGATTTTATTAAATTCGTGCATGCAAATAATCGGTTCGTCGCAGGTCTCGAAGGGAGGTTTGGAGCATGCTTTTGTCGATGTAAGGATTATATACCAGACGGCTCTGATGGCGCACGCAACAGGTTTTATTTTGGTACATAATCATCCGACAGGTGTTTTGCATCCCAGTAAACCGGATGAAGAGTTGACGAAGAAAATAGTCGGAGCAGGTAAGATTTTAGATATAAGGCTCCTGGATCACCTGATTATTTCTGAGGATACTTATTTCAGCTTTGCGGATGAAGGGATTATTTTATGAATGCGGTGATTTGTGAATAAAGATTTATTTTTGGCCTACGACACCCCGTATGAGCGTTTGTGAAATGCTAAAAATTGATTACATTTGTTCCGTTGTTAGAGTAATTTAGCAACGGACATATTGTTTTAAATAGAAGCGTTTAGTTTTATCCTGTAACTGGAATCTGGACAATTTCAACTCTATTAGGATAGACGATACAAACGTTCATGCTTGCCACATATTTACTTTTCGTATATATTCTGGTTTAGCGTGGGGTGTCGTTTTATCAATAGAGTAGGGAGTCCAGACCCTCAGTTACGATAATTCTAACAGTTCCCACGCTTTTCTTTTTTAATAATGCCTTTTTGGGAATTGAGGACAGAATTTTAGCTATGAAAAAGAAATTCAAATGAAATCTCAAATACACTAAACACATCTTTATTTATAGCCCTTACGGAAGAATTAAAAGAGTTTACAACAATGGAAAATGGAGAATTTACATATGATGAAGAAGACGAAAAGAAAACTGCGAAAATTTTTGACAAATACTATCAAATAATTAAAACAAACAAAGATACCACGATAAAAGAATAACTATAACAATTATGTTCTGGGATAAAATTATCAGTTGGTTCAGAGATAGGTCTGAACGTAGTAGATTATTAAAAGAGTGGAATTATGAAGCCAAAACAGCCTATATTCAAGGGATTGTCCCTGTACTTCTAGAAGCAACAACCTCTAAAGGAGATAATAGATACAGACATCAGTTTTCTGGACTATTGTTCTCTGGATTTAGGATACAAATAAAAGGTTCTCACTCATTAACGAAAGAAGAAATTCTAGACATTGGAAGGACTGTTTTACACAATCAAAATTTAGTGCGAAAGATGATTCTCTTAGGATGGGATACTCTTGAAATACAAGATATTCAAAATTCAAGGGGAGTCAAATGGGCTTTTAAAGATTTTGCCAATATCGGAATAATGCTTAATTAATATAAATATGATTTGGGGAGTTGTTATAATACTATTTTTAGCTTGTAGTCTATTATATTTCTTTTCTAGAAAAAAAGAACACAAAATGAATTCTATTAAAAATAAGCTACATGACGAAATCTTACATTCAGATATTGATTACTCGAATATCTTTAAAAGTTCTTTTGAAGCAACATCTTTATATAACCAATTAAAAGTTATATATCATCCCGATAGATTTATTCTTCCAGAAAAAAAAGAGATCGCAACTAAATTATTTCAAGAAATCACTCAGAATAAATATAACTATAAAAAATTACTTGAGATAAAAAAAATAGCAGAAAAAGAATTATAAACCCACAAATAAAAATACTATGTTTTGCATACATTGCGGACAAAAATTACCAGATAATGCCAAGTTTTGCAATCAATGTGGAGAGTCTTGTTGTGTCAGCGAGAATGAAGATAATGTTGCAAGAAAAGCAAATTGGGAATTAGTTGAAAATGTAAATGAATCTAATTCTAGGATTGATGATGATGTCAAAGAAAATGCCCATTGGAATTGTTCCTCGTATGTCAAAGAAGAAAAAAAAGATTTACCGACATACATTACTCCTGAAGTTATCTATTTTAAAGTAAATAAAGATTATGCTAATGACGGAGAATGTCTATTTTTTTCTTGGGACACAAAAAATGCAACCAAAGCAATTATCTCTATCGAAAATTTCTCTTCAGAGGTGTTACAAGTGATAAATGTTCCAGAAAGAGCCGAACAACAAGAAATTCCCATATTTTTCCGTTTAGAAGATCACATAATAATTATTAAATTACAAGTTTATGATGTGTTAGGAAATAAAATTAACTACCAAAATTCTCTTTACATATACAAAACTGAAAATTCACATCCTGTAATACTAAGTTTTAGTACTAGTAAATATGCAATTCGTGACAACGAGACTATAGAGCTTTCATGGAATGTCAAAAATGCGACCAGAGTAACTTGTTCTATACTAGAAGGTGAACTTGAACTTTATGGAAAAAAAACAATCACAATCTCATTTAGAGAAGAAGATCCAATGAAAATTTATTTATATGCTGAAAATGAATATGGAAAAGAAGAAAGAAGTGTAAATATAAATCTTAAAAATGGATTTATATTTACACTCATATTGGTAATATTCCAGATTGCATGCTACGGCTTCCTCGGTTTGAAGGTACTGGAAATGCTTATAGCACGACTAAAATGATCTATTTGATTTATCAATACCATCTTTACCTTTTAGGATTTTCTAAGGAATACTAAATTATTTTAAATATGGAAGATAAATTCAATGATATATGGGTACTATTTCTAATTATTCCAGTGATATTTCTGGTATATAAGAACATAAAATACAAAAATAACGAAGGAAGTCGCCCATGCCCAAAATGCGGAACAAAATGTAAAGCTAGACACCTTTGGTACAAGAATGGTAGAAAAGTCTGGGATCACAAATGCCCTAATTGTGGAGAGATATTTTTTTCTAATTTTTAAACCAAGAACTTCATGAAATCACTTTATATAACTTGTTGCATCATACTAGGGATTGCCCTCCTACCTATTTCGGGAGGTTTTTATACCTTAGTGAGGATAATTGTAACTGTTGGTGCTGTAGCTGCCATAATCCAAAACTCTACTAATGGGATTAATATCTGGAGTGTTATCTATGGAGGCATGGCTATATTATTTAATCCCCTTATTCCTGTTTACCTGCATGACAAAGGTGCATGGATCATGATTGATATTCTTACAATTGCCTTATTTATTATACAGATCAAAAAAATGTAAAACCAAAATAATAATTAACTATGTTACCATTTAAACTCACAACCTTTTCAGAAACATATTCAAACTATCTTGAATATTACAAATACCACTATGGTCAATCCAAAATAGACGAAGTAAAAAGAAAGATTCAAAATTCGAATACCGTCAAAAAACTTTTCGAAGAATCAAGAATACGGAGAGGAGTTCTTACTGGAAAAGATTATGTAATTGCCATGAATTCTATTACTTACTTCATGTTTAGTAAAAAAGAGACAATAATATTAGGTGCTTTGATAGCTTTGAAGTTATGGAATGAAACAATCAATTCTTTTTATTATTTAGCCTCAGAAGACAGATTGGCACAGATTACATATAAGATATTTAGGAATGCAGGAATAGATATTCAGACAGATGTCGATTATGATTAAATATTGGGGATTATAGTTTATTGTTTATTCCTCTTTACTATATAATTTAGGAGTTAATTGATAAATAAGATATGAAACAGTTGATATTAGGAGCAATTTGTGGAGATATAATAGGTTCAGTTTATGAAAGATTTAATGTCTTAAAAATGGATTTTCCTTTGTTCAGTAGGGCTTTTACTAGATTCACAGATGATACTGTATTAACCGTTGCAACAATGGACTGTCAATTAGGTAAAAGTAAAAACTATACTTTGTACTATCAAACTTACGGTAAGCATTATAGAGGACGGGGATATGGGTATTTGTTTAGTAAATGGATTCTATCAGAAACTCCACAACCTTATAACAGTTTTGGTAATGGCTCTGCAATGCGTGTAAGCCCTATCGGTTGGATTCATGCTTCTTTAGAAGAGACATTGGCAGAAGCTAAAAGAAGTGCAGAAGTAACCCATAACCATCCTGAAGGAATTAAAGGAGCGCAAGCTATTGCGGCTTGTGTATTTCTTGCCAGAATAGGCAAGAATAAAGAAGAAATAAAAGAATATATTACCTCCACTTTTGGTTATAATCTAAATAGGTCAATCGAAGAGATTAGACCAAGTTATTATATTGATGCTAGAGCGACTTGTCAGGGTTCTGTTCCAGAGGCTATTATATCATTCTTGGATAGTACTGATTACGAAAATGCCATTAGATTAGCTATTTCAATAGGAGGAGATAGTGATACCATTGCTTGTATGACTGGTGGTATTGCGGAAGCTTATTACAAAAAGATACCTGACGAAATTGTTAATACTGTAATGGATATGTTACCACAACAGATGATAGAAGTAATTGAAGAATTTAGTACAAGATATTTATAACATTTATTATTAGTCAAGACTTAATCTGACAGTTACAAGTGTGGATGATGATTGATACTATAACCAGTTCTTATTTACTAGATAATAAGGAATAAGAGTGAGAGATATTGATGAACTATAAATATCACTGTATCCATGAAAATGAATGAATTAATACTACCCTATTCCGCAATACTTTTCTTCCTGTTTATATGTTGTAAGACAGAGAAAAAAGATAACTCGAAATGCATCACTTCAACAAGTGAATTGGAAAGCATAGAGCCAACTCTTAACTATTATAAAGGAGACCCCTCCACTGACTCACTATGGATAAATACTTTAGATAAACTTGAAGAACCCTCGTTCATGCGGCAGGGTGATTACATTAATGTCTATTTTAAATACGATCAAATTGTTGAGGGCTATGAAGTAATAGCTAAATGGAAGGCCTTTGATCCAAAATGTGAAACTGGATATTTACTTATGAATTTCTATAATACAAGAACAGGGAGAAATTTTCAATATATTTCGGAAAAATACAGTAATTACCACACCAGAGAATTAGCATACTTGGGTAGCTTTAATGGATTTCAAGAGGGAGATATTTTTCATTTTGAATATATTTACCCTCAAAATAATAGAGAATATAAAGCTTTTCAACTGGGTTACTACACTCCATTCCAATTCCTGGATATTGATTTTGATGGAGAGCAAGAACTGTTGGTAAATGATGACGGGCAATATCAGGGAGGAAATTTCTATGAAGTTTATAAAATTACCACAACCGGGCTGGTTAAAGCAGATTATGTACCCCTTAATTGCATTCAAAATAATTCCATTATTGATACGATAAATCAAACGATTACAATTAAATCATGGGCTGGTGCTGCTTACGGCACCAGCACTTTCTTCTCAAAACAAAAAAATCAAGTAAACCCTATTAGATTCCCAAAATTGCATGAAAATGATTCATGGATAACAGAATACTATAGGCAAAAAAATAACATTTTCTCTCTGGATTCTATTCATGAGTTTTTCAATGATACAGTGTACATTTATTATCTTTCCGCGGAGGGACATTTTATATTGAAGGATTCAACAGTATTGGGAGAGGTTATCCCTATTCCTGATAATATTGATGATGTAACGAAATGATTTAATTAGAAATGGCCTGAATTATTTTGTGTTGTGATTTGATTTAACTTAAAAATGAATATTAAATTTAGATCAAGTTCAACAATACATCTTGGATTAAAAGTTTTTCAATTCTTTAATAATATAAAAAAATTTAGTAAGTAATGATAAGTTTATTAGTTAAACGGTCTATTGTCAGGAGTTTTAGGAGATTCAATTTAATACAAATGATAATAATACAATGGTTATTAGTAACACCTTTAGTTCCTTCTTCTCGATTTAGCCTTCTAAGATTATCCGTAGATGTTTGTATTGTTGCTTATCTGTTGATATTTTGCACATATTACAAGGTATTTCCTCGTAAAAAACTTAAACGGTTTTGGATTCCATACCTATTATACATGATAGGAGTATATTTATATATCGTTTCTGAGAATGATTGGGATTTCTCTATTGTAACAATAGATTATTACATGCTGTTGGGTTGGCTAATACCCTTAGGTGGACTTTGTTTCTTTGCTGTGATGTTTATCTATTATTATTTTACTTTAAAACGGAGTATACTAAAAGTAATACGCTACGTGTTTAGTGGAGGTATTTTTAAGCAGATATAAATACCACTTAAAAATAAACCTTTAAGCTGAATCGAGTTCAACAATACATCTTGGATTAAAAGTTTTTCAATTTAAATCAAGCATTATGGACACCAGTTAAAACCGTCGGAAAAGTCCTCTTTAGAAGAGAATTTTACCAATCGCATTTCAGGGAATTTATATTAAGAAATAAATAGGGTGAAGTGCGACATAGATTTTTAGATAATTAATTTGTTTAATTTGCACTGACATATTGGCATAAATACTAATTTTGTTACCAATTTGTAACCGTTATTGTTTGTTCTGAAGCTAATGTGTTGTTATATAGCATATTAGTGGGTGTCTGGCGTGATAGAATTGTCCTTGGTAAGGAAGAGGTCGTGAGTTCAAATCTCACTAACAGCTCTGGGGAAAGTCTGCAAGAGCAGGCTTTTTTAAAATACTCGAAATGGCGCTATCGTCTAGGGGTTAGGACGTAAGATTCTCATTCTTAAAACAGGGGTTCGATTCCCCTTAGCGCTACGCTCAAAAGAACTGACTGAAGTCGGTTCTTTTTTGTATTTAATTTATTCCGATATGAATCTGATGAAATTGAAAGGCCATAGCTCGATGTTGGGGGCTAATGTGATGTGGGGATTGATGTCTCCCGTGGCAAAATTTGTGATGGTAGGAGGTGCGGTTACTCCTCTCGTTGTAACTGATCTAAGGATTACGGGGGCTATGGTGCTGTTTTGGATCGCTTCATTCTTTCAGAAACCTGAACGGGTGGCTCCTAAAGATTTATTAAAATTGTTGGGGGCATCTCTCCTGGCTATTGTTTTTAATCAGGGATGTTTTATTTTCGGGGTAGGACTGACTTCTCCGGTGGATGCTTCCATCATCACCACCAGTATGCCTTTGCTCGCCATGGTTTTAGCGGCGATTTATTTGAAAGAACCGATAACAGGAAAAAAAGTACTGGGGATTGCAGTCGGAGCTACCGGGGCGTTGTTGCTGATTTTAGGGAGCCATCAGGTTTCGGAGGTTAAAGCGGCTGGAAATCATTATATCTGGGGAGATTTATTGGTGTTGTTGGCACAATTAAGTTACGCTCTTTATTTTGTGTTATTTAAAAATTTTGTGAATAAATATTCCTTGATTACCATCATGAAATGGATGTTTACCTATGCTTTTATTTGTGCTTTGCCCTTCTCTTATCATGATTTGCTCCATACAGGGTGGAAGAGTTTGCAAAGCACTGAAATCGGAGCATTGATATTTATCGTGGTGGGGAGTACTTTTATTAGTTATGTGTTGATAGTCATCGGGCAAAAAAATCTACGCCCGACTGTTGCCGGTATGTATAATTATGTTCAGCCTTTGGTGGCTAGTATTGTTGCTGTGTGTTGGGGAATGGATACTTTTAATTTTGTGAAAATCATTTCAGTAGCTTTGATATTCGGAGGGGTCTATCTGGTAACCGGTAGCCGGAGTAAAGCTGAAATGGAGACTGTTACAGCGGATAAAAATTAACTTGCTGTAGGAAGAAAAAAGAGAAACGGACCGAAAACGGAATGAAAGGTCCGTCCCGGAATCCGGAATTAAAATTTATCGGAAAAGTACCTGTTTTTTCTTTAGAAAGTAGTATTTTTGTTGTCTCAAATTTAACTACAAATGGGTTGATTGTTTTATTTTAAACAAAACAACTCTTTTGCTGATAAAAATATACACAATGGGCATTTATTTTAACTTTAAAGAAATTATCAGTGCTTTTATGGTACTGTTTGCTGTAATCGATATTCTGGGAGCTATTCCGATTATCATTAGTTTGCGTGAAAAGAATCAGAAAATAGAGGCCGGAAAGGCAGCTATTGTTTCTTTTGTTATATTAGTAGCTTTTTTGTTTATCGGGAAGGCATTATTGGGATTATTCAATGTCGATATTTCTTCTTTTGCCGTTGCCGGAGCTTTGGTGCTTTTGGTTTTGGCGGTAGAGATGATCTTCGGTGTCGAGATATTTAAAAACGATAGTCCTTGCGGGTCGGCTACGATCGTTCCGCTGGTATTTCCTTTGATTGCCGGGGCGGCTTCGTTTACCACTTTATTGTCGTTGCGGGCGGAATATAATATTCTCAATATCATCATCGCTGTCGCGATGAATATGGCATTGGTGTATCTGGTATTGCGCTATGTGTATTATGTAGAACGTCTGTTCGGTAAAAGCGGAGTGTACGTAATGCGTAAATTATTCGGTATTATCTTGTTGGCAATAGCCGTTCGCTTATTTACCTCTAATCTGACTTCTTTGATCGGTAGTTTTTGATTGGAAATCAGAGTTTATCGAAAAATTTGATAAAACGGCTTGAAAAGATCAGGAACAATAGCGTCCATAGCAGAAAGCGGCACATTCTGCCGATAAACATCAGGATAAAAGTATGGGTTCGTTTCGTCTTATAGAAGCCGAGTGCTACATTCGAAATATCGCCGATAACGGGAATCCAGACCAGGAGTGCCATCAGGCCCCCGTATTTTTTGATTTTATTTTTCTGTTTCAGCAATTGTTCTTCTTTGATATGGAATAATTTCCGTATCCGGGTGGCATTGCCGGCATAACCGACTCCATAAATCACCAATCCTCCGATCCAACCACCGGTTGTCGCTACGAAAAGACAGAGCCAGGGGTTGAATCCCATAGCTAACATACTTACATATAATAGGTCTGCACCTAAAGGAATAAAAAGTGCAGACAAAAACGAACCGGCAAACAATCCTAAATAGCCATAATGCTCCCAAAATTCGGTGGTCGCTAATATGATAAAGTCATGTCCCATTTGCAGAGGTTTGATCGTGCTCTTACAAATACGTGAAGGGGGAAGGAAAGTTGTTGGGACGGTGGAAACGGATAAAACGGTGACGACAGATAAAACGGCGAGAGCAAGAGAACAGAAAAAAATAGTGGAAATGGTGAGAGGGGGCGGTAAAGAGAGAAAGTTTAAAAAAATCGTTCTCCGTATTGCAGGTAGAGCCAGGTCCAAAGCAGGAAGCGGGCGAAACGGCCGATTAGCATGTAGATGGCCGAGGCATAAGGTTTGATTTTGTAAAATCCCAGGGCGACGGCCAATAAGTCACCGATAAGCGGAAGCCAGGTAAACAGGGCCAGCCATACTCCATAACGGTTTATGTTTTTTTTCTGACGGAGGAGCTTTTCTTCCTTCACCTTCAGCCAGCGTTCGATCCATTCCCAGCGGCCCAGCCAACCGATCCAGTATGAAGTGAGTCCTCCCAGCCAATTACCGGTTGTGGCGATAACCAGGCAGGCCCATACATTTCCGCCTAGAGCCAGGATACCCACCAGTAATACATCCGCACTCATCGGAATGAGGGTAGAAGCCAGAAAAGAACCGATAAATAATCCCCAATATCCTAAATCGATCAATGAATCCATGCGGCAAATTTAGGATTTTCCGGTCAAACCTTTGGGCATTTGTCTTTTACTTTTTACTTTTACGAACAGAAGTAGGTATAATTAATTTAAGTTCATAAAGTTTGTAGACCGATTTAATTCTGGGTATAATGGGTAAGGTGTTAATCATCGATGATGAAAATCAGTTACGGGGACTATTGGCCCGTATTATTGGATTGGAAGGTTATGAAGTCATTCAGGCCGACAGTTGTAAGGCTGGGTTGAAACAAGTGGAACAGCAAAATCCCGATGTGATCATCTGTGATGTCCGCTTACCGGATGGAAGCGGTGTCGATCTTATAACAGAAATGAAGCGGCTCGGACCTTTGACCGAGATTATCCTGCTGACCGTCCATGGGAATATCCCGGATGGAGTACAAGCGATAAAAAACGGTGCATTCGATTATATAACCAAAGGAGACGACAATAACAAAATTATTCCTTTGCTCAGCCGTGCTATGGAAAAAGTAGAGATGGCCAGGCGTTTGCAACAATTGGAGAAACAGGTCGGACAAAAGTATTCCTTTGAGTCGATTCTCGGGAAATCGAAGCCTATCCGGATGGCTGTAGAGTTGGCCAGAAAAGTTTCTGTGACGGATGTACCTGTATTATTGACCGGTGAGACAGGTACCGGCAAAGAAGTCTTTGCTCAGGCCATACATCAGCATAGTAGCCGGGCGGGCAAGTCGTTTGTGGCGGTCAATTGTTCGGCTTTTAGCAAAGAACTGCTCGAGAGTGAGATCTTCGGCCATAAAGCGGGGGCCTTTACCGGGGCTTTGAAGGAAAAGAAAGGACTGTTCGAGGAAGCCGATCAGGGAACGATCTTTCTGGATGAGATCGGTGAAATGGCTTTCGATTTGCAGGCGAAACTACTACGGGTACTGGAAAGTGGCAAGTTCATAAAAGTGGGGGATACCCGTCCTATTAAAGTAAATGTCAGAATTATAGCCGCTACGAACCGAGACCTTCAGAAAGAGATCGAGGCCGGGCATTTCCGTGAAGATTTGTATTACCGCTTGTCTGTTTTTCGGATTCAACTCCCTCCTCTGCGTGAACGGATAGAAGATATCGAATTGTATGTCCGGGCTTTCGTGAAAATGTTCGGACCGGGTGTGGGGAAAAAGATAGAAGAGATTACACCTGAATATTTGGGAACCTTGAAAAAACATGTCTGGAAAGGAAATGTCAGGGAATTGCGTAATGTGATCGAACGAAGTATGATCATTGCCGACGGTGCGGTATTGACCGTAAGTGATTTGCCCTTCGATATTCAGCAGTCGGTTTTGGAAAGTGAAGGCGGAAAAGGATACTCTGAATTCGACCTGGCCCAGGTGGAAAAAGCACATATACGGAAAGTATTGCAATATACCGGAGGAAACAAGACCGAGGCTGCCCGTTTGATGCACATCGGCCTGACAACCCTTTACCGTAAGATCGAGGAGTACGGAATAAGATAGAGGGAAGGTTTTAACTAAAAAATAATAAATGAGATTCGGTTGCTTGATTTTACTAATGTTTGTCGTTCTTGCTTGTGGGCGGGAAAAGAAAAAAGAAACGGTGAATCCTTTGGCTTATGCCGTGATTACAGGTTATATCAAGAATAGGCAGGTTTATCCTCAGCAAAGTGCTTTAAAGGTGATTATTCCTTCTTACTGGAATGCACAGACAATACAGGAATGCGCGATCAGGCCCGATCACACTTTTACTTTTCGTTTTCAGCCTTTGGCTTTGCGTGATATTTCGATAGAGACCTTTATCCCTTATCTGTTGATACGTCCGGGAGACAGTTTGCATATCGAATTGGATTTTGCTAAGCTGAATAAAGTGGAGTTTTCGGGTACTGCCGGGAAATTGAATCAGGATCTCTACGCATATACCGATGGTGAAGGCTATTACCTGGAACAGCGGGCGGGAACGGACGACCAGAAATTACCGGTTACTGCATTTCGAAAAAAAATGGATAATGAACGGGAAGTTCGTTTACAAAGAATATTGAGGTTTGCAAAGAAATACCAGATCGGAAAAGATTTGCAAAAGTGGATCATGAAAGGGCTGGAAGCCGAATATTATGATTTATTGCTCGAATATGGATCGCTGCATTCCTTCCTGACCGGTGATACGGTGCCTGCCGGATTTTTCAATTTCGATGCTGCCCTGGAAAATTTGTTCACCGGGGAGGTGATACATTCCCGTTTATTCGAGCTGGCTGCCAAATTCCGAACCCGGCCCGGTCTGATAAAGGATACGTTGCAAAACAGTACCGAAATACTGATGAGAACCGCAAGTAGTACGAAAAATAAGGTCTTGTCGCAATTTATGGTCGCTTCCCTGTTCGATACACACCTGGGGTTTAATGATGTGACTTTCTTCGAGGAGAACAGGGATTTTTTCGACGGACACGTGACCTTGCCGATATTACGCGAACCTCTGCTTCGAAAATATGAAACAAAGAAAGTTTATTTGAATAATCCGAAACCGGTTTCCGATGCGATGCTGTATGGAGTTACCCCCGAAAATGGAAAGATGATTATTGCCGGCGAAGGAATGAGAAAATTACAACAAGTGATACAGGCGAATAAGGGTAAAGTCATCTTGATTAATTTTTGGGGAGGATGTCCGGCTGCAATTGACAATCTTAGTATTTTGAATGATTTGTCGGAAATATATAAAAATGATGAGGTGGCTTTTGTTTCGATTGCTGATGATGACCCAATAATTAGGAAATGGGCGGACGATTATGATTTGAAAGGACAAAAGTATTTCTGGCCTGATCCGGATACCCGTGAAATTATGAAAAACTGGCATATTTTCTGGAGCCCGTATTATCTCTTAATCGATAAAGAGGGAGTTATCGTGGATTATGGGTCACATATTTTACCCCGTATGGACCGGACCCGGGAAAAAATAGATTGCCTTCTGGAAGAATAAACTTGTGGATATCACTTTTCATTTTAAAAATGACCTTTTCATTTTGAAAAGGTCATTTTTTTGTTTAGAATCGGAAGATGATAATTAATATGTTGATATATAGTGTATTGTTGAAATGATCAGGGCTTATGGCATAACTTTGGCATAGGGGGGTGAGAAATTATAATTTAAAAGCGATGAGTTATGGAAATTTTATCATTTGTATTTCTTTGTGCCGTAGGGGCACTGATGTATTGGTTTTTCTTTAAGTGTGTCGACTGGTTCGAAAAGATTTAAAAAAGGAGGAACAATATGTTTACAGCATTATTTATTTTAAGTGTAGTGATGTTCGGTTATATGATGTATGTGCTCATCAAGCCGGAGGAATTTTAATCGGAGCTTTGCTTTTGAGTGAAACATGAAAAGTGAAAAAGGAAAAGTTCTGCAGGAAACAGACAGGACTTTTAAATTAAGATGAAAGAAATGAATACAGAAATTTTAGGTAGTGTATTGCAAATCGTGGCCTTGGTGGTACTGTCTTATCCGCTTGGGCGCTACATAGCGAAAGTATATAAAGGGGAGCGGACGTGGTTGGATTTTATGGCTCCTGTAGAAAAATGGATGTATAAAATTTGCGGAATCGATCCGAATGAGGAGATGGGCTGGAAGAAATTTCTTTTTGCTCTTCTGACCGTGAATGTATTCTGGTTTTTCTGGGGTATGGTGTTGTTGGTATGCCAGGGCTGGTTGCCGTTGAATCCTGATGGTAATGCAGGACAATCTCCTGATTTGGCTTTCAATACCTGTATCAGTTTTATGGTAAATTGTAATTTGCAGCACTATAGCGGTGAAAGCGGGTTGACTTATTTTACTCAGCTGTTTGTAATTATGCTGTTCCAGTTTATTACGGCAGGCTGTGGTATGGCGGCTTTGGCCGGAATGTTTAAAGCGATGGCAGCCAAGACAACCAGGACGATCGGTAATTTTTGGGTACTGTTGGTTAAAAGTTGTACCCGTATTTTATTCCCCTTGTCTTTGATTGTCGGATTTATTCTGATATTGAACGGAACGCCGATGGGATTCGACGGTAAGATGGAACTGACCACTTTGGAAGGAGCGGCTCAAACCGTTTCGCAAGGTCCTACGGCGGCAATCGTGCCGATCAAGCAATTGGGTACGAACGGAGGAGGATATTTCGGAGTAAACTCTTCACATCCTTTGGAAAATCCGACTTTCCTTACCAATATGGTGGAGTGTTGGTCGATTCTGATCATTCCGATGGCTATGGTTTTTGCATTCGGTTTTTATATCAAACGGAAAAAGTTGGCCTATACGATTTACGGAGTAATGTTGGTGGCTTATTTGGTGGGAATTTGTTTTGCTCATCATTTCGAGATGGCCGGTAACCCCAGAATTGACGAAATGGGTATCGCCCAGAATATCGGTTCCATGGAAGGTAAAGAGATGCGGATCGGTGCTGCCGGTACTGCTACCTGGAGTCAAACCACGACAGTGACTTCAAATGGTTCGGTCAACGGTATGCATGATAGTACTATGCCGCTAACCGGGATGTTCACGATGTTGAATATGATGATCAACTGCTGGTTTGGTGGTGTCGGTGTCGGTTTTATGAACTATTATACCTTCCTGATCATAGCTGTGTTTATCAGTGGTTTGATGGTGGGACGTACACCGGAATTTTTAGGTAAGAAGGTGGAAGCCCGCGAAATGAAGATCGCTTCGATTGTCGCTTTGTGCCATCCCTTTATTATCCTGGTAGGCACTGCAATCGCAGCCTATCTTTATGCTCATGCTCCTGGTTTTGTCGAAAGTGAAGGCGGTTGGCTGAACAATCCTTCATTCCATGGTTTCAGCGAAATGTTGTACGAATATACTTCATCTGCTGCCAATAACGGATCCGGATTCGAGGGCTTGGGCGATAATACTTATTTCTGGAATTTTACCTGTGGTTTGGTACTGATTCTCGGTCGGTATTTACCGATAGTGGGGCAGGTTGCTATAGCCGGATTGTTGGCAAATAAGAAATTTATTCCCGAAAGTGCCGGAACTTTGAAAACCGATACCGTGACTTTTGCTGTGATGACTTTTGCCGTTATTTTCATTGTGGCTGCACTGTCATTCTTCCCGGCTTTGTCATTGGGACCGATCGCCGAATACTTTAGTTTATAAAACATCAGAAACGTCAAAGAAGATATGAAAAATAATAAGTCCGCTTCCTTATTTCCAAGGGAGTTAGTGATAGAAAGCCTGAAACAGGCGTTCGTGAAATTGAATCCACGGACCATGATTAAAAATCCGATCATGTTTACGGTAGAAGTCGCAACATGGGTTATGCTGCTGGTGATTGTTGGGATTGCAGTGACCGGTGATACGACTCAGGGATCGGTAGGATATAATATTGCTATATTTATCGTTTTGTTTGTTACTTTGTTGTTTGCGAATTTTGCCGAAGCTATTGCTGAAGCCCGTGGAAAAGCACAAGCCGACAGTTTGCGGAAAACCCGGGAAGAAACGCCGGCTAAATTGCTTGTCAATGGTACGACAAAAGTGATCAGCAGTAATCAACTCAAAAAAGGAGATGTCTTCGAATGTGTAGCGGGTGATGTGATTCCCTCAGACGGAGAGATCATCGAAGGGCTGGCTTCTATTGATGAGAGTGCGATTACAGGTGAGTCTGCTCCGGTGATTCGTGAAGCAGGCGGTGATAAAAGTTCTGTGACTGGGGGAACAAAAGTGCTTTCTGACCGGATTCTGGTGAAAGTGACAACCCAACCGGGAGAATCGTTCTTGGATAAAATGATTGCATTGGTTGAGGGGGCTTCCCGTCAAAAGACTCCGAATGAAATCGCCCTGACCATTTTGCTGGCTGCATTTACTTTGGTATTTGTGATCGTATGTGTTACTTTGATTCCTTTCGGTGATTACTCTGCAACGGCAATTTCTATTGCAGCCATTGTGTCTCTGTTCGTATGTCTGATTCCGACAACCATTGGTGGTTTATTGTCTGCAATCGGTATTGCCGGAATGGATCGGGCACTGCGTGCCAATGTGATCACTAAATCCGGAAAAGCTGTGGAAACGGCCGGTGATATCGATACTTTATTATTGGATAAAACCGGAACGATCACGATTGGTAACCGGAAAGCAACCAATTTTTATCCGGTTGCCGGAATTGACGAGAGAGAATTTATTGAGGCCTGTCTGATGTCTTCATTGTCTGATGAAACTCCGGAAGGGAAGTCGATTGTAGAACTGGGACGTGAGCGTGGTTTCCGTATGAGGGATTTGAATACCGTGGGAGCTAAGATGATCAAATTTACCGCCGAGACGAAATGTTCGGGAGTAGATATGATGAACGGTACACGGATCCGGAAAGGGGCATTCGATGCAATCCGGAAAATAGTTGAAAATGCCGGACATACCTTCCCGAAAGAGTGCGAAAAGATCATTACTTCTATCTCGAATGACGGAGGAACTCCGCTGGTAGTTGCTCTGAATGAGAATGTTATCGGAGTGATCGAATTGCAGGATATTATCAAACCGGGTATTCAGGAACGTTTTGAACGGTTGAGGAAAATGGGAGTGAAGACGGTGATGGTGACCGGTGATAATCCTCTGACTGCCAAATATATTGCAGAAAAAGCAGGAGTGGATGACTTTATTGCAGAAGCCAAACCGGAAGACAAAATGGAATATATCAAAAAAGAGCAGGCTGGAGGAAAACTGGTCGCTATGATGGGGGATGGTACCAACGATGCGCCGGCATTGGCTCAGGCTGATGTGGGGGTTGCAATGAACAGCGGTACGCAGGCTGCTAAAGAAGCCGGTAATATGGTGGATTTGGATAATGATCCGACTAAATTGATCGAAATCGTGGAAATCGGTAAGCAGTTGCTGATGACCCGGGGAACCCTGACGACTTTCAGTATTGCCAATGACGTTGCAAAATATTTTGCCATTGTTCCTGCTTTATTCATGCTTTCTATTCCTGCACTGGGAGCATTGAATATTATGGGATTGCATAGTCCGGAGAGCGCGATCTTATCGGCTGTGATTTTCAATGCAATCATTATTCCGATTCTGATTCCGCTGGCATTGAAAGGAGTGGCTTATAAACCTATCGGAGCTTCTGCTCTTTTGCGTCGGAATTTGTTTATCTATGGATTGGGGGGAATTGTTGCTCCGTTTGTCGGAATCAAACTGATCGATATGTTGATAAGTTTATTTATGTAAAAAGTCAAAATTATGAAATCTAATTTATTGAAATCTTTAAAACTGACGCTGGCGTTTTGTGTCTTTTTCAGCGTGTTCTATATATTTATACTTTGGGTGTTTGCCAAGGTGGCCGGACCGAATGGAGGAAATGCGGATGTCGTAACTTTGAATGGAAAAATCGTTGGTGCGGCGAATGTCGGTCAGAATTTTACTGAGGATATTTATTTTTGGGGACGTCCTTCCTGTGCCGGTGATGGGTATGATGCTTCTAGTTCTGCCGGTAGCAATAAAGGGCCTACGAATCCTGAGTATCTGACCGAAGTGGAAGCCCGCATCGATACTTTTCTGGTAAAACACCCCTATTTGCAACGTGCTGAAGTACCGGCGGAAATGGTAACGGCAAGTGGTAGCGGACTTGACCCCGAGATCTCTAAAATGGGTGCCTATGTACAGATTAAACGGGTGGCTGCTGCCCGAGGATTATCTGAAGAGCAGGTTAAAGCTATTGTCGATGAACAGGTAAAAGGTCCTTTTTTAGGGCTTTTTGGTCCTGGAGACCGGGTAAATGTACTTAAATTGAATGTAGCGTTGGATGAAGCCCGGAAAACAGCAGAAAACCGGTAAATGAAAATAAGCAGTCTCCGGACTGCATAAATAGACAAATGTTTGTGACTAGAATAAAAGAAACTGAACGATGAAAAATTTATTGAAGAAGGCTGTGATATTCGCAGTTGCCGGAATAATGGCGTTGAGTGTTGAAGCTCAGGAAGAAAAAGGAGTACAATTTACTGTAAGTGGAGATTTTGTGAGTTCTTATGTATGGCGTGGTATTTATCAGGGGGCACAGGCTTGTGTGCAGCCGACTCTGGGAGTGGGGCTCGGTGGATTTTCTTTGACGGCCTGGGGGTCTACGAGTCTTGCTGATGTTGAGGCGGGGCATAAAGAATTGGATTTGACGGCCGCTTATTCTGTGGGGGGATTTACCTTTCAGATTGCCGATCTTTGGTGGGGAGGACAAGGAAATAACCGTTATTTCCATTATGGGAATAAGGATACAGACCATCATTTTGAAGCAGGTGTATCTTATGCTTTACCTTGTGAAAAGTTTCCTTTGAGTATGGCTTGGTATACGGTATTTGCCGGTGACGATGAAAATGCCGATGGTAAGCGGCAGTATTCATCTTATGCCGAATTCAATTATCCTTTTTCTGTGAAAGGTATCGCTTTGAATGCGACCTTAGGGTTGGTACCTTATAAATCGATGAGTGCCGGCCTGGGATATATGACGGATGGATTCGCTATCACCAATATTGCCTTAAAAGCAACTAAAGAAATCCGATTGAGCTCTTCTTTTTCACTGCCGCTCTATGCGCAGGTGATTTGTAATCCCAAAATGGAAGATGCTCATTTGGTACTGGGATTCACACTTCGGTGATTGAATGACTAGGTTAATAGCGCTGCAGTTGTTCCCCGGGAGGTATGGAGGATCGTAAGGTCATGCCCAAACCGATGGGACAACTGCTTTTTTATTTATACCTAGAGGGCGGGGCAGAATGGGGTGTTGGGTTGGACTCTGTGGCACTTTGGGCTTTATACCCACTGAGTCCATAATATAAAATGTAGATTTCTCCTGCAAGAATCAATCCCCAGGTCCATCGCCAGTCGCCATGCAACGCATCTGCCAGGATTCCTTGCAATAAAGGTAAAATTCCCCCGCCGACTACTCCGATCATTAAGGCTCCTGAAGCTTTGGCGGTATAGATACCGAGTTTGTTGAGGGCCAGGGTATAGATCGCTGGCCACATGACGGAGTGGCAAAGTCCCGTAAACACTAATATCCAAGGATTCGCGAAAAACATGGCCAGTAGCAGGAGAATAATCGAGCCGATAGATGAATAGATCAGTTGATTTTGAGAAGAGATCTTGGTGTATAGCGATCCGGCAAAACGACCGACCAGAATACCGGTCCAGTATAAAGCAGCCATTTTCGTGGCTGCGGCTGCAAGAGTGGTATTCAGGCTGACTGCATAGAGGTTGATATTGGCTCCCACGGCGACTTCTACACCCACGTAACAGAATATTCCGATTACTCCTAAACGGAGTTGGGGAAAGGACCAGATACTTTTACGGAATGATTGAGTTGCCGGGCGGGTGGCTACATTAATTGCCGGCATTTTGATTCTGGCTGTTATAAGGGTAAAAATACAGATAATCGCTATCAGGCAAATCACGGGCCAGATAAATTCACGGGATTGTACATTGTGGAGAGGAATACCGTAAAATATGATGTAACTGACCACCAGCGGGCCGATAGCCATACCGATGGAATTGGTCGTTCCGCCGATCATTTGCCGTTGCAGCGGAGTCGTTTTTCCTACCGGATTCACGTCCAGGTACAGTCCTGTTACTACTTGTAAAATAGTGACGGCCATCCCGATTACAAAAGATCCGGACAAGAAGACAAAGAACCCGGTAAAGATAGGATTCCCCATAATCGTGATATACGAAGGTGCGTAGATGTGTAGTAATACTGCTGCCTCATAAAAACCTAATCCGGCAATAAATATCAGTAACGAATAAACCGATGTCTTCCGGTAACCCAGGCGGTCGACCCAGCGGGTAGCGAATCCTTCCGAAAAAGGATAAGCCAGAAACCAACTGAAATTTAATAAAGTGACTAAAGCGTTAGTCATATTTCCATCGTGGGGTAGCAGGGCTGATTTCAGAGGGACCTGAAATTGCTGGTTGATAACGGTAAATAGCCCCACGATAAAATATAAAAACAACATGAGAATGAAAGGGGCCATGACTGAAGTCTTTTCCGGCGTCGGGTTCATCGTATACTTTTTTCTGTTTTAACGGAAAATATATAGAAAAGTGTCGGGGGAAACCGGATTTTGATAATTTTATTACTTTTACACTCAGGTAAAATTGTATTTTATGAGAATATTCAGAATAGTTTTGCTCGGATTGGCCATGGCTTTATTTGCTATAAATTTCTGGGCTATCGATTATCAGGATTTATGGGGAAAAAACAGCCAGTGGGCCTACCTCCGTATATTGGCTGCTTTCATTATCGTTATTTTCGTACTACGGATGGTCAAACGGGATATAAAGAATAAAGAAAGATAGGATAATTTTCATTTTGGGAAATGTTTTTTCAAAATGAAAGGGTCTGTAAGATTGTTGTCCGGATGTTTGTCGGTTTAGTGGGTTGATATTCATTGCGATAGTTGCTGCTCGCGTTTTGTGGCACAGATTTGGTTAGAAATTTATTATCAGGAACCGTGTCCAATGGAAAAAGAAGAAAGTGTACAACATTTTTTAGATTTAATCAAACAGTCCCGGCGGGGAAAGTTTAAGGTTTATATCGGTATGATAGCCGGAGTTGGCAAGACTTTTCGGATGCTTCAGGAGGCTCACCAATTGCTTGATAGTGGGGTGGATGTACAAGTGGGGTATGTCGAGACTCACGGCCGGACCGCTACCGAAGCCTTACTACAGGGATTGCCTGTCATTCCCCGGGCGAAGATTTTTTACAAGGGGAAAGAATTGGAAGAGATGGATTTGCAGGCTATCTTGCATTTACATCCCGAAATCGTAATTGTCGATGAATTGGCCCATACCAATGTTGAAGGAAGTAAACACGAAAAGCGGTGGCAAGATGTTTTCGAATTGCTGGATGCAGGGATCAATGTCATCAGTGCAGTCAATATCCAGCATATCGAGAGTTTGAATGAAGAGGTCAAAGCCATCGCCGGCATTGAAGTAAAAGAACGGATTCCCGATAGCGTACTCGAACAAGCCGATGAAGTGGTTAATATCGATCTGACGGCCGATGAATTGGTAAACCGATTGAAAGCCGGTCATATTTATAAACCGGAGAAAATCCAAATGGCCTTGGACCATTTTTTTAAATCCGAAAATATACTTCAATTACGTGAGTTGGCCTTAAAAGAGGTGGCTTTGCGTGTAGAGAAAAAAGTGGAAAATGAGGTGGTGGAAAATGTGGGAATCCGGCATGAGAAATTTTTGGCTTGTATCAGTAGTGCTGAGAAAACACCGAGGCGGATTATCCGAAAGACTGCCCGCTTGGCTACCCGTTATAATGCCGGTTTTGCCGTACTTTACGTACAGACGTCCCGGGAGGCTCCCGACCGTATTCCCCTGGCCAATCAGCGTTATCTGATCAATCATTTTAAGTTGGCTACCGATCTGCGCGGTGAAGTGATTCAGGTACAATCGGATCATGTCGTCGATAGCATTATCGATGTCTGCCGTAAATATCAGATCAGCACTGTATGTGTGGGAAAACCTGCATTTAGATGGACTTCTTTGCTGAAATCAGTCATACATTACCGTAAACTATTGAACGGTTTGGCCCGGTTGAACATCGATTTGATTATTTTAGCTCAAAATAGAAGATATGAAAATTAAAACTAAGCTTACCTATGGGATTGGCATCCTGTTTATTCTGATTTTGATATTGGGAGTAGTGGCCGGAAAGTACATTACCGATATGTCGACGGATACCAGGAATATTCTGGCGGATAATTATCAGTCGTTGAGCTATGCGCGCCAGATGTTGTATTCTTTGGAGAATATAGGTAAAGATACGGCGGCGGTAAATGTATTTATCGATAATCTCCGGAAACAGCAGAATAATATTACCGAGAAAGACGAAGCCGAAGTGACGACCCGTTTGATGATGCATTTCGAACAGTTTAAGAAAGATACCGGTCAGCTGGTGGTCAGGCAGTTGCGGCAGGACTTGAACGATATTATACAAGTCAATATGCACTCTATTTACCATAAGAGTGAGATTGCCGGACGTACAGCTACCAATGCTTTGTTGTGGGTTTATGTCGTGGGCATCGTTTGTGTGGTGATCGCTTTAGGGATTCTAATGGTTTTCCCGGGGTCTATCACTCGTCCTATCCGGGAATTGATGGATGGGATTGTGGAGATTTCTAACCGCAATTACGATAAACGGTTACATTTTAAAGATACCCGGGAATTTGAAGAAGTGGCGACTTCATTTAATAATATGGCTGCTAAATTGTCCGAATACCGGCAAAGTATACTGGCGGATATTCTCACGGCTAAAAAATATGTCGAAGGGATTGTCAATAGTATTCATGAGCCTATCCTGGGGTTGGATGAACAACGGAAAATATTGTTCGCCAACGACGAAGCTTTATCGGTGCTGAATCTGAAACGGGAAGATGTGATCGGGAAAGCTGCTGCCGAATTGGCCCTGAAAAATGATTTGTTGCGTCGTTTGGTCCGGGAATTGGTGACTCCTGCAGATTCCCGCGAACCGCTTAAAATTTATGCAGATAATAAAGAAAGTTATTTTCAGGCACAATATATTCCGATACAAACTACCGACCCCGGGGAACAGAACGTACATTTCGGGGGAAATGTGATTTGGCTGAAAAACATTACGGAGTTTAAAGAACTGGATACTGCAAAGACGACTTTTATTTCTACGATATCGCATGAGTTGAAAACGCCTATTTCGGCTATATTGATGAGCCTGAAATTACTGGAAGACCGGCGGATCGGTGATCTGAACGAAGAACAACGGGCTTTGGCCTTGAGTATTCAGGAAAATAGCGATCGTTTGTTGAATATTACGGGCGAATTGCTGAAGATGACACAGGTGGAAACCGGCAAATTGCAGCTGAATCCTAAAGTGACCAAGCCGATAGAGTTGATCACTTATGCAGTCAATGCCACCCGTGTCCTGGCTGACCGGTTTAAATGTAATATCGAAGTGGACTATCCTGAAGAAAAAGTTCCGAAACTTTTTGTAGATAGTGAAAAGATTGCTTGGGTGGTGACTAACCTGTTGTCGAACGCCATCCATTATTCGCCTGAAAATTCGCGGGTGATCATCGGAGTTGTCCGGCAGGCACACCAGATCGAAATATATGTGCAGGATTTCGGAAAAGGAATAGATCCCCGCTATCATCAAAGTATTTTCGATCGGTATTTCCGTGTCCCAGGCACAAAAGTGCAGGGGAGTGGTTTAGGCCTGGCTATTTCGAAAGACTTTGTCGAAGCTCATGGCGGCACCATTCGCGTAGAGAGTGAAGTCGGTAAAGGAAGCCGCTTTACCATCTCTTTTCCTATCCGGTAAACTGGAAACCAACGGGAACAAAGATGTCGGAAGTTAGGGGGATCGTTTATAACCGCTGAATTACTCAAGAGATTGGAATCGTTTCATTTTAGTAAAGAAGAGAAAAATGATAGGCTAATGTGTTGTTCGGACACATCAGCCTATCCCGGCACACAGGCTATTTACCCTGAGGATAAGTAGCCAAAACGCGGCCGAATCCTCCGAAGCGTTTCACATAATCTTCAGCAATCACCCCTGCCCCCAGGTTCTTGATCGGCAAAGTGTAAACCGCTCCCTCTTTTGAAGTCTCATTATACGTCGTCATCAGCAACAGACGGTATTCCGAACCGACCTGATCTTTTACGACTTTTCCCTCTTCGGTACGTTCGCCCAAAGTTGCATATCCATCTCCTTTATGAATCTCCAAAGAAGTAATTTTCTCTCCGGCCATCAACGGATTCCCGGCGGAGGTCGGATACCGCAGCTCTGTCATCAGGTTTTCTGTAGCCAGCATAACGGCATATACTTCAGAATCCGTAGCATAATACAAGGTATTTTCCAAAGGAGAGAATACATAGGCAACCGCCTGCCCGATCTTGGGGCAATGACTGATATTATAAATATGTTTGCCCAACATACCGTTGTCCTTGCCTCCGGTATTTCCATCGACGACATAAATGTAATAGTTCTCGGCCTGCCGGTCTTTCATGACAAAATAGTAATCTTTCAGATTTCCTAAATCGGCAAACAGGCAAGTTTTATCCCCTACATTATTCGGATCGAACTCTCCCCCGGCAAAAGCTTTGCATTCTATCATCGGAGACGAATTATAAAAATAAGGAAGCCAGAGGAAACGGTTGTGTTTCTCGTCATATACAACGCCCCCACCGACAGAATTGTAATAGGTAGAAGGGTTGACGGCGATATACTTTTTCCTGACTTCGTCATTGCGTACCCCAAAATTCTTCGTCAAAGAGTTTAGCT
>ERZ839767.1565-NODE-1565-length-34135-cov-14.398122_pt1 | contig 34135 bp, 35 predicted proteins | sample MGYA00519879_ERZ839767 | MGnify/ENA primary metagenome ERZ839767 (study PRJEB31850, sample SAMEA3708852) | human gut metagenome | biome: human gut; feature: human-associated habitat; material: faeces | place: China | collected 2014 ... | reverse complement strand
AGAAACCCATCAGGGGTGTCTTTCGTTTGCAATCACAGGTTTTTCAGAACTTTCTAAGTTCTGAAAGACCGCACGCAACTTGTCAAAATGACTTTTTTGACAAGTTGAAATAATTATAGAATGTTCCGCAGGCTCAGGCGCTCCAGCTCGTCCAGCTGCTGCAGCTGCTGGCGCAGCTGGGCCAGCTCCGGCAGCAGGTCGTCCCCCTGCCGCAGACGGCACAGGGTCCGGCAGCGGGTCAGCGTCACCTGGGCCGCGTCCAGGGTCTCGTGGTGGATGACCACGTGGAGGAAGTCCTGGGCCGACTCCCAGTCGGCGGACAGGGCGTCCATGGCCTCCCGGGCCTGGTCCCAGCGCTGCTGGGCCGCCAGCTGGGCGATCCGGTCCGCCTGGTCCATCCACCGGTTGGTCCGGCGGTTCAGAGCCGCCGCGTTGAGAATGCACAGGGCCAGCAGCACCGCCAGCACCAGTGAGGGCACGATCAGAAACCGCTTCATACGTCCTCCTTGGCCTGGCAGATCACGTTGCCCCCCTGGTCCAGGGACAGGAGAAACACCTGAGACGGGTCCGTCAAGTGCTCCCGCTTCAGTTGACGGCGCAGCCACGCGTCATCCACGTCCATTTTCTTCATATTGTCCCGCAGCAGCCGCCCGTCGTTGATCAGCAGCACCGGAAGAAGCGGCTCGGTGACGTTCAGGGACAGCTGACGGGGCGTTACCGGCTGGGCCTGGGACCGCAGCAGCACCGACACCTGGCCGCTGGTCTCCAGGACGGCGTACTGCACGTCCTTCAGGTCGGTGACCCCCTGGCCCCGCAGCTCCTCCAGAAGCTCGTCCACCGTCATGCGGTTGTGGCGCATGGCCCGCTGCTGGAGCTTCCCGTAACGGACGACGATGGCCGGTTCCCCGCAGATCAGGGACCGGAACCGCCCGCTGCGGAAGCTGATATAGCTTAAAAGCGTGGTCAGGGCCAGCAGGGTCAGAATGGGCACCACGCCGTTGATCAGCGGCGAGTCGAAGTCCTGCATGGGCACCGACGCCAGGTCCGACAGCAGCATGGTCAGCACCAGCTCGATGGGCTCCAGCTCGCCGATCTGGCGCTTGCCGGTCAGGCGCAGCCCCGCGATCAGCAGCAGATACAGGATGATGGTGCGGAAAAAAGCAGTGGCCATGAGCATTCCCCCTTCTATGGCCAGTATGCGCGGGGGAGGGGAAATTATACCGCTTCATCCGGCCTTGAGGCCGTTTGATATATATGACGCAGAACCGGAGAAAGGAGGCCCCCGGGAAAATCCCATACCAAGCGCCATGTGCCTGCCGTTTCCCGGCAGGATAACGAGGAGGAGAGAGGATCGAACCTTCGGCGGGAGCTCTCCCGCGCCGTCCGGGCGCGCACGCAGCGGGCAAATATGCGGGTGACCGCAAAACAGAGACGCTGCGACCGGAAATCGAGGCAAATTGTCTGCGTATTTGTCCTCCCCATTATCAGAAATCAGGAGGAATCATCAATATGTGTGGAATCGTAGGATATGTTGGCCGTCAGGAGGCTGCCCCCATTCTGCTGGACGGGCTGGAGCGGCTGGAATACCGGGGCTATGACTCCGCCGGTATCGCCGTGTGCGGCGATGGCGTGCTGCGCCTTTGCAAGAAAAAGGGCCGGGTGGCGGCTCTGCGGGAGCTGACCCATGACGGCGGGGACCTGCCCGGCACCCTGGGCATCGGACACACCCGCTGGGCCACCCACGGCGAGCCCAACGACGTCAACGCCCATCCCCATATGAGCCAGAGCGGCAAGTTCGCCGTGGTCCACAACGGCATCATCGAAAACTTCATCACCCTGAAGGAGGAGCTGCAGCAGAAGGGCTATGTGTTCCAGTCCGAGACGGACACGGAGGTGGTGGCCCAGCTGCTGGACTATTACTACAGCGATTGCGGCGACTTTTTCGAGGCCATGAACCGCCTGCTGCACGCGGTGGACGGGGCCTATGCCCTGGGCATCATCTGCGCCGACTATCCCGACCGGCTGGTGGCCGCCCGGAAGGACGCCCCCCTGCTGCTGGGCTTCGGCGATGGGGAGAACTTCATCGCCTCCGACGTGACGGCCCTGATCCGCCACACCCGGGACATCGCCTATATGGACGACGGGGAGCTGGCCATTCTGTCCCGCAGCGGCATCCGGGTATACGACCGCCAGCTGCGCCCGGTGGAGAAGAAGCACCACCATGTGGACTGGGAGGTGGACGCCGCGGAAAAGGGCGGCTATGCCCACTTCATGCTCAAGGAGATCATGGAGCAGCCCGCCGCCATCCGCAAGGCCACCGCCGCCCGGATCCAGGGGGGCCGCGTGGTGCTGCAGGACCTGACCATGACCCCGGAGCAGATCCGGGCCATGGGCCGGATCTACATCGTGGCCTGCGGCTCGTCCTATCATGTGGGCATGGTGGGCAAATATAACCTGGAGCGGATGCTGCGGCGCAGCGTGGAGGTGTGCCTGGCCTCCGAGTTCCGGTATGCCGACCCCATCGTGGGGGAGGGGGACCTGGTCATCGTCATCAGCCAGTCCGGCGAGACCCTGGATACCATGGCCGCCCTGCGGGAGGCCAAGAAGCGGGGGGCACGGATCCTGTCCATCGTCAACGTGGTGGGCTCCTCCATTGCCCGGGAGTCCGACGACGTGCTGTATACCTGGGCCGGGCCGGAGATCGCCGTGGCCACCACCAAGGCCTACAGCACCCAGATGGCGGTGCTGAACCTGCTGGGGCTGTATTTCGGCGAGGTCATGGGCACCGTGGACTATGAGACCTACACCGCCATGGTCCGGGATATCCTGGCCCTGCCGGAGAAGCTGGAGCAGGTGCTGGCCCAGGCGGATCAGATCCAGCAGATCGCCAGGGATTTCGCCGGGCGGGACGACGTGTTCTTCATCGGCCGGAACCTGGACTATGCCCTGAGCATGGAGGGCAGCCTGAAGCTCAAGGAGATCAGCTATATCCACTCCGAGGCCTACGCCTCCGGCGAGCTGAAGCACGGCACCATCTCCCTGATCGAGGAGGGGACCCCCGTCATCGCCCTGAGCACCTACGGCCCCCTGTTTGACAAGGCCATGAGCAACGTGGTGGAGGTCCAGGCCCGGGGCGCCAACGTCCTGGCCCTGACCACCGAGACCCACCGGGACGCCATGGCCGCCCGGACGCCCCGGGTGCTGACGGTGCCGGAGGTGGAGCCTATGCTGCTGCCCCAGCTGGGGGTGGCTCCCCTGCAGCTGCTGGCGTACTACATCGCCCTGGAGCGGGGCTGCGACATCGACAAGCCCCGGAACCTGGCCAAAAGCGTCACCGTGGAATAACATCGCGTAAAACCGAGGAAATTATGAACAACATCAACATTGTACCCATGACGGCGGACCATCTGGACGCCCTGGAGCAGCTGGAGCGCACCTGCTTCTCCCGGCCCTGGTCCCGGAAGATGCTGGCCGAGGAGCTGGACAATGAGTGCGCGGCCTTTCTGGTGGCGGAGGACGCCGCCACCGGCCAGGTGATCGGCTATGCTGGGCTGCTGGTGGCCGCTGACGAGGGGTATATCACCAATGTGGCGGTGTTTCCCCCGTATCGCCGCCGGGGCGCGGCGGGAAAGCTCCTGGACGTGTTCCTGCGCTTTGCCCGGGCCAACCATCTGGCGTTTTTGACCTTAGAGGTGCGGCCCAGCAACGCCGCCGCCATCGCCCTGTATACCCGGTTCGGCTTCCGGGAGGCCGGACGCCGCCGGAACTACTATGATCTGCCCAAGGAGGACGCCCTGATCCTGACCCGGACCTTTGAGGAGGATGACCAGTGAACATTTTAGCCTTTGAATCCTCCTGCGACGAGACCGCCGCGGCGGTGGTGCGGGACGGGCGGACGGTGCTGTCGGACGCCATTTTGTCCCAGGCGGATATGCACGCCCTGTATGGCGGCGTGGTGCCGGAGATCGCCTCCCGGAAGCACGTGGAGGCCATCGCCGGGCTGTCGGACCAGGCGCTGCGGGAGGCGGGCCTGACCCGGCGGGACATTGACGCCGTGGCCGTGACCTATGCCCCGGGCCTTATCGGCGCGGTACTGGTGGGGGTCAGCTTCGCCAAGTCCGCCGCCTATGCCCTGGGGGTGCCCCTGATTCCGGTGCACCACGTCCGGGGCCACATCGCCGCCAACTATCTGGCCTTTCCGGAGCTGGAGCCGCCGTTTCTGGCCCTGGCCATGTCCGGCGGCAACACCCTGATCGTGGACGTGAAGGACTATACGGATATGGAGGTTCTGGGGGCTACCCGGGACGACGCGGCAGGGGAGTGCTTCGACAAGGCCGCCCGGGTGCTGGGCCTGCCGTACCCCGGCGGAAAGCCCATGGACCAGCTGGCTGCCCGGTCCCCGGGCGGGAAATACGTCCTGCCCCGGGCCCATGTGGAGGGTGCGCCCCTGGACATGAGCTTCTCGGGCCTGAAAACCGCCGTGGTGAACCTGGCCCACAACGCCCAGCAGAAGGGGGAGCCCCTGGACGCCGCCGCCCTGGCCCACGACTTCAACCAGGCGGTGTCCGATGAGCTGGTGCCCCGGGCCATGGAGGCCGCCCGTCTCCGGGGCCGCCGGTGCATTGTGGCCGCCGGAGGGGTGGCCGCCAACACCATTATCCGGGGAGACCTGGAGAGGGCCTGTGAAAAGGCCGGGTACCGGCTGTATCTGCCGCCCCTGCGGCTGTGCGGCGACAACGGAGCCATGATCGGCGCCCAGGGATACTATGAGTATCTGGCGGGCCGCCGGGCGGGGCTGGACCTGAACGCCTACGCCACCATGGAGCTGGACGATCTTTTCTATTGAGAAAAAGCGCCCCCGGAGGATGCTCCTCCGGGGGCGCTTTGCACGGATCTGCTTGTTTCGTTTTGTCCCGCTTCCGCCCGGGACAAAACCGGCCCTGCCCGGGACGTCCCTCTTTGTCCCGGGACAGCTGTCCCCCGGATTGACGGCGGGGCGGCGGGTGTGTTATACTGGGGGCAAATCCAATTTACGGAGGGAAACCATCATGGAAGTTACCCAGCGTTTTCTGAAATATGTGTCCTTCGACACCACCTCCAGCGAGACGTCGGACACCGTCCCCACCACCGACCACCAGAAGGTTCTGGGCCGGTATCTGGCCCAGGAGCTGGCGGAGCTGGGCCTGGAGGGGGCCCACATGGACGACAACGGCTATGTGTATGCCCTGCTGCCCGCCACCCCCGGGTGCCAGGCTCCGGCCCTGGGCCTCATCGCCCACATGGACACCTCCCCCGCCGTCAGCGGGGCGGACATCCATCCGGAGATCGTCACCTATCAGGGCGGGGACCTGCCCCTGAAAAAGGCCGGATGCCTGAAAGTGAAGGACTTCCCCTTCCTGGAGCGGTACATCGGCCAGGAGCTGATCGTCACCGACGGCACCACCCTGCTGGGAGCCGACGACAAGGCCGGCGTGGCGGAGATCGTCACCGCCTGCGAATATCTGCTGGCCCATCCGGAGGTTCCGCACCGGGCCATCGCCGTGTGCTTCACCCCTGACGAGGAGGTGGGCAAGGGCGCCGATCACTTTGATCCGGAAAAGTTCCCCGCCCGGGTGGCCTACACCGTGGACGGCGGCGAGCTGGGGGAGATCGAGTATGAGAACTTCAATGCCGCCGCCGTGACCCTGACGGTGGAGGGCGTGAACATCCATCCCGGCTCCGCCAAGAACAAGATGAAAAATGCCATCCTGCTGGCCAACCAGTTCATCTCCCTGCTGCCTGCGGCGGAGGCTCCCGCCCACACGGAGGGCTACGAGGGCTTCTACCATGTGACGGACCTGGCCGGAAACGAGAGCCAGGTGGTGCTGCACGCCATCATCCGGGACCACGACCTGGAGAAGTTCAACGCCCGGAAGGCCTTTGTGGAGCGGCTGGTGGACTATCTGAACGCACGGTGGGGCCAGGGCACCTTCCGGCTGGAGATGCGGGACAGCTACTACAACATGAAGGAGAAGATCCGGCCCCATATGGAGCTGATCGAAAACGCCAAGGCCGCCATGGAGGCCGTGGGCGTGGAGCCGGTGATCGTTCCCATCCGGGGCGGCACCGACGGGGCGCGGCTCTCCTGGGAGCGGGATATCCCCTGCCCCAACCTGTGCACCGGCGGCGCAAACTTCCACGGCGTCCATGAGTTCATTCCCGTGCCGTCTATGGAAAAGATGGTGCAGGTGCTGGTGGAGCTGGTGAAGGCGTAAAGCACTTTGTTCAAAAAGGGCTTTGCTCTTTTGGGACAGTTAATCATGCCCGGCGGCTTTTGCCGCCGGGCATGATTTTTACTTTTCGATGACCACCTTGTCATCCTTCAGACGGACGTGGGCGGTGTCGCCGGACTGGAGCTTACCATCCAGCATCTGTTCGGCCACCACGTCCTCCACCTCGTTCTGGAGGGTGCGGCGCAGGGGACGGGCGCCGTAGCGGGCATCGAAGCCGTCCTTGGCCAGAGCGGCCACGGCATCGTCATCCGCCTGGAGGGTGATGCCCTGGGCGGCCATGCGGCTGCCGATGGTATCCAGCATCCGGCGGGCAATGCTGCGGATGTTCTCCTCCGTCAGCTGGTGGAACACGATGATCTCGTCGATACGGTTCAGGAACTCCGGACGGAAGGTCTGGCGCAGCTCCGCCATAACGGCGTCCTTGATGCGTGCAAACCGCTCCTCCTCGGTGCGCTTGGCCGCCTCACCGCTGCCGTCAAAGCCCAGAGGCGTGTCGGCGGCGGTAATATTCTTGGCCCCCACGTTGGAGGTCATGACGATGATGGTGTTCTTGAAGTCCACCCGGCGGCCCTGGGAGTCGGTGACAATGCCATCCTCCAGAATTTGCAGCAGGATGTTCCACACATCGGGGTGGGCCTTCTCGATCTCGTCGAACAGCACCACGGAATAGGGCTTACGGCGCACCTTTTCCGTCAGCTGGCCGCCCTCCTCGTGACCCACGTATCCGGGAGGCGAACCCACCAGACGGGACACCGTGTGCTTCTCCATGTACTCGGACATGTCGATGCGGATCATGGCATTCTCGTCGCCGAACATGGCCTCGGCCAGGGTCTTGCACAGCTCGGTCTTGCCAACGCCGGTGGGGCCCAGGAACAGGAAGGAGCCGATGGGCCGCTTGGGGTCCTTCAGACCCACACGGCTGCGGCGGATGGCCTTGGCCACGGCGGCCACGGCCTCGTCCTGGCCCACCACCCGCTCATGCAGGACCTTCTCCAGCTGCAGCAGCCGCTGGCTTTCGTCCTCCGTCAGGCGGGTGACGGGGATGCCGGTCCAGCCGGCCACTACCTTGGCGATGTCGTCCTCGGTGACGGTGCCGCGGCTCACGGACATCTGCTTGTGCCACTTGTCGCGCTCAATTTCCACCTGCTCCTGATAGTCCTTCTCGATATCCCGCAGCTGGGCGGCCTTCTCGAAGTCCTGGGCGGTGACGGCCTCCTCCTTCTCCCGGTGCAGGGCGGCGATCTTCTCCTCCAGATCCTTCAGATCGGGGGAGGCGGACTCGGCGGCCATACGCACCTGGCTGGCGGCCTCGTCCATCAGGTCGATGGCCTTGTCCGGCAGGAAACGGTCGTTGATATACCGGCGGGACAGCCGCACGGCGGCCTCCAGGGCCCCGTCGGTGATGGTCAGGTGATGGTGGGCTTCATACTTGTCCCGCAAGCCCTTCAGGATCTCCAGCGTGGCCTCGGGAGAGGGCTCGCCCACGGTGATGGGCTGGAACCGGCGCTCCAGGGCGGCGTCCTTCTCAATGTACTTACGGTACTCGTTGAGGGTGGTGGCGCCGATGACCCGGATCTCGCCCCGGGACAGAGCAGGCTTGAGGATGTTGGCGGCGTCCACCGCGCCCTCGGCGGAGCCTGCGCCCACGATGGTGTGCAGCTCGTCGATGAACAGGATGACGTTGCCGGCCTTCTTCACCTCGTTGATGGTGTTCTTGATGCGCTCCTCAAACTCGCCCCGGTACTTGGTACCGGCCACCATGCCGGACAGGTCCAGGGACAGGACCCGCTTGTCCAGCAGGTCCTCGGGCACGTCGGCGGCCACGATGCGCTGGGCCAGGCCCTCAGCAATGGCGGTTTTGCCCACGCCGGGCTCACCGATCAGCACGGGGTTGTTCTTGGTGCGGCGGGACAGGATCTGGATGACCCGGGCGATCTCCTTTTCCCGGCCGATGACGGGGTCCAGCTTCCCGCTGCGGGCGGCCTCGGTCAAATCGCGGGTGAACTCCGCCAGGGCGCCGCCCTTCTTGCCGTCCTCCCGGGAGGGAGCGGCGGAATTGCCGCCTGCGGCGGCTGCGGCCCGGGGCGCTTCGTTGATCTTCTTCACCACGGCGCTGTACAGCTTCTTGGGGTCGATGCCCACGGTGCGCAGCACCCGAATGGCCATGTTGTTGCCCTCACGCAGCAGGCCCATCAGCAGATGCTCGGTGCCGATATAGCCCGCGCCGGTGCGGGACGCTTCGGACACGGCCAGCTCCACGGCGCTCTTGGCCCGGGGGGTCAGCCCCTGGGAGGGAGCCGCGCCGGAAAGGCCGGTGCCCACGCTGCGATGCAGCACATCGCAGATCATATCATCGGTGAGGCCCGCTTCCTCCAGGACGCGGTGGGCAATGCCCTCCTCCTCACGCATCAGGCCCAGCAGCAGGTGCTCGCTGCCCACATAGCCGTGGCCCATTTCCTCGGCGGCCTCCTGGGCCAGCCGCAGGGATTCCTCCGCACGGGGGGTGAATTTATTTTCCATCATAGTTTACACTTCCTTTCGGTTAGTCGGCGTAACGCTTACGCCTGGGGCAGGGACCGCAGCTGGTCCCGGAGCTTAGCGGCTTCCTCGAAGTTCTCGGTTTCCACGGCGTGGCGCAGCTGGGTCTCCAGGGCGTTGCGCTGGCGCTGGCGGCTGAGCTTCTCCCGCTCGTCGCCCTGAACCAGGTTGTCCTCCCGGGGCTCCTCCGCCGTGCGGCGGGCCTGCTGGGTCACGTCCACGGGTTCCGGGAACTCCGTCAGCAGGCGGCTGCCGAAGCCGCCCAGCAGGGGCTCCAGCATCCGGAAGGGACGGGTGAAGAAATCGTCATCGTCCCAGAAGCTGCTCATCATGGGGCGGCGCATATCCTGCACCAGGCCCAGCTGACGGGCGCACTGGGGGCACAGATGGCTCTCCATGACCCTGCCGTTGATGTTGCTCTTATAGTAAAACGTTGCTTCGTTCTTTCCGCAGTTCTGACATTTCATAATGATTGCCTCCTTATTGAAAACTCAAACCAGGTGAATCAGCACCTGCTTGAAAATACTGGCCCGGAGATCGTCCCGCCGGTCCTTGGGAACGGAGCGGAGGGAATTGTCGGACACGGCCCACAGAAGGGTCTGCGCCACGTTCCGCTCCACCGCCTGGGATTGGACCAGGTTTGAAAGAATGGCCCGGGCGCTGGCCAGGTCCAGCGTATCGCCCACGGAGTTGATGACATGCATCAAAAGCGTGTGGCGATCCACCTGCACCCGGGTGATGCGGATGTAGCCCCCGCCGCCCCGGCGCGACTCCACAATGTAGCCGTGCTCCGGAGAAAACCGGGTGGACATCACATAATTGATCTGGCTGGGGACGCAGCCAAAGCGTTGGGCCAGGTCGCTGCGCTGCAGCTCCAGAACCCCGTTGGCCTCCTCCAGCTCCGCCTGGATGAACCGGGCGATCATATCCGATGTACCCAAGCCCTTCACTTCCTTTCTGTTTCGATTCGGTCTGTCTGACTTTGCCTTTCTTTGACCTTTGACTATAGTATACCACCGGGTTTCAAAATGTCAATAGGGAATTTTGACTTTCTTTGACCTTTTCTGTAAACAAATTGTAAACGAGAAAACCGCCGCCTGCGGAGGCAGGCGGCGGGGAGACTGTCGAAAAACTCGGAGATTTTCCGCCATCGGAAAGGAAGATAGTTACGAAAGAAACCCATCAGGGGTGTCTTTCGTTTGCAATCACAGGTTTTTCAGAACTTTTTAAGTTCTGAAAAACCGCACTCAGCTTGTCAAAAAAGATTTTTTTGACAAGCTGACCGCCGCCTGCGGAGGCAGGCGGCGGGGGGTTATTCGGGGTTTTCCATAAAATAGTCCCGGGTTTGTTGGATATTGTGCTGAATTTCGGCCTTCAGCTCCTGGGGAGAGGCGAATCTGCGCTCCGGGCGCAGGCGGCGGCAGAACTCCACCCGGATGGTTTTGTCGTAGAGGTCGCCGTCGAAATCCAGCAGGAAGGTCTCCACCGACACGGCGTCGCCGTCGCTGACGGTGGGGCGGGTGCCGATGTTGGTGACGCCGGGGACGCTGGTGCCGTCCGGCAGGAACACCCGGGTCACATACACGCCCCGCTCCGGCAGAAGAACGTGATCCGGCGGGGTCAGGTTCACTGTGGGGATGCCGATGGTGCGGCCGAAGCGGCAGCCGTGGGTGACGGTGCGGGTCAGGCAGTGGCGGTGGCCCAGGAAATCGGCGGCCCGCTCCATCTGTCCGCTTTCGATAAGGGTGCGGATATAGGTGGAGCTGACGGTGATGCCGTCCCGGGTCACCTGGGGGATGATGTCGCAGCCGATGCCCCGCTCCCGGCAGCGGGACAGGAGTTTGTCCGGGTCCCCCTGGTTCCGGTGGCCGAAGTGATAGTCGTGGCCCGCCACCAGGTGCACCGCGCCATAGGTACCGATCAGCAGATCGTCGATGAAATCCTGCCAGGGCATGGTCATCATGGCCCGGTCAAAGGGGGCGATGATCACCTGGCGGATGCCGTAAAGCCGCTGCATCAGGTCCCGGCGGTCGTCGGGGGTATTGATCAGGCCCACCGGGCGGCCGGTGACCACCTCCTTGGGCGGGCGGTCGAAGGTGAAGGCGGCGGGGACGGCCTCCAGCTCCCGGGCCCGGGCGGCGGTTTTTTCCAGCAGGGCTCCGTGGCCCCGGTGAACGCCGTCGAAAAAGCCCAGGGCGATAACAGTTCGATTCAAGGTACTCACGCTCCGAAAAAGTTTTTAAGGGAGGTCATCACGCCGCCCTCCAGGCGGCTGAGACAGAGAAACTCGCCCTCCAGGCCATAGACCCGGTAGAGGCCCTCCGGCAGGGGCTGGCGGACGGTGAAGGGGTTGCCGTTGCGGCACAGGGCGTCCACCCGGGGGTGCTGGATGCGGTAGGCCGGGTGCTGGCGGAACAAAGAGTCCAGCGGGGCCAGCAGGGCCTCGCCCTCCTGCTGCACCCGGTCCAGGGTCACGGCGTCGTCCAGGGTGAATCCGGCGGCCGCGGTGCGCCGCAGGCTGCTCATGCAGCCGCCGCAGCCCAGGGCCTGGCCGATGTCGTGGCACAGGGTGCGGACATAGGTGCCCTTGGAGCACCGGATGCGCAGGGTGTAGTCCGCCGGGCCGCTCTGGTCCAGCAGCTCCAGCTCATGGATGGTAACGGGCCGGGCCGGACGCTCCACCTCACCGCCCCGGCGGGCGATCTGATAGAGCTTCTGGCCGCCGATCTTGATGGCGGAGTACATGGGGGGCACCTGTTCAATGGGGCCGGTGAACCGGGGCAGCAGGTGCTCCAGGTCCTCCCGGCCGGTGAGCACCGGGTGGGTGTCCAGGGTCTCGCCGGAGGTGTCCTGGGTGTCGGTGGTGCGGCCCAGCCGAAGCCCGGCGATATACTCCTTCTGGCCGTCCTCGGCGAAGGACACCGCCCGGGTGGCCTGGCCCACGAATACCGGCAGAACGCCGGTGGCCATGGGGTCCAGAGTCCCGGCGTGGCCCACCTTTTTTGTTTTCAGAATCCCCCGCAGCTTGGCGCAGACGTCCATGGACGTCCAGCCGGCGGGCTTGTCGATGATGATGATTCCGTTTGCCATGGGTCGCTCCTTTTGTCAATCCTCCCCCGCCACCATGTCGATGGCCTGGAGCACGGCCTGCTTCACCTCGCCGAGGGTGCCGTGCAGCGTGGCACCGGCAGCAGCAGCATGGCCGCCGCCGCCCAGAAGGGCACAGACCTCCGTGGCATTGACCCGGGGGCCGGTTCGCAGGGAAATTTTCACCCGGCCGTCCTTCAGCTCCCGCAGGGTCACGCCGCAGTCGGTGCCCTCCACCAGGGCAGCCAGACTGGACAGCTCCTCCACATCCGCCTCCGTGGCCTTGTAATCCAAGCACAGGGACAGAGGGATCTGCATGACGACCACCCGGTCGTGGTCATAATACTCCGCCCACTCCGCCATCCAGGCCTCCATAGCCAGACGGGTGCGGCTCTTGGTGCGGAACAGGGCCTTGTTCACCGGCGCCACGTCGATGCCGCAGTCCATCAGGGCGGCGGCGATGCGGTGGGTGCGGGCGGTGGTGTTGGAATAGACGAAGCAGCCGGTATCCGTGGAGACGGCCACATACAGCGGCAGGGCGATCTCCGGCGTCAGCGGCGTCATCAGGGTGACGATGTTGTACACGATCTCACCGCAGGCGGCGGATTCAGCCTCCAGACAGGTCTCCCGGGCGAAAAACTCCTGGGAGGGGTGATGGTCGATGGCCAGGTCGATGCGGTCCTGATAGGGCCGGGCGTTTTCCGGCAGCAGGGACAGGGCCGCAATGTCCACGGACACCACATGGCGGGGGACGAAGCCCTCCGGGGCGGCGTAGGGGGCGGCATAGGGAGCGTAGGTGGCGGTCAGCTCCGGGTTGGGCAGCAGATACGCCGTCTTGCCCCGGTCCCGCAGGGCCTGGCACAGGGCGGCGGCGGAGCCAACGGTGTCGCCGTCGGGGCGGACGTGGGTCAGCAGCAGCAGCTCGTCCCAGCCCAGCAGCAGCCGGGCGGCTTCAGCGGTGGTCATAGCACAGCCCTCCTCAATCCTCCCGGTCCTCGGGCAGAACGATGTCTGCGTTCCGGGGATCGGCAGGCTTCACATGACTCAGCATATCCAGAATGTGTGCGCCATAGGCGATGGAATCGTCGATAAAAAACTGGAGCTCCGGGGTATAGCGCAGGTCGACGCGGCTGCCCAGCTCGCGTCGCAGATAACCGGCGGCGGACTTGAGGCCCTTGAGCAGGCCCTTCTCATCCGGGCAGTTCAGGGCGCTGACATAGACCCGGGCATAGCGCAGGTCGCTGGTGGTGTCCACATGGGTGATGGTCAGCATACCCTCGGACACCCGGGGGTCCCTGACGGTGCGCAGCATGGCGGAAAGCTCCTTCTGGATGGCGTCATTGATGCGGGGAATGCGGTTGGATGCCATAGTCGGTCTCCTTTCGTTTTCGATGAGATGAAAAGAGGGCGGGCGAAGCGCCCGCCCTCTGGGTTGTGTGTTTACTGGGGGATTTCCTCCATGGTGAAGGCTTCGATGATATCGCCCGCCCCATGAAACGGGGTTTCATGGGGACCCCGGATATGACCCTCTTTGGCGGAAGTGAATTCCGCCAAAGCAAGGTTTTGCTTCGCAAAACACTTGGACGCACTTGCGTGCGGGCGCAGCGGCGCTGCGCAGGAAGGCGACCGGACCGGTTTGCGTTCCGGGGCGGCATATGCCGTTACTGGGGGATTTCCTCCATGGTGAAGGCTTCGATGATGTCGCCTTCCTTGATATCGTTGAACTTCTCGATGGACAGGCCGCACTCGTAGCCTGCGGCCACCTCCTTGACGGAGTCCTTGAACCGCTGCAGAGAGGCCAGAACGCCCTCGTGGATGACGATGCCGTCCCGGACCAGGCGGACCTGGCAGTCCTTCCGCTGGAGCTTGCCGTCCTGGACATAGCAGCCGGCCACGGTGCCCACGCCGGAGACCTTGTAGGTCTGGCGGACCTCCGCATGGCCCAGCAGAGCCTCCCGGAACTTGGGGGCCAGCATGCCCTTCATGGCGGACTCAATTTCGTTGATGGCGTCATAGATCACGCGGTACATCCGCATGTCCACATGGGCGCGGGCGGCGGAATCCCGGGCGGCGTTGTCGGGGCGGACGTTGAAGCCCACGATGATGGCCTGAGACGTGGAGGCCAGCATCACGTCAGACTCGTTGATGGCGCCCACGCCGCCGTGGATGACCCGGACCCGGACCTCGTCGTTGCTGAGCTTCTCCAGAGAGGCCTTCACGGCCTCCACAGAGCCCTGGACGTCGGCCTTGACGATGATGTTCAGATTCTTCATCTCACCGGCCTGGATCTGGCTGAACAGATCCTCCAGAGAGACCTTGGTGACAGGGGCGTTGGCCTTGGCGCGGGCCTCCTCCTTGCGCTGCTCCACCAGCTCACGGGCCAGCTTTTCGTCGGCCACGGCGTTGAAGGTGGCACCGGCGGAGGGCGTCTCGGACAGGCCGGTGATCTCCACAGGCACGGAGGGACCGGCGGAGGTCAGCTTCTGGCCCTTGTCGCCCACCATGGCCCGGACGCGGCCCACGGCGGTACCGGCGATGATGATGTCGCCCTGCTTCAGGGTGCCGTTCTGCACCAGCAGGGTGGCCACGGGGCCCCGGCCCTTGTCCAGCCGGGCCTCGATAACGGTGCCTTGGGCGGCGCGGTTGGGGTTGGCCTTCAGCTCGCCCACCTCGGCGGTAAGGGTCAGCATCTCCAGCAGGTTGTCCACGCCCATGCCGGTCTTGGCGGAGATGGGGCAGACAATGGTGTCGCCGCCCCACTCCTCGCACACCAGGCCGTATTCGGTGAGCTGCTGCTTGATGCGCTCGGGGTTGGCCTCGGGCTTATCCATCTTGTTGATGGCCACGATGATGGGGATACCGGCGGCCTTGGCGTGGTTGATGGACTCCACGGTCTGGGGCATGATGCCGTCCTCGGCGGCCACCACCAGGATGGCGATATCCGTGACCATGGCGCCCCGGGCGCGCATGGAGGTGAAGGCCTCGTGGCCGGGGGTGTCCAGGAAGGTGATGGGCTTGCCGTTGATCTGCACCTGATAGGCGCCGATATGCTGGGTGATGCCGCCGACCTCGCCGCTGGCCACATGGGCGTTGCGGATATAGTCCAGCAGGCTGGTCTTGCCGTGGTCCACGTGGCCCATGACCACCACCACGGGGGCACGGGGCACCAGGTCCTTCTCCTCGTCCTTGTGGTCGTCGATGAGCTTTTCCTCGATGGTGACCACCACTTCCTTCTCCACCTTGCAGCCCATCTCCTCGGCGATGATGGCGGCGGTGTCGAAGTCGATGATCTGGCTCAGGGAGGCCATGACGCCGTTCTTCATCAGGCACTTGACCACCTCTGCGCCGGTTTTCTTCATGCGGCTGGCCAGCTCGCCCACGCTGATCTCATCGGGGATCTGCACGGTGACGGGGGTCTTTTTGATGACCTCCAGCCGCAGGCGGCGCAGCCGGTCGGCCTCCTCCTGCTTGCTCTTGTTGCTCTGGGGGCCGCTGCGGCGGCCCGACTTGCTGCGGATCTTCTCCTTGCCCTGGGTCTGGCGCTGGTCCCGGCGGCTGTTGCCGGTGCGGGCGTCGGCCATATCCTGGAGCTTCTCGTCGTACTTGTCCAGGTTCACGGCCGTGGCCTTGCGGGTGTCCACCACCTTGGTCTGGGGCACGCGGCTGACGGGCTTCTTCTCCGGCTGGGGTTTCTTTTCCGGCTGGGGCTTCTTGCCGGCGGGCTGCTGCTTGGCGGCGGGCTCCGCCTTCTTCTCGGCAGGCTTGGCGGCATCGGCATAGATCGCCTGGATGCCGGAAACCTGGTTGTGCTGGGTCAGACTCTCAAAGATCAGAGACAGCTCCCGATCTCCCAAAACCTGCATATGGTTTTTGGGCGTCTCGGCATACTTGGTCAGAATCTCCGTGATCTGCTTGGTGGGGACGCCGAAGTCCTTCGCCACCTCATGCACTCTGTATTTGTTACCTACGCTACCCAAATAGAGCCACCTCCATCTTTGTGATTCGATTCCTTACTTGCTTTTTTTCGGGGACCCCTTGCCCTTATGCACCGGGCGGGAGCCCGCGAAACGGGGCCGTTCCCCCTGGGGACGCTGCCCGGGCCGCCGGGGACGGCGGGCGGACTTTTCCGGCTTCTGCGGCGCTTGGGGCGCAGGGGCCGCTTGAACCGGGGCGGCTTTTTTCTTGCCCCGGCGCAGATTCTTTTCATGCTGGGCCTGCTCCGCCCGGCGCTGGGCGGCCCGGCGGGCCTTGATCTCCAGCCGCTGGGCCGCCGGGGCGTATCGCTCCGGGTCCAGGGCCGCCAGCTTTTTGACGATGGCCTCGGCAAAGCCGATGTCCGTTATGGCTGCCATGGCGCAGCTGGTGCGGCCCAGGGCACGGCCCAGCTGGTCCTTGTCAAAGGGCACCGTCAGGCACAGGCACGCCCCGGTCTGGCCGAAGGACATGGCCCGGCGCACGGACCCGGCGGCGGCGTCCTGGGCCACCAGGATGACCCGGGCGTCCTTGGCCCGGGCGGCGGAGCCCACCGGCTCCTCGCCGATGGCCACCTGACCGGCCTTTTTGGCCAGGCCGATCATGGATAAAATGTGTTCTGTCATGCTTCCGTTTCCATCTGGCGCTCCAGCGCCTCATAAACCTCGTCGGGGATGCTGACCTCCAGCATCCGGTCCAGCGCCCGGGATTTCCGGGCCTTCTTCAGGCACTGGGCGTCCCGGCACACATAGGCGCCCCGGCCGGACTTCTTGCCGGTGGCGTCCAGCACCAGCTGGCCCTCCGGCGTGCGGACCACCCGCAGCAGGTCCTTTTTGTCCCGCTTTTCCCGGCAGCCCACGCACATGCGCTGTGGAATCTTCCGCGGCTTCTGCATGATGGTCCTCCTTTCCTGTATCGCTTACTCCCCGGTATAGGAAGCGGGCTTGATGTCGATCTTGTACCCGGTGAGACGGGCGGCCAGGCGGGCGTTCTGCCCCTCCTTGCCGATGGCCAGGCTCAGCTGGTCGTCGGGGACGATGACCCGGCACAGCTTGCCCTCGTCGGACAGGCGCACCTCCACCACGTCGGCGGGAGCCAGGGCGGCGGCGATGTATTCGGCGGGGTCGTCGGAATACTTGATGATGTCGATCTTCTCGCCCCGCAGCTCGTTGACCACGGCGGCCACCCGCTGGCCCTTGGGGCCCACGCAGGCGCCGATGGGGTCCACATTCTCGTCGGAGGACCACACAGCCATCTTGGTGCGGCTGCCGGCCTCCCGGGCGATGGACCGGATCTCCACGGTGCCGTCGTAGATCTCGGGCACCTCCAGCTCAAACAGGCGCTTCACCAGGCCCGGATGGGTCCGGGACACCATCACCTGGGGACCCCGGGTGGTGCGGCGGACCTCCACCAGATAGACCTTTACCAGCTGCCCCTCGGTAAGCTCCTCGCCGGGGACCTGCTCGTTGGAGCCCATAAGGCCCTCGGTGGCCTCGTTGCCGGAGCCGATGCGCAGATGCACGGTGCCCCGGGGGTCGATGCGGTGGACGGTGCCGGTGAGGATCTCGTGCTCCTTGGAGCCCCACTCGTCATAGATCATGCCGTGCTCGGCCTCCCGCAGGCCCTGGATGATGACCTGCTTGCCGTTTCCGGCGGCGATGCGGCCGAACTCCACGTTCTTCACGGGGATGTTCACCACGCCGCCCAGCTGATACTTGGCGGACATGGCCCGGGCGTCCTCCAGAGAGATCTGGGAGCCGGGGTTCTCCACCTCCTCCACGATCTCCTTCTGCACGTACATCCGCAGGTCCTTTTTCTCCTCGTTGACGTCCACGATGACGTTCTCCACGCCCTCGTGGTCCTTCTTATAGGCGGCGGTCAGGGCCTGGATGATCTTGCCCATCATGAAGTCCTGGGGAATACCGCGTTCCTTTTCCAGCAATTCCAGCGCGGCAAAGATTTCTTCGCATTTCATGGTATTTCTCCTATTCTATACTGTATCGTCAGAATTCCACACGCAGACGGACCAGGGCCAGCTCCGGCTTCTCGAACCGCAGAGGCTCCGCCCCGCCCATATCCAGCAGCACGGCCCCGTTGTCGTACCCCGCCAGCACACCGGCAAACTCCTTGCGCCCGTCCTTGGGCTTGTAGGTTTTCACCAGCACCGGGGAGCCCAGGAACCTTTCAAAGTCCGATGGGCGCTTCAGGGGGCGCTCGGCCCCGGCGGAGGACACCTCAAAGGTATAGCTGCCCTCGATGGGGTCCGCCTGGTCCAGCAGGTCGCTGACCTTGCGGCTGACGGCCTCGCAGTCCAGAATGTCCACGCCGCCGTCCTTGTCCAGATACAGCCGCAGATACCACTGACCGGCCTCCCGGACGTATTCCACGTCCCACAGGGTGCAGCCCTGCTCCGCCACGGCGGGAGCGGCCAGCTCCGCCACCAGCTCCGTTACCTTTTTCATGCCCGGCCTCCTGTCTTTTCCGGAATTTTTAAGGGGGCAAATTTGCCCAAGAAAAAGAGCGGACAAACTGTCCACTCTCCGTCAACACTTCCTTACTACGCAGTAGTTTACCACAAAAACACTCCCAGCGCAAGAGTTTTTTGCGGAAAATCCCGGGATTTTCCGGGGGTTTTACGCCGAACGGGGCCGAACAGGCGGAATCCCGTCTGCCCGGCCCCGGGAGCGGAGAAAAACTCCGTCACGGCTGATCGAAAAATGCTTCCGCCCCGCACTTCTGGCAGTAATCCTTGCCGGAAGGGTTCATGTGGTCGCAGAACATGCATTTCCAGCTGCCGTCCGGCCGCCGTTTGGTTTTAGGCTGGCCCTCGTCGCTGCAATCCGGTTCCGGCTCCGGCTCCGGCTCCGCATTCGGCTCCGTATGGGACTCTGCGGGCCGCTGGGGCTTCCGTCCTCCCTTTTTGCCGCCCTGGCTGCGGGCCTCCAGGTCCGATACCTTGTCGATGAGTTCACCGTAGCCGTACAGCAGAAGATATTGCAGCCTGGCGCTGGAATAGACCCAGATGATGACGATGATGCCCGCAATGATCGCAGGCGCCACCAGATCCTCATTGTTGGATCCTACAGCTGCAACCGCCGCTATGACCAGAACGGCCGTCAGCAAAGTCCGACGGATGACTAAGAAGCGGACGCGACGTTTGATCTCTTCTCCCACTCTTTCGTACATTTTCCATAACCTCCCTGTATTGTCAATACATGTATCCAATCCCAGTGTAGCGCATTTTGCGCTACTTGTCAATAGAACAAAATGCGCTGTGTTAATCTATATCCGAGGTGAGTGAGCATGGCATATCAGCGTCTGCGTGATCTGCGGGAAGATCGGGACCTGCTGCAGCGGCAGGTGGCAGAGCGCCTGCGCTGCTCCCAGCGGGTCTACAGTAACTATGAGCGGGGAGAGCGGGATATCCCCACGGATATACTGATCCGCCTGTCAGAGTTCTATGATGTATCCGTGGATTATCTGCTGGGGCTGACGAATAACCCAAGAAGAAATTATTGAGCAATTACACGAAAATCCGTTGAAAAAGCCTGTGTATTCACACCGAATACACAGGCTTTTTTTAGCTTTTGTTCATCCACTGGCCGATGGTGCTGCCGCCGGACTGGTGCATGGTTTTCAGGATTTCCGCGATCTGGCCGGCGGCCTCGGACACCTGGCGGCCAAACTCCGCCGAGGACATCCGCATGGCCCCGGTGCGCACCGCCGACAGCTGGATCAGCCCGTCGGAGGTCACCACCCGGACGTGGTCGTTTTTCCCCACCTGCTGCAAAAACCGCTCGATGTACATATCGCCGGTTTCCCGCTCCCGGGTGTATACCACATGGATGCCCCGGTAGTCGAACTTCTCCCCGGTATTGCCGGGGACCTTGTACCCGTCGAACACCAGCACCACCCGGGTGTGGGTGAAGGCGGCCCAGCCGCACAGGGTGTCCATCAGCCGCTCCCGGGCGGCGGACAGGTCCCGGTCCGCCAGGGCGTGGAGCTCCTCCCAGTCGAAGATCACGTTGTAGCCGTCCACCACATAGCAGCGCTGGCCGATCTCCCGCAGGCCGGTATCGGCAGGGGCTTCCCGCTTCTCCGGCGCACGGTACAGGGGACGGCGCACGGGGCCGAACTCCCGGGTCATGATGGCCTCCAGCTCCGCATCGTCCAGGCGGATGCACCGGCGGCGCACCGGCGTGTCCTCCCGGGGCTTTTCCAGGCAGCCGGGCAGGTGCATATACTCCGGCACCTTGTCCCACTTCACGGTGAAGCCTCCGCCGTGGGCGCAGAACACGGAGTCCGGCGTGTTGTCCGGGTCGGCCTCCGGGTCATAGTCCGCCGCCGCGATCACGGCGTCGGGGTTATGACAGGGTCCGTAGCCCGCCGGTTCCAGGGACAGGCGGCCCCGGCCCCCGGTATAGGACGCCACCTCCTGGGCATAGTCGTCAAACTCCGTCACCGGCACCCGGCCCCGCAGCAGGGTCAGGTCCCCGGCCTCCTCCGGGGTGTCGAAGCTGCCGCTGCGCAGGCGCACATCGTTGATGGCCCGGCCCAGCTGCTCCGGCGGCACCTCCAGCCGGAAGGCGTAATACGGCTCCAGCAGACGGCTTTTAGCCTGCATCAGCCCCTGGCGCACCGCCCGATAGGTGGCCTGGCGGAAGTCGCCCCCCTCGGTGTGCTTCACATGGGCCCGGCCGGACATCAGGGTGATCTTCACGTCGGTGATGGCGGAGCCGGTGAGGACTCCCAGGTGGTCCTTCTCCTGCAGATGGGTCAGGATCAGCCGCTGCCAATTCCGGTCCAGCTGGTCCTCGCTGCACCGGGTGGCCGTCACCACGCCGCTGCCCTGGGGCAGGGGCTCCAGCAGCAGATGCACCTCCGCATAGTGCCGCAGGGGTTCAAAGTGGCCCACGCCCTCCACGGGGCCGTCGATGGTCTCCTTATACAAAACCCGGCCCCGGTCCAGGTTGATCTCCACGCCGAAGCGCTCCGACACCAGACTTTTGAGAATTTCCGCCTGGATGCGGCCCATCAGGGACACATGAATCTCCCCTCCGTGGGAGGTGAAGCGCAGCTGGGGGTCCTCCTCCTCCAACTGGCGCAGCTGGGGCAGCAGGGTGCGGCTGTCGCAGTCCGGCGGCAGGGCCACCCGATAGCGCATCACCGGCTCCAGCACCGGCCGGACGCCGGATTCCTCCGCCCCCAGGCCCTGGCCGCCGCAGGTGGCCGTCAGTCCCTGGACGGCGCACACGCCTCCGGCGGGGACCTGGTCCACCGCCCGGAACCGGCCGCCGCTGTAAAGGCGCAGCTGGGCGGCCTTCTCCTGGTGTCCGGCATAGGACACGGCGTCCCGGACCCGCAGGGTCCCGCCGGTGACCTTCAGGTGGGTCAGGCGCTTGCCCTGGGGGTCGTGGCTGATCTTGAACACCCGGGCGGAGAAGGTCTCCGGATACACCGGCGGCTCCACATACCGGGCCAGCCCCTCCAGAAATTCGTCGATGCCCTCCAGCTTCAGCCCGGAGCCGAACCAGCAGGGAAAAACCAGCCGCCGCCCCACCAGCTGCCGCACCAGGGCGTCGGGGACCTCCCCGCCGTCCAGATACGCCTCCAGAGCGTCCTCCCGGCAGGTGGCCAGCTGCTCCATGCGCCGCTCCCGGTCGGCGGGGGTGAAGTCCACGCACCCCTCCCCCAGCTCGTGGCGCAGATGCTCCATCATCTGCCCCCGGCCGCAGCGGCCGAAGTCCATTTTCGTCACGAAGAGAAACGTGGGGATCCGGTACAGCTCCAGCAGCCGCCACAGGGTGCGGGTGTGGGCCTGGACGCCGTCGGCGCCGCTGATCACCAGAATGGCATAGTCCAGCACCGACAGGGTACGCTCCATCTCGGCGGAGAAGTCCACATGGCCCGGGGTGTCCAGCAGAGTCACCTCCAGATCCCCGATGGGCAGCTCCGCCTGGCTGGAAAAGATGGTGATGCCCCGCTCCCGCTCCAGCAGATGGCTGTCCATGGCGGCGCTGCCGTGGTCCACCCGGCCCAGCTTCCGCAGCCGGCCGGTGCGGTAGAGCATGGCCTCGGCCAGGGTGGTTTTGCCCGCGTCCACATGGGCGGTGATGCCGATGACCACCCGGCGGGCCTGGTTGCTGTTTGTATCCATATGCAAAACCTGCTTTGTCTCATTTTTCTCTATTATGGCAGATACCGTCCCGGCTTGCAAGGGCGGATTTTTTCTTGCCCGGCGGGGCAAATCGTGCTATGATGGGAGAAAATTGCCTGTGGGAGGAAGAACGGATGAATCAGAAGGAGCTAAACGAGCTGCGGCGGCGGTTCAAGCCGGACCGCACCGCCATCAGCAAGGTATACGGCTGCTATGTCAGCAGCAGCCGCCAGATCATCTCCTATGTGGACGCGCCGCTGGGCCTGCTGTCCCAGGAGGAGCAGGAGATGTATCTGAACCTGCTGAAAAAGACCCTGTCCGGCGCCCTGGGCCGGAACCTCATCGACATCGTGTTTTCCACCGCCCAGGTGGCGGACAGCGACGAGCACCGCCTGCTCCAGACCCTGCGCCAGACGGAGCTGCAGGACGCCAACGCCCGGGAGAGCCTGTACCGCCGGATCATCGACGCCATCGACATGGGCGAGAGCAGCTATCTGATCCTGCTGGCCGCCGATACCTATGACGTGCCCCATCGCAGCCGGGACGATCTGGAGGTCCCCGACGCATCGGAGACGGTGTTCCGGTATTTCGTGTGCGCCATCTGCCCGGTGAAGGACCCCACCCTGGCCTTGCAGTACAGCGACCGGGACAAGGAGTTTCGGGGCAGCTCCACCGGGCATATCGCCCAGCCCCCGGCCCTGGGCTTCCTGTTCCCGGCCTTTGACGACCGGGCCGCCAACATCTATAACGCCCTGTTTTACAGCAAGGACACCGCCCAGCTGCACCAGGAGGTCATCGACGCGGTGTTCTGCGTTCAGGAGGCCCCCATGTCCCCCCAGGAGCAGCAGAATGTGTTCACCTCCGCTCTGACGGAGACCTTAGAGAAGGACTGCAGCTATGACGTGGTGCAGGTGGTCCATGAGCAGCTACGGGGCCGCATCCAGGAGCACAAGGAGAGCCGGGACCCGGAGCCGCTGACCCTGTCCGTCCGGGAGGTGGGGGACGTGCTCACAGGCAGCGGCGTGCCGGAGGAGAAGGTGGAGGCCTTTCAGGACCAGTGCCGCAGGCAGTACGGCCAGGACGCGGCCCTGAACCCCCGGAACATCATCGAGGCCGGGAAGTTCCAGATCACCACCCCGGAGGTGAAGATCACCGTGCCGCCGGAATACAGCTATATGGTGGAGGCCCGGATCATCGACGGGCGGCGGTTCATCCTCATCCCCGCCGACGACGGGGTGGAGGTCAACGGCATCGCCGTCACCATCCCCAATCCCCAGGAATAACGCACGGCCCCATACGCATAAAAATGCGTATGGGGTTATTTTTTGTATTTTTATTCAAACAACACTTGACATGACCAGGTCGGTGTGATAGTATCTTTATTCGTAATCACGTTTAGATTTAGATTTTTATTCATAAGGAGTGGGCTTTGATGCCGTATTTTTTCATTCTCCGACGACGACCATGTATGTGAATCTGACTCTATACAAGCAACATACAGGAAAGAAACGGAGATATTAGTGTGAAAGTGAGTACCTGACCAGCGCAGAGGAAAGAAGGCGCACGAAAACATCCTTGCAAACAGCTTGTTTTGCAAGGTCAAAGCGTATTCAATCCGAGCTAAGCCACAGATAATCCCTGCTTTTCAAGGAAGCGCGTAGCCTGCTTAATTGCTTTGGCAAGCTGCTGCTCCTTCAAACATCCCGGCATATCGACTTTGTAGAGGTCCACAGGATTCCACACTTCGCCGGTGCAGAACATGGAATAAACAGCAGTCAGAATCATTCTGGCAATGGCAATAATTGCTCGTTTTTTGCCTCTGCGCTTGGCAATTCGCTCGTATTTCAGCTTGTAGTAAGGATGATCGTTGTCCTTTACCGCAGCGTGAGCGACTTGTACCAAAGCAGGCTTCAGGTATACACCGGCACGGGAAATCCGCACAGACTTCTTTTTTCCGGCAGATTCATTGTTGCCGGGTGTCAGGCCAGCCCAGCAGCAAAGCCGTTTTGAGGAGCCAAACTGGCCCATATCCGTGCCGATTTCAGAGATGATGGTAATTGCAGACCTACGGTCAATACCCGGAATGGTGCAAAGAAGATTGATGTTTCCTTCATACTTTGCAACCATCTCATTGACACGGGTATCTACCGTGGCAATCATTTCCTCAATGAAATCATGATGCTCACGGATGATTTTGATGCGGGCCTTCTGCTCATCGGCAATGGAAAAGCCTTCAATGGATTCCAGTACTTGTTCAGCCTTCTTTTTGAGGGAGCGCTGTAACAGGGAAACACAATGTTCGGCGTCAAAGGACTCGTCGGATGTGAGGTAATCCGTAATTGCAGTTGCGGATTTACCAAACATATCGGACACGACAGAATCCAGAGCCACATTGCAGACTGTGAACGCATTCTGAAAGCGATTTTTCTCACTGCTTTTCATGGACACCAGCTTATAGCGGTAGCGGGTAAACTCACGCAGAATGCGGATATTCAGGTCTGGGATGAAGCTGCTTTTCACAAGGCCAATGCGAAACAAATCCCCGATCCATTTGGAATCCTTCGTATCATCCTTGTTTCCCTTTACAGCCTTTACCCATTTGGGGTTCGCTATTACAACCCGAATACCACGCTTTTCAAGGATGTTGAATACCGGAACCCAATACTTCCCCGTGGATTCCATGCAGACATCCAGACAATTGTGTTCCAGCAGCCAGTCCGCACAACGGTTCAAATCCGAATTAAAGGTGCTGAATCGCTTCTTCTGATAGTTGGGCTGCAAGCTGTCTGCGGGGGTGGTGATGATGGTAGCAACCAGGAATGTTTTGTGAACATCTACACCGCAGCAGGTTGGGAATACGACTTTCACAACAAAACCTCCTCTATAAAATTGTGAGGAGAATGCAGGGACTGAACCTCCAAGCAATTTAACAGGTGTTAAAACAATCCTTAGTGTACGGGCTCAAGACGCCACTTATTTGTGCTTGAAAAGGCGGTTCCAGCACTGATTGATATACTGTTTTAGGTTTGAAATGCAGTCTACGACTCCTCCCACCGTGCGTTGTAGTGTGCATCCTCCTCAACATAATTTTACAAGAAAGGCGGCCGTTTGTCTGCACGCTTTCATCCCTATTTGTGCGGACGCAACGCGGCCGAATGGTTGATTGATATGAAACATTTTACCAAATTCCTGAGCCTGTTTTTGGGCGCGGTTATGATACTGACCATGGCCGCCTGCGGCAGCAAGAATACCGATACCGACACCGATACCAAAACCGGCAGCGAAAAGAAGCAGCTGGTGGTGGCTACCAGCCCCGATTTCCCGCCCTTCGAGTCCCTGGACGGCAGCGACATCGTGGGCATCGAGCCCAAGCTGATGCAGGCCATTGCCGACAAGCTGGGCATGGAGCTGGTGTGGGAGCAGGTGGACTTCGACTCCATCATCCCCGGCATCCAGGCCGGGCGCTATGACGCCGGTGTGGCGGGCATCAGCATCACCGCCGACCGTCTGAAAAACTGCGATTTCAGCGACCCCTATTTCCTGGCCAACCAGGTGATCGTGGTGAACCCCGGCAGCGACATCCAGAGCAAGGCCGACCTCACCGGCAAGACCATCGCCGTCCAGACCGGCACCACCGCCGAGACCTACTGCCTGGACAACGGGTATGAGATCCTGTCCTTCGCCTCCAACATCGACGCCCAGGCCGCCCTGACCAGCGGCAAGGCCGACGCGTGGGTGGTGGACAACGAGGTGGCCGTGAAGATGGCCGGGGAGCAGAACCTCACCGTGCTGGACGAGGCCATGACCAGCGAGCCTTACGCCCTGGCCTTTGCCAAGGGCAGCGACCTGGTGGACCAGGTGAACCAGGCCCTGAGCCAGCTGCTGCAGGACGGCACCGTGGAGCAGATTTTCCAGGAGTATGACACCGTGTATGTGTCCTCCCTGAGCTGATGGAAGCTTTGCAGAGTATCGGCCAGTTTTTCGCCCGGTGGCTGGCCCAGCTGGAGACCACCTTTGTGGAGAAGCAGCGCTATCTCCTGCTGGTGGACGGGCTGAAGAACACGCTGATTATCACGGCGGGGGCGTTGGTCATCGGCGTGGTCATCGGGTCATTGGTGGCCATGATCAAGTACTGCGGCCAGGACAGCCGCCTGCTGCGGCCCCTTTGCTGGCTGTGCAGCGTGTATACCACGGTGATCCGGGGCGTCCCGGTGGTGGTGCAGCTGCTGATCTTCTATTTTCTGATTCTCAAATCCTCCGACGGACTGGTGGTGGGCATCGTCACCTTCGGCATCAACTCCGGGGCCTATGTGGCGGAGCTGGTGCGCAGCGGCATCGCCGCCGTGGACCCGGGCCAGATGGAGGCCGGGCGCAGCCTGGGCCTGTCCCGGCTGCAGAGCGCCTGGCACATCGTGCTGCCCCAGGCCATGAAGAACATCCTGCCGGCCATCGGCAACGAGATGATCGCCCTGCTGAAGGAAACCGCCGTGGCGGGCTATGTGGCGGTGCAGGACCTGACCCGGGCCGGGAACCTGATCCGCAACAACACCTATGATTCCTTCAACCCCCTGATGCTGGTGGCCGTGGTGTATCTGGTGCTGGTCATCGGCATGACCCAGCTGCTGGGACTGCTGGAAAGGAGGCTGCGCAGAAGTGATAAGCGTTAAGGACCTGCACAAGAGCTTCGGCGGCGTCACCGTGCTGGACGGCATCTCCACCGACATCGAGAAGGGGGACGTGGTGTGCATCATCGGCCCCTCCGGCAGCGGAAAATCCACCTTTCTGCGGTGCCTGAACCGGCTGGAGACCCCGGACAGCGGGAAAATCCTCCTGGACGGCGTGGACCTGACGGACCCCGCCGCCGACCTGAACCGCCAGCGGATGAAAATGGGCATGGTGTTTCAGCAGTTCAACCTGTTCCCCCACATGACGGTGCTGAAGAACCTGACTCTGGCCCCTATGCTGCTGAAAAAGGAGTCCCAGCAGACGGCGGAGGCCCGGGCCATGGCCCTGCTGGAGCGGGTGGGCCTGGCGGACCGGGCAGGGGAGTACCCCTCCCGCCTTTCCGGCGGCCAGAAGCAGCGCATTGCCATCGTCCGGGCCCTGTGCATGGAGCCGGAGGTGCTGCTGTTTGACGAGCCTACTTCCGCCCTGGACCCGGAGATGGTGGGAGAGGTGCTGGACGTGATGAAGGAGCTGGCCCAGAGCGGCATGACCATGGTGGTGGTCACCCACGAGATGGGCTTTGCCCGGGAGGTGGCCAGCCGGGTGCTGTTTATGGACCAGGGGGTCATCATGGAGGAAAACACCCCCCAGGCCCTGTTCGACAACCCCCAGAGCCCCCGGCTGCAGAGCTTTTTGTCCAAGGTGCTGTGAGCTTTATCAAAAAGGGCTTGCCGCCTGCGGGCGGCAAACTCAGCGAGGCTCTTTTGACAAACTGAAAAAGACGGCTGTGCCATCTGGGGCACAGCCGCTTTTTTTTACCAGCGCCGCTTTTTCTTTTCCCCCTCCCGGCGCTGGAAGGGCTTGTCGATGAGGATGATATCCTCACCGAATCGCTGGACGCAGTCCCAGGGGATGTAGTAGTCCTCCCCCCGGCCGAACAGGCCGAAGAACCGGCAGGGGCCAAAGACGATCAGGGCCTTGACGGTGCCCTCCGGGATGCATAGCTCCAGGTCCCCCACGCAGCCCAGGCGGCTGCCGTCGCAGATGTTGATGACCTCCTTGCGGCGCAGCTGTGAAAATCGGCACATCATCGTCCCCACCTCAGACCCAGCCTATGCGCCGCCCGGCGCGTCCTATGCCTCATACCAAAACCTGTTAAAAAGCTTGAAAAGCTTTTTATAGCACCGAAGGTGCGTCAGGTTTTGTATGAGACGTCACAGCGTGTTTTCACACGCTGTGCGTGCGCACAGCGCACGGGATTCTTGATTAAATTTTTTAATCAAGAATCAGTATGAGACGTCACAGTGTGCGCCCAGCGCACGGGACTCCTGATTCCGTTTTTGAATCAGGAATCAGTATCAGAGGAGGAACACACGGAAATGATGATACATCTCCTGCACGCCGCCTTTGTGTACCAGGCACCGGACGGGGAGGTGGAGGCCCTGCGGGACGTGTCCCTGGACGTGGAGGAGGGGGAGTTCTGCAGCATCGTGGGCCCCTCCGGCTGCGGCAAATCCACGCTGCTGTCCGTCCTGGCGGGGCTGGAGACCCTGACCGGCGGGGAGGTCACCGTGGACGGCGAGGCCCTGCGGGGCCCCTCGCCCAAGGTGGGCTTCATGCCCCAGCAGGACCAGCTGTTCCCCTGGCGGAGCATCTGGGACAATGTGACCCTGGCTCTGGCCGTCCGGGGGGAGAATACGCCGGAAAATCAGGCCCGGGTCCGGAGCCTGCTGGAGCGCTACGGCCTGTGGGCCTTCCGGGATAAGCGGCCGGGGCAGCTGTCCGGCGGTATGCGCCAGCGCTGCGCCCTGATCCGCACCCTGGCGGCGGATCCCCGGATCCTGCTGCTGGATGAGCCGTTCTCCGCCCTGGACTATCAGACCCGGCTGTCGGTTTCGGCGGATATTTACCGCATCATCCGGCAGGAGGGAAAAACCGCCCTGCTGGTGACCCACGACATCAGCGAGGCCATCAGCATGTCGGACCGGGTGGCGGTGCTGACCCGGCGGCCCGCCGGGATAAAGGCCGTTCACGACATGGGACCGCTGCGGGGCCTGCCGCCTATGGAGCGGCGGGACACCCCGGAATTTCACACGTTTTTCAATGCCATCTGGAAGGAGCTGGAGCTGCATGACGGATAAACCATCCCCCCGGCGGCAGGAGTGGCTGCGGCAGCGGCAGAGAAGCCGCCGCCGGGTGCGGCTGTGGCAGGCGGGACTGCTGGCGGCCCTGCTGGGCCTGTGGCAGCTGACCACGGCGGTGGGGCTCAGCGACGGCTTTCTCATCAGCAGCCCCAGCCGCATGTGGGGGACGCTGGTGGGCCTGTGCCGGGGCGGAGAGCTGCTGCGGCACGTGGGGGTGTCGTGCCTGGAGACCGTGGTGGGCTTCCTGGCCGGGACCCTGCTGGGCACCGCCATCGCCATCTGTATGTGGTGGCGGGAGGGGGTGGCCCGGGTGCTCAGCCCCTATCTGGTGGTGCTGAACGCCCTGCCGAAAACGGCCCTGGGGCCGATCTTTATCGTCTGGATGGGGGCGGGGATGGGGTCCATCATCGTGATGACCCTGGCCATCTCCCTGATCGTCACCATCCTCAGCATGTATCAGGGCTTCCTGGGGACCGACAGCGAAAAGCTGCGGCTGATGCGGTCCCTGGGGGCCACAAGAGGTCAGATTCTGTGGATGCTGGTGTTTCCCGCCAGCTTCCCCACCCTGTTCAACACCCTGAAGGTCAACGTGGGCCTGTCGTGGGTGGGGGTGATCATGGGGGAATTTCTCGTGTCCCGGGCGGGCCTGGGCTATCTCATCGTCTACGGGTCCCAGGTGTTCAACATGGACCTGGTCATGGCCAGCGTGGTGATCCTGGCGGCCGCGGCGGTGGTGATGTACCGGCTGGTGCTGGGGGCCGAGAAGCTGCTGCAGCATTATTGGGGGGTCAAAGCATGAAAAAAATCTGTATCGTACTGTGTCTTTGTCTGGCGGCGCTGCTGGTCCTGCCGGGCTGCGCCGGGGAAAAACAGCTGACCCGGGTGCGCCTGAGCGAGGTCACCCACTCGGTGTTCTACGCGCCGCAGTATGTGGCCATGAGCCAGGGCTTCTTCCGCCAGGAGGGGCTGGAGGTGGAGCTGACCAACGGCGGCGGCGCCGACAAGGTCATGACCGCCGTGGTGTCCGGTCAGGCGGACATGGGCCTGGCAGGCCCGGAGGCCGCCATCTATGTGATGAACCAGGGCAAGGAGGACCATCCCGTGATCTTTGCCCAGCTGACCAAGCGGGACGGCTCCTTCCTGGTGGGCCGGGAGCCGGGGCCCTTCTCCTGGGAGGACGTCCGGGGCCGGACCATCATCGGGGGCCGGGCCGGCGGCGTGCCGGAGATGACCCTGGAATATGTGCTGCGGCAGCGGGGCATCGAGCCCCAGCGGGACGCGGTGGTGGACACCTCGGTGCAGTTCAACATGATGGCCGGGGCCTTCACCGGCGGCAACGGGGACTATGTGACCCTGTTTGAGCCCACCGCCACCGAGGTGGAGCAGGCGGGGAAGGGGTATATCCTGTGCTCCATCGGCCAGGAAAGCGGCGAGATCCCGTATACCGCGTATTTTGCCAACCGCAGCTATGTGGAGGCGAATCCGGAGACGGTCCAGGGCTTCGTCAACGCCATGGCCCTGGCCCAGCAGTGGGTGGCGGAGCACACGGACCGCCAGGTGGCGGAGGCCATCTGCGATCAGTTCCCGGACACGGACCTGGACGTTCTGGAGCGGGTGTGCGCCCGGCACCGGGAGATCGACGCCTGGAACCGCACCCCGGTGATGGAGCAGCAGGCCCTGGAGCGGCTGGAGACGGTCATGACCCAGGCCGGGGAGCTGACCCCGGACCAGTGGGTGGACTTCGACGGGCTGGTGGATAACCGCTTCGCGCAGAAGGCCGCCGGACAATAAAGCCAATTTAATTCGCAGGGGAGACAGCCAAACCGGCTGTCTCCCTCTGTTTTTTTTACATTTTTACAAAATTGTAACCGGATTGTAATTTTTTGTATTTTTTTGTCATTTTCCTCTTGACTTAAACCCAGGTTCATGTGTTAAGATACCCGCATAAATATTCAACAGGAAAGAGGGTATCCCCGTGACCCGGAAGGCCGGACTGAACTCCAACACATTGAAGCTGCTGGCTGTGGTGGCCATGATCTGCCAGCATGTGACGATTTTCTTCATTCCCACCACCAATTCCTGGTACGATCCTCTGTTCTGCTTCGGCATGATCACCGCGCCCATTATGTGCTTCTTCATCGCCGAGGGGTATTATCACACCCACAGCCGCAGAAAGTACCTGGAGCTGCTGCTGCTGTACAACGGCCAGCGGGGACACAAGAGCAAGTGGTTCCAGTGGGGATACTATCTCATCTATCCCATCCACCTTATGGTGCTGTACGTCATCGAACTGCTGGTAAGATAAAAGAAAAAACCGGCTGTGCCCTCTCGGGCACAGCCATCGTTTTTTCGTTTATTTATGCAGCAGGGGGGACAGAGGCTTGTAGATCAGGAAGCACAGGCCCACGTCCAGCAGGCCCTTGCAGAAGGTGAAGGGCACGTTGAACACCAGCAGGCAGTTGAGCAGAGCGTTGGAGGAGGGGACCTCCGCAATGGTACCCAGAATGGCCTGGTACGCACCGATGATGGCCTCCAGGGGCATCCCGTACACCTTGACATATGCCGGATACACAAAGAAGTAGTTGGAGGGGACGCTGACCACAGCCATCAGAACCGCACCCAGCATCGCCCCAATCAGGGCGCCCTTACGGCTCTTGTGCTTGCGGTACACCAGGCCGGCGCACAGCACGAACACGGCCCCCAGAATGAAGTTGCTGAGCTCGCCCACTCCGGCGCTGGAGCCGAAGGGCAGGTGCAGCAGGTTCTTCACCAGCTGGATCACCACGCCGTATACCGGCCCCAGGGAAAACGTCCCCAGCAGGGCGGGCAGGTCGGAGATGTCCAGCTTCACAAAGCTGGGGATCAAGGGGATGGAAAACTCCACGAACTGCAGCACCGCGGCCACGGCGCTGAGCATGGCGGCTACCGCCAGGCGATGGGTTCGTTTGCTTGCTTGCGTCATAAGAAAAAACGCTCCTTTTGATAAAAGTAAAACACCCGGAAAGACTTGCCTTCCAAGGTGCACGCATCAAAAAAGAGCATTGTGACAATGCCGTACACGCCTTCTCTCATCCAGACTATACTGTCGGTACCGGAATTGCGCCGGTTCCTGCGGCCGCGGCCGCTCGCAGACTATCACTGCCGGTGGGGAATTTCGCCCCGCCCCGAAGACAGCTATTCGGTTGTTTCCTGTGGATAGTATATACCCGCCGCCGCCAAAATGCAACAGGAAATTGCAAAACTCACACAAACAGAAATTATTATTCGAGTTTCGATAAATAATACTTGACAAGCGAGATAAACTATGGTATCCTGACCTCAGCAAGCGAAAGGAGAGACGCATATGAAAACCAAAACCATGTCGGCCCTGCTGCGGGCCGTCCTGCTGGCAGCGGGGGCGCTGCTGGCGGTGTTCTTCTTCCTGTTTCTTCCGTTTTACGGGACGGACACGGTTCGGGCCGCGCCGGAGTTTGCCTGGGCCTATTGGCCGTGTCTTGTCTGGGCGTGGGCGTTTGCCGTGCCGATCTTCTGGGCCCTGGTCCCGGCGTGGAGAGTCTGCGGCAGCATTGCTGTAAAGGGTATGGCCTTCACAGGTAAAAATGCCCGTGACCTGCGTACCATCAGCCGCCTGGCCTTTGCCGACGCGGTGATATTCCCGGCGGGAATGCTCATTGTGGCCTATCTGGGCGCAGGCAGTGCACCTCTGACCCTCCTGATCACGCCGCTGGTGACCTTCTGCTGCCTGGCGGCGGGGATCGTGCTGTATGTCCTGTCCCGGCTGGTGGCGGATGCCGCCGCCCTGCGGGAGGACAACGACCTGACCATTTAAGGAGGTGGGGACATGATCGTATTCAACATCGACGTGATGCTGGCCCGGCGGAAAATGAGCCTCACCGAGCTGTCCCACCGGGTGGGGATCACCATGGCCAACCTGTCCATCCTGAAAACCGGCAAGGCCCGGGCGGTGCGGGTGGATACCCTGAACAAGCTCTGCCGGGCCCTGGACTGCCAGCCCGGGGACCTGCTGGAGTACCGGCCCGGCCCGGAGGACGATAACGATTTGGAATAATCCGGGCAAATATTACGATTTGTTGTCAGATAGGAGAGCAATATGGACCTTTGCAATCGCAATGACATTCAGGCGCTTTTGCAGCGCCACGGCTTTCACTTTTCCAAGGCCATGGGTCAGAACTTCCTCATTGAGGGATGGGTGCCCCGGGACATTGCCGCCGCCAGCGGCGCGGACGAGCACACCGGCGTGCTGGAGATCGGCCCCGGCATCGGCCCCCTGACCCGGGAGCTGGCCCGGCGGGCCGGGAAGGTGGTGTCCGTGGAGCTGGACCGGCGGCTGTGGCCGGTGCTGGAGGAGACCATGGCGGACTTCCCCAATTTCACCCTGATCCGGGGCGACGTGATGCAGCAGGAGCTGCCTGCCCTGGTGCGGGAGCACCTTGGGGGCCTGCGGCCCATTCTGTGCGCCAACCTGCCCTATAACATCACCACGCCGCTGCTGACCCGGGTGGTGGAGAGCCGGTGCTTCGACTCCGTGACGGTGCTGATCCAGAAGGAGGTAGCCCAGCGGATCTGCGCCGCCCCGGGGACGGCGGACTATGGGGCCTTCTCCCTGCTGATGCAGTATTACACCGCGCCGGAGCTGGTGTTCGAGGTGCCCAACACCTGCTTCCTGCCGGCCCCCAAGGTGACCTCCGCCGTGATCCACTGCCCGGCGCGGCGGGAGCCGCCGGTGCAGGTGTGCAGCGAGGCCATGCTGTGGCGGACGGTGCGGGCGGGGTTCGCCCTGCGGCGCAAGACCCTGGTGAACAGTCTGCAGACCGGGTTCCCCCTGCCCAAGGACCAGCTGGCGGCCATCGTCACCGGCTGCGGTCTGCCGGAAAACGTCCGGGGGGAGCGGCTGAGCCTGGCGGACTATGCGGCCCTGGCCAACGCCCTGGCGGCGGTGATGTGACAAGCGCATAAAAACGGCGGCGGGGCACACAGGCCCCGCCGCCGTTTATCGGCAATTCCCCGTTGCCCTACCGTAGGGCGGACGACTCTGTCCGCCTTTTTTGCGGCCCGCTGATAGCAGCGGGCCGGACGCACTTGGCTCTCCCTCTGGGAGAGCTGTCACCGAAGGTGACAGAGAGGGCTTGTAGGCCGGCACGACGGTGAGCGCCGAATGGCAAAAAGAAAAGGCACCATCTTCTCAGATGGTGCCTTGAGACTGTCGAAAAACCCGGAAATCTTTCGCCATCGGAAAGGAAGATAGTTACGAAAGAAACCCATCAGGGGTGTCTTTCGTT